>Ga0307515_10013947_pt1 | contig 14958 bp, 13 predicted proteins | sample 17_EM_MG_FD_194513 | JGI IMG/M metagenome (GOLD analysis project Ga0307515, IMG submission 194513) | Populus trichocarpa ectomycorrhiza microbial communities from riparian zone in the Pacific Northwest, United States - 17_EM | ecosystem: Host-associated > Plants > Roots > Unclassified | place... | reverse complement strand
GAAATGCACATCGAGTTCCACGACAAACGCCTGTGGACCCTGCGGACCTTGCGAGACGAGGCTGCGCACGGAATCGAAGAGTGGGAGCAATTGCGCGCGCTCGCTTCCGGCATCAAGGAGCACACGCTGACGCACCTCGCCGACTACCTCGAAGAATTCGAGCGCAACGCGACCAACAACGGCGTGATCGTGCACTGGGCGAAAGATGCGGAGGAACACAATTGCATCGTTCACGACATTCTCGACAATCACGGCGCCACGACGCTCGTCAAGAGCAAGTCGATGCTCACCGAAGAGTGCGAGATGCGCGAGTACCTCGAAGAGCGGGGTATCACGGTCGTGGAGACCGATCTCGGCGAACGGATCCAGCAGCTCGATCACGAGCGCCCCTCACACGTCGTCGTGCCGGCGGTTCACAAGCTCGCAACCGATGTCGCCAGGGTGTTTGCGAAAACGATCGGTACCGACCCGAACAACAGCGACGTGCACTACCTTGCGCAAGCGCAGCGCGACGCCACCCGGCCGTTGATCCTGAACGCCGAAGCCGGGATGACCGGCTGCAATTTCGCGGTCGCGGAAACTGGCGGTATCACGGTGTGCACGAACGAAGGAAACGCCGATCTCAGCGCGAACGTGCCGCCGCTGCACATTGCATCGATCGGCATCGAGAAGGTCATTCCGAAACTCGAGCATCTGGGTGTGTTCATCCGCATGCTGTCGCGCAGCGCGCTCGGCGCGCCCATTACGCAGTACACATCGCACTTCCGTGGCCCGCGCAAAGGCGGCGAGATGCATTTCGTGCTGGTCGACAACGGCCGCTCGGCACGGCTCGCAATGGACGACTTCTGGTACTCGCTGAAGTGCATTCGCTGTGGCGCCTGCATGAATACGTGTCCGGTCTACCGGCGTAGCAGCGGCCTGAGTTATGGCGGGGTGTATTCGGGACCGATCGGCGCGATCATCAATCCGACCTTCGATCTGAAGAAATACAGCGCGCTGCCGTTTGCTTCGACGATGAACGGGAGCTGCACGAACGTCTGCCCGGTCAAGATCAACATCCACGAGCAGCTCTACAAGTGGCGCCAGATCGTCACCGAGAAGCACGAGCTGCCGTTCATCAAGACGCAGGCGATGAAGATCGCGGGCAAGGTGCTGTCGGAGCCGAAGCTCTATCGCGCGGCTGTCAAGGCTGCCGACACGGCCGTGGCCGAGTTGCCGCGGGCCTTCATCTACAACCCCTTCAATGCGTGGGGCAAGCAACGGGAAGTGCCGGAGGCGCCCGAGCAAACCTTCCGTGACTGGTACCTGGACAACAGGAAAGCAAAATGAGCAGCCGAAACGCCATTCTCGCAAGTCTGCGCGCCGCGCGGCGCACACCAGCCGTGCTACCCGACGTGCCGATGTTCGACGCCGGCCTGCCGCCGGCGCAGGGCAAGTTCAAGGAAACCTTGGCCCAGATGGGCGGCGTCTGGGTGGAGATGCCCGCTGACGGCGAAATCGACGCGCTGATTCGGGCGCGTTTTCCGGACGCGAAAGTGATCTGCTCGGCCGTGAGCGAGACGGCCGGTACGCGGCGCATCGAAGACGTCCGCGATCCGCATGAACTGAACGACGTCGATGTCGGTATCGTGCGGCCGCGGTTTGCGGTGGCGGAGACCGGGTCGATCTGGCTCAGCGAAGTGCAGTATCAGGTCAACGCGCTTGGCTATCTGTCACAGCATCTCGTTGCGTTGCTCGATCCGGCCGACATTGTCGGCAATCTGCACCACGCGTATCACCGGTCCGAATTCTTCGCGGCGAACTACGCGGTGCTGATGAGCGGTCCATCGGCGACGGCCGACATCGAAGGTGTTCTGATTCACGGCGCACAGGGCATCCGGTCGCTCACGGTTGTTCCGGCCCCACGGGTTCGTGCATCCGGCCAGGCAATTGAGTCCCTTCGGACTCTTCCGTAGGTCGCCCTGCAGCGACGACAGGTTCTTGCGTGTGTCGATGATCGCTCGGGACGCTGCTTGCTCGACGCCTCATTCGGTACAGAGATCGAGACCACGGCACCCATCCTGCCAAAGGAAAGGCTCTTGAACAACCTTCCGGATCAAGCTGCATCTTTCCAATGAGCGATTCCCAATCCAGCGCGCCCGAGAGAAGCTTGCGCATCTTTGGAGAATCCGCATGCAACCTACTAAACTGCTTCGCGATACCCTCACGCTCGTCCAAAACTCGCGGGCCGTTTGGGATCGCGTCGAAGATCGACAGCTTGCGGCCATGTCCCGCGGATTCCAATACCACGGCGGTCTGGCCACTGCCGACGAAGTCGCCCGATTGATGCGTGTCGATCCGACCAGCCGATCTCCACGCTGGCTCTCCTTCGGCGAGCCGGGCGTCGATCGGGTGCTCGAGATCGTCCAGACGGAATTCGAGACGATCATGAAGCAGGCCGGCACCACGACGCTCGCGCAGATCTCGTCGCAATACGTCAGCCGCGCCTGATGGTGACGCGACTCGCGCCCGCACGCGCGGCGCGCGTCGCGCTGGGCATCGTGCTGCCGCTGGTCGTCGGATGGCTCAGCGGCCACATGCGCTACGGCGCGTTCGCGGCTCTGGGCGCGCTGCCGGCAGCCTTCAGTTCGTTCCAGGGCGAGACGCGCACCCGCGTGGCCGCGGTGGTGCTGGCCAGCATCGGGATGGCGCTGTCGACCTTCGTCGGCGGGACCATGGCTGCGGCATCGCCGTGGCTGCTGGTGCCGGTCATCGCAGCGTGGGGCTACCTGACGGGGCTGTCCGTCTGCCTCGAGCCGCGATGGAGCATCGCGATCCTGCAGTGGTCGGTGGCGTTGCTCATCGCCGTGGGGTTGCCGGTGGGTCCGTCGGAAGCGGCGGTCCGCGCTGGCCTGGTGCTGGCCGGCGGCCTGCTGCAGGCCTTGCTCGTCGCCGCCTCGTGGACCATGCGGCCCGGCAGCAGCGAGCGCGGCGCACTCGCGGCCTCCTTCGACAGCTTGGCCGCCTATGCGCGGCAGGTTTCGCAAGGCGACCTGGGGCCGCCGCCACACACCGCGTTCCCCGCCACCGCGATCCTCGCGGACCCGAACCCGCTGCTTCAACGCAGCCTGCGGCTGATGCTGGTCGACCTGCTCAACGAGGCCGAGCGCGTGCGCGTCTCGCTGGCGGCGCTGGCCGTGCAGGCCCTTGACCGCGCCGACGCCGTCGACGAGTTGCGCGCGCTCATGGCGCGCTCTGCGGTGGCGCTGGATCTCGTTGCGAACCTGCTGCGCGGCTTGCGCGACCGGCACGCGCCGGCGAGGCATGAGCTCGACCTGCGCGAGCTCGACGCGCGCGTGGCGCGGATGGCGGTGCCGCAGAACGTGGCGTGGCGCTGGTCCGGCGAGGCACTGCTCGGGCAATTGCGCGCCGTCGCACACACGATCGGCGCGCTCGACACGACGCGCGCACGCCCCGCGGGAGCGAGCGATGCCGCAGGCCCGACGCCTCTGCGCTGGCAGAGCGAATTCGCGTGGGCGCTGGCCATGCTGCGCGCCAACGTGGGCATCCGCACGGAAGCGGGCCGCCACGCAGTGCGGCTGGCGGTCGTGGCTGCCCTCGCCGAGGCGATCGTGCAGGCCACGGGCGAGTACCAGGGCCGCTGGGCGGCATTGACGGTCTTCATCGTGCTCAAGCCCGACCATGCGTCCACTTTCACGCGCGGCCTGCAGCGCGCATTGGGGACGCTGCTGGGGGCCGCTGCCGGCGGCGCTCTGGTGGACATGGCGCATCGCAGCCAGGGTGCCATGGTGGCCGCAGCGGGCATCTGCATCGCCGTGGCGTTCACGGTGCTCGATGCCACCTACGTCGTGTTCGCCCTGTTCCTGACGATGTTCATCGTGGTGCTGCTCTCGATGCTGGGCTCCCCCGCGGAGGCGACGGCACAGGCGCGCGCCGTCGCCACCTTCATCGGCGCCGCCTTGTCGCTCGTCGCCTATGCGGCCTGGCCGACGCGCGAAGCCGCCACGGCGCAGGAGAAGTTCGCCCGCCTGCTGGAGGCGCATCGCGACTACGCCACCGGGCTGCTGGGTGAGCTGGCCCACCCCGGCCGCAGCGGACGGGCCGCGCTGCGCGGCCTGCAGGCCACCGCGCGGCGCGTGCGCAGCGATGCCGAGGCTGCAGCGTCGCGGCTCGCGGACGAGCGTGCGCCGCGCGGAGGCGTCTCACCCGAGATGGCCCGGCAGCTCATCGCTGCCGTCTCCCGCCTGGCCCACGCGGAGCTTGCGCTGCACGCGCTGGCGTTGTCGGAGCCCGCTGCTACCGCCTCGCGGAGCGCCGGCGGCATCACCGGAGCGCTCGTCGATGAGGTGGGGAGCGCACTGGGCAGTGCGCTCGGTGGCGCCGCCGACGCTATGCGCTCCCTGCGCACGCCGGACCCCCTCCCTGCCGCGCGGCCGATCCACAGCCGGCTGGTGGTCGATGCGGCGCTGCGCGACGGGCCGCTCGTGCCTCTCCTCGATCGCGTGATGGACGCAACGCACACGATCGATGGGATCGTGCGCGAGCGCTTTCGCTCCGTCGACGGCGCACCCAATCGTTGAGCACGGCGTAGTGGCCTTGCTCGACCCGCCGCATCAGATCGTATCGATGGCGAAGGCGGTGGCGATCGACACCTTCCTGCAGAGACGCCGCGCAGCCTTGGAGAATCTGCATGCAACCCACCGAACTGCATCGCGATACCCTCCCGCTCGTCCAAAACCCGCGGGCCGTTTGGGATCGCGTCGAAGATCGATAGCTTGCGGCCATGTCCCGCGGATTCCAACGCCACGGAGGTCTGGCCACTGCCGACGAAGTCGCCCGATTGATGCGCCGTCGATCCGACCAGCCGATCTCGCAAGCACGAACGGCGTCGCACCCGTCGATGCGTTCGAGAGCAACCTGTCGGCTGCGCTCGCCGCTGCCAGCCTGCCGAACGAGCCTTGCCTCTTTCCGATGAAGGATGCGGTGGGGGCGCTGCGCCGGCATAGTGACTGATTCGTACTTCGTTGCCAAAGGTGATGCATGAAAAGAAGGGATCTCATTGCCGCTGCCGGGATGTTTGCGCTTGCGCTCGGCGCTTGTTCCACCACGCCTCCCCCTAGTGCGACCGACATCGCGGCCAGTCGTCGGGAGATTGATTCCGGCGTCAACGCTGCCCTCGCCCGCCTGTATGCGGACACGGACGGCACAAAGGAAACGGTGGCCAAGGCCAAGGCGGTGCTCGTCGTTCCGCGAGTCGTGTCGGCCGGTTTGGTAATCGGGGGCTCGTACGGGCGAGGCGCTCTGCGAATCGGCGATCGAACGGAGGGCTACTACCGTGCGACGGGTGCATCGTTTGGGCTGGTCGCAGGCGCAGAGTCGAGTGACATCTTCCTCCTCTTCATGACCGACAAGGCCCTCGAGAAGTTCCGCGCCAGTTCAGGATGGACCGCCGGCGTCGATGCGTCGGTCGCGCTGGTGAAGGAGGGGACGAGCGGTCGCGCCGATTCCGAGACCGCACGTCACGACGTTCTTGGCTTCGTGTTGTCCAACGGCGGGCTGATGGCCAACTTCAGCATTGAGGGAACGAAGCTCTCCAAGCTCGATCTCTAGGTGCCGACGATCCGTCCCACATGGCCCCTGTTGAAACAGCCTGAGCCATCCGTTTGTCTGGGCGCTGGAGGGTTCTGCGGCATCTCCTGCGCCGAATTTCGTACCTGCCGCGTCCCTGAAAGAGAGGGTCACCATGTCCAAGTACCTCGAGGTCCTGACGCCTCAGAACAGCCAAGTCATCTTCATCGACCAGCAGCCGCAGATGTCCTTCGGCGTGCAGTCGATCGATCGGCAAGTCCTCAAGAACAATGTCGTGGCACTGGCCAAGGCCGCGAAGGTGTTCAACGTGCCAACAACCATCACCACGGTGGAGACCGAAAGCTTCTCCGGCCATACCTATCCTGAACTGCTGGGCGTGTTCCCCGAGCACAAGATCCTCGAGCGCACGTCGATGAACTCGTGGGACGACCAGAACGTGCGCGATTCGCTGGCCGCCACCGGGCGCAAGAAGGTCGTCGTCTCAGGCCTGTGGACGGAGGTCTGCAACACCACCTTCGCGCTGTGCGCGATGCTGGAACGCAGCTACGAGATCTACATGGTGGCCGACGCTTCCGGCGCCACCTCTGCCGACGCCCACAAGTACGCCATGGATCGCATGGTGCAGGCCGGTGCGGTGCCGGTGACCTGGCAGCAGGTGTTGCTCGAATGGCAGCGCGACTGGGCGCGCAAGGAAACATACGACAGCGTGATGTCGCTCGTGTAGGAGCATTCCGGCGCATACGGGATGGGCGTGGACTACGCCTACACGATGGTTCACAAGGCCCCGGAGCGCGTCAAGCATGGGGAGCGCATCGGCCCGAACCCGGCCAAGTAAGGCATATCGCGCGCTCTGCCCGGCGGTGCGGCGGGCGGAGCATGCGTTGCGCTGTTCGGCGTGGCAGCGGACGATCGGCCTGTTCGGCAACCACGATCTTCGGGAGAATCGGGCATGACCAGACCCCCCGAAGCGCCGTCGGGCAGTTTTGCGCCCTTGAAGCAGAAACTGTTCGCCGTCCTCTGGGTGGCCACGGTCGTCGGCAACACGGGCAGCTTCATCCGCGACGTGGCCAGCGCGTGGCTGGTGACCGATCTTTCGCCCTCGCCAGCGGCCGTCGCGCTGGTGCAGGCCGCCGCGACGCTGCCGGTCTTTCTGCTGGCCATTCCCGCCGGCGTGCTGGCCGACATCCTCGAGCGACGCAAATTCCTCATCGGCATCCAGTTCCTCCTGACCGGGGTCAGCGTCTGTCTGATGTTGCTGTCGGCCGCAGGCTTGCAGTCGGTCGCTTTGTTGGTTGCTCTGACCCTCCTGGGCGGCGTCGGCGCGGCTCTGATGGGGCCGACCTGGCAGGCCATCGTGCCCGAGCTGGTCGAGAAGAAAGACTTCAAGAGCGCGGTCGCGCTCAACTCGCTGGGCATCAACATCGCGCGTGCCATTGGCCCGGCGGTGGGTGGGTTGATCCTGGCCGGCCTGGGGGCGGCGTTCACCTATGGCGTGGACGTCGTCAGCTATGTGTTCGTCATCGCCGCGCTGCTTTGGTGGCGGCGGCCGGTGGCCCCGCAGGATGCTCTGGCCGAGCGTTTCCCGGGCGCCTTTCGCGCAGGGCTGCGCTATGCCCGTGCCAGCCGCGAGCTGCACGTCGCGCTGCTGCGTGCATTCCTGTTCTTCGCACTGGCCAGTGCCGTCTGGGCGCTGCTGCCGCTGGTAGCGCGCCGGCTGTTGGGCGGTGGGGCCGGCTTCTACGGCATCCTGCTCGGCGCGGTCGGTCTGGGCGCGATCGGCGGTGCGGTCATCATGCCCAGATTGCGCGCGCGCCTGAGCGCCGACGGCCTGCTGCTCGCGGCCGCAGTCGTGACTGCGGCGGTGATGGCCTTTCTTGCCCTCGCGCCGCCGCGATGGGCGGCGGTGGCCGCGCTGCTGGCGCTGGGCGCGGCCTGGATCAGCGCGCTGACCACCCTCAACGGCGTGGCCCAGTCCATCCTGCCGAACTGGGTGCGCGGCCGCTCGCTGGCGGTCTACCTGACCGTGTTCAATGGCGCCATGACGGCGGGCAGCCTGGCCTGGGGCGCCGTCGCCGAATTCATCGGCGTGCCGTTCGCACTGCTCGTCGGCGCTGGCGCTCTGGCGCTGGTCGGCCTCGTCGCGCATCGGGTCAAGCTGCCCGAGGGCGACGCCGACCTCGTGCCCTCCGAGCACTGGCCCGAGCCGCTGACGGCTGAATCGGTCGAGCGCGACCGGGGGCCGGTGCTGATCCTGATCGAGTACCGCATCGATCCCGGCGACCGCGCCGCCTTCGTGGCTGCGATCACGCGGCTGTCGGCCGAGCGGCGGCGCGACGGTGCCTATGCCTGGGGGATCACCGAGGATGCGGCCGATCCCGGCTTGATGCTCGAATGGTTCCAGGTCGAATCCTGGGCCGAGCATTTGCGCCAGCACCGCAGGGTGTCCAAGGCCGACGCCGACGTTCAGGAGGAAGTGCGGCGTTTCCATCGAGGACTGCAACCGCCGGTCGTTCGCCACCTGATTGGGATCCATGACCGTGACGTTCGATGAATCGAGAGTTGCCCTCGCACGTGCAAGAACCCGAATGGGGGATACCGCGTCCCCGGCCAAGCTAGGAAGCCGATGATCGGCCCGCCATGCGCAAGGAGTCAAACGGCCACCTGTCAGGTTGGCCTGGGAAGGCCAAGGACCAAACCTTACGCGGCGGTCGACCGTGCAAGCGCTTCGCGAACGCGCTTCTGTTCATGGGGCGGCAGTGTGGCGATGAAGTCTGCTGCGACTTGTCTTAAGGTAAAGCTGACCGCCAGCGACGACAGCCTAGTTCCTGGGGACCGTGTTCCAGTCGCCGCCGAACGATGCCTGTACACCACTCACTACCTGGAGTGGAGCCCGGACGCTTCTCTCAAGGAATGGCCAGAGGCCCCTGTTCAGCGATTCAGAATTGCAGCGCGAACGGCGCGTCTGCTAGCCGTGAGGCGTCGAAGCACAAGACGGCGCCGACTTCGCCAGCGCACAGCCACGCCGCGAGGCGATCGAAGCCCGGTCGCGCCACCATGCCGCTGGCGGAACGGCCGAGGTCGTCGTCGATGACTTCCACCTGCGCGAATCCTCGGCGGCGAGCTTCCTCCACCAGGTCGTACTGGCGACGTTGGCTCTCCAGGTTGGTCTGGACCTGCGTCTGGGTGGATTGGCGCACGTAGACGACAGCCTTGCGCCGGAGTACAGCGGCCGGCAACAGATCAGAGTTCGTCATCGTTACTCCCCGCGGCCTGAACTCCGGATGCCTAAAGCAGCAGGGTCGCCAACTTCGCGACCACGCTGGCCCGTTCGCTCGGCTCCATGTCTTGGAGCACGGGGGACTCGAACGCCATGCTCAGTTGACGTTGGGCTTGTAGTTGTGGCGGTGTCGATGTCGTCAACAGTCGGCGAGGTCTGAGTACATTGGCCATGGCGCTCCTTGCAGGTGTGGGAAACACCCTCGCAGCTTCGTCGAAGTCCTCGCTGCGATAGCGCCAGATGCAACTCGGCCAGTGCATCCGCAGATGCTCTCGGAGCACCCAATTCCATGCGAGCGCAGGCTGCGGCGTTGAGCATCCAGGCCGCGACCACGATCACGATGCCCGGTTCGACCTCGACGTGAACTACCTCGCCGTTGGCGCGCTGTTCGCTGTATTGGCGCCTCACGCGCCGCCCGTACAACGGGTGCCAGCGGTAGAAGACCTCGACTTCTTGCCCGACATGGGCAGAATGACCCAGTGATTGCGAGGAGCCGCAGGACCTCGCCTTCACGGCTCGTCAGCATGTCGAGCTCTGCGGCCTGAGCGAGCCGTTGGGCCACCGGCGCGTGCCGCCGGCACGCTGGCCCACGCGGGGTTGATCGCGCCCGAGGAAGGGATGAAATATGCACAGGTCGCATCTCTCCACGTCGACCCTGACTCGCGCCGAGGTGAAGGCCGAGGTCCTCGAGGCACGGGCCAATGGCACGTTGATTCCAGCGGGCGAGGGCGAGTATTCAGTTCCCCCGGGGGAACAAACGCACCGTGTCGCCGCGAAGTCCAGCCACAGCGTGGTCGCGTCGCACAGCGCGAAGTAGGTGTGCCTCGTCCCCCGAAGCGCCCGCCCCAAGCCGGGCGCTTTGCCGTCAGGCGCCGAGCTGGTTGGCGATCGGCAGCGTGCGGATGCGCTTACCGGTTGTGGCAATGATCGCGTTGCATCCGAACTTCGTCATGCCGAGCACGTCGCGCAGCGTCCACAGTAACCGAGTGTCGTCGGCACGTCGACGGTGACCGGCTTGCGGTTGACGTTCAACGTCGTGCTCATTGGAAACACTCAGGGCGATCTCCGGCTCAGGCATCCACGACTGCGGGATGCGTGAACTCACGCCCTACCATGGCTCGAGCAAAAAGGGTAGTTGGACCGGGCGCGCTGGGGCAGTGCATCCACGTCGACCCCGTCATGCGTGTGAGACGCAAATGCCATGCCCATGCCCGGGCGGTGGAGCGATTCAAAGCGGATCTCGAACCGGGCACCGCTGTGGTTGTTCGGGTGGATTGTCATGACGGACTCGGAGCCTTTTCCGCCCAGCGGAAAGCCTTCGGGTATCAACATCCAGTTCGCACCGCCGTCCCAGCTACGCTGCGCATATAGGTGACCGTCCTGCTCGCCAGAACCTGCCGATTCCGCTCAAGGCCTCTCGAATGAATGCGGTGCCTGAGCGCGAGTTTCGAACTCCAGGCCGAGATCACCTCGTCGCAAGTAGCCCGCTCGGGGGATGCCGCTACTCGAAAGCGATGAAGACACTGTCCCCATCCGAGCCATTCGGCACGGGGAGGAGCGCGATGCGCATGGGTGTCTCTGTTCCTTGCTACATGGATGCATTAGAGCCCGAGGTCGGAAGCGCCACCCTCGAATTGCTGGAGCGTCTCGAATGCGAGGTCGACTATCCGTTCGACCAGACCCGCTGCGAGCAGCCCATGCATGGGCGCGCTGTACCTCGAAAGCGAGGCCGACACGGCCTTCGCGCCACCCCGATACGCTGTGCTGCACCTTCTTTCGTCGTAAGCGGCCAACTGCTTGCAGAACACTTTGCTCTACCTGCGCCTCGGGCGCAAAAACGTGGAGCGACGCCAGGTCGAACAGGCGTTGCGGCATTCGCTTGAGCGCTGCGCCCTAGCCATGGAAGATGCAGCCGACGGTCATGCGGAATGGATTTCCGATACCGGCGAGTTCTACGCCTCGCCCCGCCTCCTGGAGCAATGGGGGCTGCCCGCTACGCGCGGCCATTACCACTGCGTGCGGATGCTCGACGCGGTCCCGCTTCATCCCGACGATCGACAGCGCGTCGCCGACCAGCTCGAGCGGTGCCTCGCCGATGGAACGCTGAGGTCCGAGTTCGAGGCGCGCATCCTGCGCAACGGCGAAGTGCGATGGATGCACTGCACGACGCTGAACTTGTGGGACGCGACGGGCAAGCTGCTGCGCTCGACCACGATCGCCACCGACGTGACCGAGCGCAAGAGGGCCGAAGAGGAGCTCCGGCTGTCCGAGGAGCGCTATGCGCTCGCCCTGTCAGGGTCGAACGAAGGCGTGTTCGACTGGGACCTCCGCACCAATCGCATCTACGCGGCTGCGCGCACGCAGGAACTGCTCGACCTTCCCGTCGGGGACCCGTGGCGGACCCGTGAGGAGTGGGAGAGCCTCCTCACGTACCACCCCGGCGACTATGAACACATGCAAGCGGCGCTGGAGGCGCACTTCGCGGGCCGGACGCCCAGGTACGACGAAGAGGTGCGGATCATCTTGGCCAGCGGCGCGATCCGTTGTTTTCGCCATCGCGCAACCGTGCTTCGCGATGCCGACGGCACGCCCTATCGCATGGTCGGTTCCCTGGACGACATCACCGATCGCAAGCGCCAGCAGGAGGAGATGCAGCGCCTGGAGAGCCGGCTGCGGCAGGCCGAGCGATTCGAGGCAATGGGCACGCTGGCCGGGGGTATCGCGCACGACTTCAACAACATCCTGGCGGCGATCCTGGGGTTCGGCGAGCGGGCGCTGCGCTCGGTGAAAGAGGGCAGCCGGCTGCACCACGACCTGGGCAATGTGGTGGCGGCCGGCGAGCGCGGTCGCGCGCTGGTCGATTGCATCCTGTCGTTCAGCCGCGGCACGGCCGGCGAGCGTGTGCCCGTGCACGTGGAGCGGGTCGTGCGCGAGGCTTTGAACCTGCTACAGGCCAAGCTGCCGGCGCACGTCATGCTGCGCAGCCGCCTGCAAGCCGGCCGCGCCGCAGTGCTGGGCGATGCGGTGCAGATCCATCGGTTGCTGATGAATCTGGGGACGAACGCGGCGCACGCGATGACGCAGGCGGGAACGCTGACGGTGTCGCTGGAAACGGTCGAGGTGGTGCAGGAGCGCCAAGTGAACGTGGGCAGCGTGGTGGCGGGCGCATGGGTTGCGCTGCAGGTGGCCGACCAGGGGACGGGGATGACGCCGGACGTCGTAGAGCGCATCTTCGACCCGTTCTTCACGACCAAGGAGGTGGGCGTCGGAACGGGCCTGGGGCTGTCGCTGGTGCTGCGAATCGTGTCGCAGGCTGGAGGGGCCGTTGACGTGCAGAGCACGCCGGGGGTCGGCAGCGTGTTCACCATCTATTTGCCGCGCACCGGGGACGCGCCCGAGGCGCCGGCGGACGCCAGCCCGGCAGCGCCGCGGGGGAGCGGCGAGCGGGTGATGGTGGTGGACGACGAGGAGCCGCTGATGGAGCTCACGACGCACGCGCTGCGCGAGTTGGGCTACGAGCCGGTGGGTTATGGCTCGGCGCGAGCCGCCCTGGAGGCGTTCCGCTCGAACCCCGACGACTTCGACGTGCTGATCACCGACCTGCGCATGCCGGGCATGTTCGGGGATGTGCTCATTCGGGAAGTTCGGCAACTGCGTCCGTTGTTGCCGATCATCCTGGTCAGCGGCTATGTGGGCGACGCTCCGGTTTCAAGCGGCGGCCGGGCGGACGAGGTGCTGGACAAGCCGTTGCGCATGAATCGCCTGGCCGCCAGCCTGGCCCGCGTGCTGTCGTAGGCGGCTCGTTTCCGACCGAGTGGCGCCGGACGGCCGAATCAGTTCAGGATGTCCACGCGCGTCGCAATCCCATGACGCGATCGGCCTCGTCCCAGCGTCCGGTCACCATGATGACAGGCGCGTCGGTATCGTCTCGCAGCCGCAAGACCACGCCGGATGACGCAGCACTTCAGCATGTTCCTCACGAAGGCGGTGCCGGGTGGCCGCGGAGTGAAATTGGTCGACCTGGCCAAGACTAATCTGATCCGATGAGGCCGCAACGAACCGTCATTTCAGCAAAGGAGAGTTTGTGATGTCAATGCGAAGCATCCATGTCGTCGTAGTCCGCGACACCTTCCTGACTGCACGGGGCTGACAACGTCGTTTCGCGATCGTGCCCCTAGTGAGTCTTAACCGTTCCTTGTGCGCGCTCGTTGCTCGGGCCGCGATGTCCTCGCTACGGGCAGTGCTGCCTTGGGCACAGTGCCACCCGGCGCTCACGTTTCGCACTCGTCAGACGCGCAGCGGCATCTCCAGGAGCGGGAAAGAGCGCGGTCGCTCGGAAATCCGTTGTGACTGCGTGCTCGAAAGGCGCGTTTTCCGACTCGCACGCTGATTTCCGGACTCGGATGCCGATTTTCCGAGTCGACCGCTGACTTCCCGACTTGGCTAGGGGCCCTCAGTGGGTACTTACCCATGCGCCGCGCGAGCCAGAATCTCAGGCATCACTTTCAGTGCAGACCGCAAGTCCTTATTTTTGAACAGCTTTTCGTGTCGGATCTCACGTTTCAATCCGAGCCTAAGTCTTTGATTCCATTGATTTTTCTTTACAGATTTCATTGACCGGGAGGCCTGCGATCCGCTAAAGTGGCACAAAGTGCACTTTTGTGGATATTTGTGGCAAACACCGTGTTTCAAGGGCCCGCGGCCCTGACGCTGGACGGCAAGGGGCGGCTCGCGATGCCGGCGCGCCACCGCGAGCTGCTGGCGGCCATGGGTTCGAGCCAACTGACCATCACGAAGCACCCGGAAGGCTCGTTGATGATCTTTCCGCGGTCGGCCTGGGAAGGCTTTCGCGACCGCGTCGCCGCGCTGCCGATGGAGGCGAGCGGCTGGAAGCGCGTGTTCCTCGGCAATGCGATGGACGTCGAGATCGACGCGCAATCGCGCTTCCTCGTTCCGCCCGAACTGCGCGCGTCGGCCGGCCTGGTGCGCGACGTGATGCTGCTCGGCATGGGCAGCCACTTCGAACTGTGGGACGCGCAACGCCACGCCGAGCACGAGGCGAAGGTGATGCAGTCCGACATGCCCGATTCGCTGAAGAGCTTCAGTTTCTGACGACGGCGCAACTCCCGCTTCCCTCCCGCTCCTGCTTCCGCCTCCCAATGAGCGCCACCTCCTTCCAGCACACCACGGTCCTGCTGACCGAAGCGATCGACTCGCTCGTGCACGCACCCGACGGCGTGTATGTCGACGGCACGTTCGGCCGCGGCGGGCATTCGCGCGCGCTGCTCGCACGGCTCTCGCCGAAAGGAAGGCTGGTGGCCATCGACCGGGATGTGCAGGCGATCGAGGCGGCCACGGTCGGTGAAGCGCGGGTCTCGGACCCGCGTTTTTCCATCCACCACACGAGCTTCGCGCACCTGCGCGACACGCTGGCCGAACAAGGCGTCAGCCGCATCGACGGGCTGCTGCTCGACCTGGGCGTGTCGTCGCCGCAGATCGACGACCCGCAGCGCGGTTTCAGCTTCCGTTTCGACGGGCCGCTGGACATGCGCATGGACACCACCCGCGGCGAAAGCGCGGCCGAATTTCTAGCCCGCGCCGACGAGCGCCACATCACGGAGGTGATTCGCGACTATGGGGAAGAACGGTTTGCTCTACAGATTGCAAAGGCGCTTGTTGCTCGGCGCGAAAGCGGGAACCCTGTTCGAACCACCGGGGAGCTTTCCAAGCTCGTGGCTGGTGCGGTCAAGACCCGCGAAGCGGGCCAGGATCCTGCAACGCGCACATTTCAAGCTCTTCGGATTTTCGTCAACGCCGAGCTTGAGGAGCTCGAACAAGGCCTGAACGTGGCGATGGATCTGCTCGCGCCCGGCGCCCGCCTGGTCGTGATCAGCTTCCATTCGCTCGAAGACCGGATCGTCAAGACCTTCATCGCGCGCGAAAGTAAAAGCGAGATCGATCGGCGTGCGCCGTTCGCGCCCGAGAAGCCGCACCGGCTCAAGTCGATCGCGCGCATCAAGCCGAGCGAGGCCGAGGTGCGCGCGAACCCGCGCGCACGCTCGGCGATCATGCGTGTGGCCGAGCGCACGGAT
>Ga0307515_10013946_pt1 | contig 14958 bp, 17 predicted proteins | sample 17_EM_MG_FD_194513 | JGI IMG/M metagenome (GOLD analysis project Ga0307515, IMG submission 194513) | Populus trichocarpa ectomycorrhiza microbial communities from riparian zone in the Pacific Northwest, United States - 17_EM | ecosystem: Host-associated > Plants > Roots > Unclassified | place... | reverse complement strand
TGAGGACGGCGTCAGCATTTATGCTGACTGCTGACTGCTGACTGCTGACGGCGGACCCCTTCAGGGGGGTAAATCTACTAGGCAGTTCAGGGCCTGAGAGGCCCCGGATTCGAGTGCCCGAGGTGGGCACGGACGCGTCTTACACAAAAGGAAACTGTCGAAAGGGTCGAAAGTGTGTACTTACACCCACCCCTCACCCCCCCACCAGTACGTGGGAACCCACAGGGCCCCTCTAAAGGCCGCGATCGGGGGGCTGACACATCTTCTTCCATGGAGCCTAGTTATCGCTGCGTGTTGGAGTTGGACTCTTTCCAGCTCCTAGCTCGTCCATAATAATTATCATTATCATTATCATTGTTAGATATTGACCCCTGAATTTCACTCCGGACGCGCCGGCGGTGAGACCGGAGTGAGACCGGAGTGAGACGGAGGCAACCGAGCCCGCGGCCCATAGTTGGACCCGCCCATTCATTTCCTCCTCGTCCTCACCCTCACCCTCAACGACGAATGGTCCAATGTCTAACAGTGGCAACCACAACAGCCAGAACCACCACGGCCAGTTCATCACGCTTCTCCACAATCTCGGTTCGAAGGAGGTCGAATGTCATGTCAAGCTCACCATCCATTCCGTCTCAGACCTCCCAATAAAGTCCGGACGATTCAGAGTTAGATGGAAGTTTAGAGATATCGACGCAAAACTTGCGAAGCAGCAACGAAAGGCTGCAGCCGCCCTCAAGGCAAAGCAGCTCCCAGAGACTCTGGCCATGATGAGCCAGGCTGTGAGCCAGACCGAGTCCCAGGCTACCTCTACTACTGCCTCTTCAAGTGATACAGAGGATAGGCTCACGCCCCCGAATGCACCCACGCCTCCCAAGGACACCACCAGCGAGCAACCGCGACCACCGCCAGCCATTGGATCGGCCAATGGAGTGGTATACAGCAGCGAAGAGCGTGGCCACACAGATTACGTCGGGATGCGCAAAAGAGACCATACCGTCACATATGACCACACCGTCGACGTTATTGCACGCATGCGTGTCTACAAAGGCGAGCTCAATTCTGAGCCGCTTAAACTCGTTGTCGAGCAGGTGCGGGCATGCCTCCGATGATCATGAATGCCCGGCTGACGAACTATAGCTACCCAATGAAGCCGACGCGGAAACTTCCAGGAGCCCCTCGTTGCGCATCGGCCATCGTTACGTCAATTTGGCCGAATTCGTAAACGAGGGCAAGCTCAGGAGGAAATACCTCCTCGAAAACAGCAAGACGAATGCCATGATTTCTGTTTCGCTGGATATTACCGTCATCAAGGCTCAAACAGAGTTTACAAAGTGCATTCGTTCCTCTGTTTATGCATTCTTTGCATATCTGACATAGTAATCGTCTAGACCCGTGCTCCGACAGGACAATATCCTCATTGGACGGAAAGAATCCCCCTCCCACCCTCGACCTGTTGCAAGTAGCACCCATTCAACAACTACGACAGTCGTTCTCTCGCGGCCCTCTCTCGATCATTCTTCCGCATCCGCATCGACCGTCTCCTCAACATCCTCGTCCAGCCGTGACTCGGCTCCGCACTCACATCACCCAATAAGGCGCAGTCCGGCAACCACGCGACTCAGCACAGTCAACGACACTGAGGCGATCATCGAGGCGTTATTCAACCCGCCCGTGCTCTCCTCGTCAACCCATACGTACCTCTCTCACTCGAACAGGACGAGATTGACCCAGTCGACCACTGGGCGTTCGGTCACTACCACCACCGCTGAGTACTCGATCTCCGACTCTCTCGTCACGTCTCACGAGAATTCGTCTTCTCGTTCGAGTTCACGTGCTTGTGGTGCCATTGAAATGGGTGAATTCGGCACACTGCGGTGTGAGTCGACAGATGGCAACGGTAGTGGTGAAGGGGTAGAGAGGGAGAGGAATGCCACGAGGAGGCCAAGCGTTGCGACTACTGCTACGACTGCGACTACGTCCTCCGGCGGATGGGGCGGAGACGACGAGCAGAACCAAAACCAGAGTCAACGTGGGCGGTTGCTGAACAAGTTGAAGAAGCCCTTTACTCTCTCTGCGACCAGACGCGCCGCGACACCTACTCCAGTTGGTAGTCGGGGAGGTCTCAATGCGTCATCTGCGAGTGTTGGTGGGCGCAAGCGGAGCTCGTTGGATATCGTCTACTCTGCCCCTGCCCCTGCGTTGGAAGAAATTAAAACCCCAACGCTCACTGCGGACGGTGGTGCGGTTCTTGCCCCACAGGCGCAGAGGAAAACGTACCACCCGTCCTCGCAAATGACAACAAGAGCACTGTTCGCTACACCCGTGCCCACACGGTGAATCACATCCCCAGGCTATATTGATTTCACATGTCATCCGCCAATCCAACCTCCCGGCTGGCTATATATTTCATAGTCTATCATCGTCGAGTCCTTCCTTCTCCCTCACATACACACGCACGTGCACACGGTCCGTTTCTCCGCGTATTCCACTTCACCACGTGCTACAGTTTTCCCGCAGCCCTGCCCGTCCATTATTCGCTCTCGCATTTCCCATACATCATTTCCCCCCGACCGCATCAATATCACAAACGCGTCGTGCTTTATTATTTCGCTTCCTCCTCTTTATTGGTTCAAGCTACACTACACTACCAGATACGATTTGTCAACGACGTGCGCTCTATTTGTCGTGTTTGAAGTTTGTGGGTATGTTGTATGCTCTGTAGGAATCCTCTCTACCCATACCTTGTCTTTAGGCCTGACTTATTTCTATGCGAGCTATGTTTCTGGCTGCGAAGTGATCGGGAGTGGGACCTCTATACGATTTTGGGGGTGTCCGATATCCGATGTCCAAATCCCACAACAGGTTCAACTGCCAGAAATTGACCCAACCGGGCTTGGTGACCCTGTGGTTTTCATTTCGAAAACCACGTATGTCCCGAGGACACTTGTGCGCAGGGTTCGTACAAGCAAAACAAACCTTGAGTTTACCCAGGCAGCCATCTACAGAAATGGAATCAGTCACAGGCTATAGTAAAGTTGAACGAGCACGTATTCCTACAAAGGAATGAGTTAATAGCTCAGCTATAGACCTACCGCGGTGTCCACGGTACGGTCACGGTAATGGCTCAAGTCGTGACATACTGGAAAGTTGAACAATCAAAGGATGGCATGGACGCGCCAAAAACGTACTGAGCAAGTGGGAAGAGGTCTTTCCCATTGACAATGTGGCGGACTTGGAAACCCCTTGTGAAAGGAGCAATTACGGAGAAAACACTCATAAATACGCTCGATGAGTCGGTGAGATTCTTTCCTATCAATAGTAGCGCGTTCGTTCATAGGCACGTACAGGCGGCTGACGCGCCAAAAGGCGAGCAAGGAGGAACATAAACTCCGCTCACATAATCCCCAGAGCAAGTGAAACGAGTCCGTGAATCTCGGGTGGGAGATTGCTATGTCCAAATGGGCATGCACCAGAAGACCATGCACCAGCGGGACGCAACCGGCCGCTCACCCCAGTCTCAATATTTGGCAATATAGCTATGGTCTACAATTTTCTATGGTGGTCCCCGCCCCTTGAAACACAATAAGCGGACTCTGGGGAGGAACAAACGAACGGGAACATGGGTACCTGAATGTACTTTATTCGTATTTTAGAAATGGTCAAGAAGATTGTGTTTTTAATAATGATCATGGTTTGTGACAACCGAACCGAGATCTGCTTGGCGAAGCAAATCACACCAGCCTTGAATGTAACCCCTGCTTTGTTCTCGGGGACAGTCCCCGTTTCTTGCGAAAATTTGGTGTCTCCCTCATGCATTACCTGCTAATTGTCCACGTTGACCCTTCGTAACGCCGCCAGTAGGATCAAACCGGTATTTACCGATCGCCTGCTCCCCCAATCTACCCCACACCACACCCCTGCTCCACGTGTGAGGCCGGGTGTTGACCAAATACAATTTCACGCCGTCACATGCGCAGCCGCTCTCGGTCGGGGAATGAACGATTTCAGCAGCAACGTAATGGCTGATTTTGTCACCTCACCTACACACGGCCCTTCGGCTGCGAGCCGGTGGCATCCCGATCCACGGGCTGGTGGTTAGCCAATCAGATCCAGGAACGCTCTTTCTTTACCATTTGGGGCATCTCGGCGAATGTACCTCACCTTTCGGTCGCATTTACTGCAACTGAGTGTTCCGTAAATTTCCTTTACTTGACGGTCGCGAGGTCAACTTCTTTACGGGGCCGTTGTACGTACGGATGAAATAAAAACCCCTCGTATGTATATAATTCCTCCTACCCTCCTCCCGTACTTCCCTACTCCCAGCTGGCTGTTGACTCGTGCCAGTATGTCATCCAACCAAGTGGTATTCGACCCAGCCCTCGTGGACCAGATACGCCAACTTGCGTGGGAGCAGCAACTTGGCTCAACGGTATGGTGATGTGATTTACCGTCCAATAGTTCTTCACTTATCCAGTTTCCATTATTTTACTACTTCTCGCAACGTTCTGCATTCAATTTCTCCCTTCTCAGGGATTGTTCTTGGGCCTCTCGTTGCTGGTATACGATTCCCTCGTAACCTTGTGAGTACATCTTGCTGTAGTCCTGTGCCCCTCAGAACCCGATGCCCCTTGACCGTGGATCACTCAATCAATTGTATCCCTCAGGGTGGATGAAATTGAGCTGGTACGTACACCTTACAGCTGGATTGCCTGGATCCAATCGGGTATCAGCCTAACGACACTGGGTCGATTAGGTTTGGGCACAACGCCCACTCCTAAGCTCGGGAAAATGCCTATATTTCCTGGTATGCTGCCGACTGGGAGATCCTCCTGCGATATGTAATATCTGATGTATTTCTTCCAGAATCGTTACTTTACGCTCTTTGTCGCGGTGTTCCGGGTTGCCATCGAGCTGAGCGATCAGCTACCGGACCGAGTCAGTTATTGGCACTGCTGGATTCGTACCTCACCACTGGTCTACTTACGCTCTCCTAGTTAGGTTACCTGTCGGATCCTCCCCCGTAAGCAAAGGTTATGTGGCGTGTGACAACAGTCGGGATATTGAAACGATCCAAAAGGTGTAGTCAGTTCACTGGAAGGCTTGTTTTGAACTGGTTGACGGTTGTGAGTGTCCTTATATTCTCAGAAGAACTGCCCAGACCTCACAGTTTTTCCGGCAGGCGAACTGGTTGTTAATCGAGAGTTCGTTTTCCATGTACCTATAATCCCTATTTGCGTACTAATTATTGTCTACCATTAGCAATGCTAATTCTATGCGTCTATGGACTCTGGGAGCAATCAAGACTCGTTGGTGGCGGAATTGCAGTCCTGGTAGTCAGCTTAGTGACGCTTGCAATTGTTATGAGAGAAAATAAACCTGTGGGCAATCTACTGGATACAGTCATGTGCTGAACTCTTATTCTATCCCTTTAATAGGACGGAGTAGTCACGCTTGGTTTGTCAACTTGGCTTAAATTAGAGTCGCAATAACCTCATATCCCTTATGAAAGAACCACAGTGGCTCTTTCCATGTAAGGGTTGGGAACCTGTTACCCGTTTCTGGCTATACACCGTGGGGACGGTAATTCAGGTATGCCTTCATCGATTACTCATCCCCTCTCATCTACAGGATTTTGATCAACTTGGGCAGGTCTCTGTTTTCATGATGTTTCTCTGGAAGGCCCAGATCGCCTTGAGGCTAGGAGCGGGAACTGCAAACACAAGGCTTAGTAAGACACTATGGATCTAGTAAGCAGATAGCAGGTTTTTGTCAGTGACCTCGCGATTGACCATACCCACATTGCCATAGCTCCATCGTGTATTACTCGATCACCCTTGGTCAGTACCCCTACACTAATACCAATAGTATTAAAACTAATGACTGAACTTTCTCCATCCTCAGGGATGATGGGACTCGGTATCGCCTCCACGCTTGTAAAGAATGTACGTAAAGGATTTACAACAATTCATGGAGCTGATTGGAAGCTGACTCGCTAATAGATATACTTGCCTATCTACACTGCACAGTACGTTAACTGCCATTGGCTCATCTTCTGTCTGGTGGGCCAATTTGACGGTGATCCCTACTAGGATTCTTGTGCCGATCGCGTCCATCCTCGTTCTACGACTGAGTCTCTCGTTGCGCCAGATCTTTTTTACAACTCCATTCCTAACCATGACCCGTTCCAGTGGGCGGGTGGGAAGTGAGGCGCTGCCACTTAGCACAAGGCTGAACGTAGCCAGTAGTATTGACACAAAAGTTACCTATGTTCCCGCAGTCAATAGCCCGTCTCACCATGAAACATCCTCCTTTTAGTGTTTCGCTGTGCGTCTGTGTAGCTAGCTTGCTCTGTGAGAGGCGAGTCGAACCCCCGACAACTCCAATGACCTTGTTGGATAACTGCCGGGCTCTACACAACGAGATGCAGGGGAATCAGGGAAACTCTGGAGTGTAGATGGTGGTAAACAAACTCGTAAATAGGTTCAAAGGCGCTCTGCCCTTTAAAGCGAGAGCCTAGAATGCAAATAAAGCAGTAAAATTATTTTCTATGAATTATGGAAACTAAGCGATCGCGATGCATATGACTTCCAGCCTCAATGATTGAACTCGCCCGTATCCTCGTGTGCATATGTAGTAAAATATCTCCCGCAGGCCAGTCGAGTGATTGCTTAACGGAAAAGAGGGGTTACCCCTTCTGTTCAGGTGGATAATAGGCAATCTTGGGCCGTGTCAGCTAAAGTGGTAGACTCTGCCATTACTGGAAGGATCCCATCGCAGGTAAACAAAGCACAGGTGTTGGTCCTAACGACTACCTGATCATTCTTCCCAAGACCAACATATAGGTTTTCATTTACGTGACCAGTTATCCTATCTCTTTTGCTCCACCATCATCGATTTCTTGATGCCGACGAATGGACACGGTCATCCTGAATCGAGTGCACCTATATACTGGCCAGATCATGCACTCAGGACGTACCTCAGGCATTCTACACTCCCGAAGCTTCCCAAGAGCCCACATGCACCAACAATCATTGAGAGGCGGCGCTCACACAGAAATTGGCTCGAAGTGCGTTATAGACCAGAGCGCATATTCCAAGGGGTTCAAAGGATCGATGATACACACTGGCTACCCGGTTTGCAACGTTGTACGTTTCGGCTTGTGCCAAAGAACAAACACCATACCAATCCCAGTATTGAATCGCCCGCAGATCTATTAACTGTGATCGATGGTTATGACGAAAACATTGAAGACATTCCAGGAGACTGGATCACCGCTCCTGCGAAAGCCTCATCCAACTGGGTCTGGCATCTACCGAGCGCACGTTTTGAGCCCCCGAGCGACCTGGGGAAGATCGCTTCCATAATCGATGAGATTGTACTTCGCACCAACGAACGCGCTATGCACGTCAACAGTCCCCGTGAGGCTCCCCGCGAATGGACTTGGATCATAAATGACGAGTTTGAGGATAATGTTGATCGGGCTTTGATGAGGACCTTTTCGTGGATGAGCTGGCCCGTGGAAGAGGACAGTGGAATGAACAATTTTTCCAACGACGACCCGTCACTGCCCCTTTCTTTGGAAAGGCGCAGCAATCCCACAATCATTCTGTTCGTGCAAGCACCTTGGGTACTCACAAAGGAGGACTTCAAATTATTTTGGACTCTAGAATCTGTGAGATATATTCTGCTCCTCACACTCACTGATCGAAAGAACAGATGCCAAGGGCAAATCGCTTCAACGAACCTACATTCAATTCTGCTCAGAGACTATGGGCAAAGGTAAGAATATTACATATATATTGGACTACAATGAAACACTATTTCACAGATCTGGGACGAGTGCCGTAGGAAGAGTTGCCACTGGTTCATGTTGACCAACCATGACTGGTGGGTATTTGGGGTATTTTCACCAGGTGAGCAATACCCGAACCTCTGAGATCGAAGTCCTATTCTCTAATGTATCCACAGATTGGACAACCGCAGGCGTCGCGCGGCCCCTTCGCTGTGACCATGGTTCAGCGAAGAGCAACGTCTGGCCAACACTACACGAGATGGTGTTGTACTGGGTTTCTTCATCCATGTCACTGCCCAGTACTTACGATCCATTTGCGGTATGTCTGCACCTCTCAAGCCATACAATTATCCCCTGATGATTGAAACAGGGATACCCGACGAACGGAGTGGCTTTACCGCCGTATTATCTCGAAGATACGCGCCTATTCGAGGTTTCGCATGAAGCAAGTGATGAAGAAACTGGAACGCCGGTACCAACGATCGATCCCCAGGCTCTGCACCCTCTTGTAGGAAGACGGCATAACAGCTCTGGATATCACGATTCCCTGAGTTAAGGTGTATGAACGACAATTAGGGAGACCTATTGACTTCCTTCGTCTTGGTTGCTACTAGGACATTACGAGCTGTAGAACTCTTTCATGAATTAATTTCTTGCGTCTTTCCTGGATCTCTGGTGTGCTCCTTTGAAAGAATAGGCAGTAAGGACAAATTAGACTACCTCTTGAACCCAAGACATACATGGCCCCGCCCCTCATCGACATTATGCACCGGTCATTTGTACTCGGACTGGTTGGTATTAGCGGATATGGTCTCTTCATGGGCTGGAAGGTCCACAACGACACTTTACAGCGTGGACGAGGTGTGTTCGTCCAGTTTTTTGTCGCATTGCGTACTAATTTACTCTCCATATAGATGTAAGTCACCAAAACCTATGAAATTGGAGCTCTGGTCCACTGAGACATTGTATTTTTGGTAACTGTGTGTAGTTGATGGACAAGCGGGAGATGGTACGCGCAGATTTATTTTCTAAAAAAAAAATAACTCATGCATATTCGACTGTAGGAACAACGAAATGAGATGGAGCTGGCTGACGCGGCCCAGGCCGCGATTCAATCGCCGCTTCACAACCACGCCACCAAAAAGTCCTTGTAGGGCCCGGGTGCATCCTGGCGGTATCATAGATTTCACGGTAGGTAAGCTCTCCGCTCGGGTCTGACGATATCTGCCTAACGGCCGACTTTCCTTTGCTGCTATGGGCAATTGGCCACAAACCACATTGTATCATAGATCATTTTGCTACCAAATCATTACCTCGGCGGTCTCTGAACTTCAGATATATCATAAAATGTCAACCCAGCCAATTCCACAACTGGATCACCCTAGACTGCTGTGGCCCAGACTACCTTGGCTGCGCACTCTCCGCCCTTCTTCCCAGCTCCTCGCCCGCTCCATCTCAGCATACCTAAAATATCAAGCTCGTGTAGCGAGCGCATAAACCGTGCATAGGCCTCCCGTCTCCGCTCCTCTTTGCTCCTTTCGACATCCTGATCATCTTCGTTGGGGTCACCCTCAAGGGTAACAGCGAACGCCTCAAACCAGTCGTAGACATTGATAGTCCTGCCCGCTTGCGTATAGAGACGAAAAAGTCGGGGTGTGTCAGGGTCGCTAATTCGGACCATATCCTCCTCTGGCAAGTCGTACCCGTTTCCGTCATTCGCCATATAATTGGATGTCCCATTGTACGTGATGTATTCTGTAAGATCATGCAGGAGGTATCCACTTGGCTGAATAAGAGCAGAGAGGATAGTAGCCTGAATGCTTGGATTTAAAAGCTGGCAAACTCATCAGTCGGAGAGATCGTAGAGCCTGTTGATGGGACCCCGCTCACATCTGGACTGTAGGGAATGTTACCCGTATGCCATATTTCGTGCAACTGGAAATCGGTCCAAGGCTTGAACTTTTCGCTATTCGCCCAGCTTAGCATCCAGATGAGGGAGAAGGATGCCACCAGACACATACTTCCATAGATCTTCGAGGAGCTGGGAGAAGTCCTTGCTAAGTGGATACGGTCCTATTTGGATCTCGTTTGCGACCTCTGTTTGCTCAATCGTTATCGCCAAGGCATCGAGTTTCGCCGCAAAAATTGCGTTCTCGCTACAATCAAGTTTGTTTGCCACTAGGTGTTGCAGGCGCCCGCAAAGTGCTTGCGACTGAGTACGCTTGAGCAACCTACGAGTCATGGATCGGTGAGGCCCCCCCCCTAAGCAAAAGAGGACCACTGACTTGACGCGAGGGGTAAGCCTCATATATATTTCTTTCGATCTCCCGTTGCCAACCAACCCTGCCAATGTCGCGAAGGAGGCCTTGATTTCCTTGTACCCATCGCTCATCAAGGTCTTTAAGTAAGCCTGGACCTCGCTCAGTACGAGAAATCCGAAAGAAACATTGCGCTTGAGGCCATAGAATGTGTCTCTGGCCTTGTCAATTGCTTGCACGAGTTCCTCGATGCTGGGAGGGTCGTCCGGAGGAGACCAATGGGGGAAGAGTGCCGCTCGAAGTTTCGCAGTATGTCCCTCCGAAAGCAAATTGACTACATGAATGTACTGTTCCTTGTTTAGTGCGCCGTCCTGCCAGAAAATGGTCAGCGGCTGACGGAAATGCCGCATCAGAAGTAGCTGTGAGCTTGATTAAAAGTGACCAAAAGTGAGCGGCTTGAATGTCACCTGAAGGTGCGAGAGGATAGATTGTACACTCCAACCATAAGTCGAACATGAGTGAGCCAGCCATTCCAATGCTGATGCACCCAGAATAAGGTCCAGCGACTTATCCAAAGAAAATAAAACCTAAAACTGATGATTTGACCGTGTAAGAATGTAGATATCAAGGTAAATTACCTCGCGCAGAATTGAATCGAACATTTGTTGACCGTTAGGCACGTTGAAGACGGAAACTGAGAGGTAGGTCCGCACTATTCTTGGAAGTAGGGCGTGCAATGCTCTAGATTTTGATACACCTAGTACGAGCACAAGAGGGAGTCGATCGCAGTAGAGCCTAGGAAGTGATATCAGACGAGGGAATGCAAGGAGACCAGTAAATGCAAAGACCTGCAAATGTGAATGAACTCCTGTAATACTTGAATATTGCAACTTTCGGAGTCTGGGATCAGAGCGACAAGGCTGGGCTCGGATGGGACGGTATCTGCGAGGCGACTGTTCACAGGTGGACGGAGATGGGGTTTATGCTTTGTTTTCCACCGAAACCAGCTGAGGAGAAGTTGCATGTCGTAAGGGACAAGAGTGGTCGTCGCCTTGCCCTTTCCTGGAATCGATTGAGTCAAGTCGCCGTCCGGTAATAGAGATTGCTCACGATCATCTCGAGACATGAAACCCGTAATTAACTGCTTGAACGCGGTTGTGGTATTTAGAAAATCCGATGGCGAGAGCCGTGACACTATGAGGTCTGACTCTCCAGCGGCTCCTAGCGCATATGCGCTTAGTATTTGATGTTGGTCACCCCCTGTGATACACCATTTAAACTGGCTTTGTCCAGATGAAACTTACCCGTACCTACAACAAGGGCTGCCGGTAGTTCATGATTTGGAAGGAGCTCTCTGACACGACTTGAGACCCCTTCTGCCGGTCGAGGATTCATAGTGAACTCTAACAGTTCTTTAGTGGTTGGAGAATATAATTCGTTCGCTACTTCCTACAAGCCGTCAGTCAAGACTCCCGAGATCGTGTGTTGAAGGACTGACCAGCACGCGGTCATGTACTTGCTGCCACGCATCATTGAATATTGCGTATCTTAGTTTGTCCGCCTCTGTAATGTCTCCATGTTGGAGCGATGGAACAGCCAGTAAGGCCAGAGGCTCGTTGTCTTCCTCAGTTTTGTCTATAACATCGAGCTTCAGGATCCGATATTCTCTCCCTCGGATAGCATACCAAGGTCAAATGGAATACAGAAGGCGGCCTGCGAGCGAGCGCGCGTTTCTTGTCAGAAAAGTTGAAACGAGGAGTAGCGAGACAGTGGACACGTTACCAACCGTCTGAGCTGACCAGTCAGAATCCTCTACTCTCATGGTATCCTGTATAATTTCCGAGAGCCGCGTTCCAATAACCTTTGCAAAAGTCTAGTTGAAGTCGAAAGCAAGCAGCATACCTTTCTGTAAACACGCGCTTTGAACGACAACAAAATATGATGTACAAGCAGAGCTTGCGAACGATAATCAGAGTTCATGCAAGGGTATATCAAGGAAAAGGTGTCCAGGCTAGCAAACGTGGCAAGGTATTTGCTACAAAAGGATGGGTGACAAATCACTGTACGACATAATTTAGATAACTGTGGGTAAATTATCTACGTATCGCAGCCGTTCTCCAGACTCCATAGAGGACCCCCCAAGTCGCAATAACGATTCGAAGGCGTATGAGGAGCAGGAGTGGCAGCCTAAAGTCTCACTCGTGCGCGAGGTGAATGTCTAGAGTGGTATCGATGGTAATTGGTTCCAGGTATATTCTTTCGTCGGTACCAACAACAGAGTCGTCAGAAAAGGACGAGTACTCTCGCATGGCGTACATCTTAAGGTTGAGGAACAGATGAGACACCATGATCACCGTGAGAACTTGAGTCATTCTTTGGAGCAGAGGCGAGTTCACGAGCGGCAGAGTGTCGTAAGTCGCGAAGAGGATGAAATTGAGGAGAAAAACCGCACCTATCTGGGTGTCAGATGGTGTCACGGATACTATATGTTAACTCACAGAAATAGGAGACACCCTCGCTGAAAAATGCTCTTAGTAATCCCGTTTTTCGATGTCTCCATGTTCGAGAGAATGTAAGAGCCGTGACAAGTGCATCAAAGAGTAGGGCCCCAAGCCATCCCATCCTTCGAATGCCGTTGCTTTAAACCATCAGCCGGGCGAAAATGGACTAGTTCATTGAAACGTACACGACCCGATAGACATCCCCCAGAGGGTTTGAGGATACCCAACACACTGATCTTAATTTAGATCTACCTATAAAGCGGAGCGTGGCTGCTCACATTTTTGTCGGAGCAGCGGATCGTAGAAGCCTTGGCTCATGTCCACCGTGAATACAATAACGGCAGGATACTGGGCGGTGTAAAATAAGAAAGGGTGCATCGGAGGAAAATAGGCTCACCAGTTGTAGGCCAAGGCAGCATAGATACGCAAAAATGAGGACTCCCAAGATCGTCCGTGACTGTCCCCATAGAGCCCAGGTGCGAATAATGAAGAAGCCTAATGCCTAGTGTTAACTCTTTCACGTTCCGGGAGGAATATCGATCCTTACTCGAGATTGTAAACTGTGAAAAGATTGTGCTGAGGAAGGAGAGTTGTATATCAAGACGGCAGCTAATTTACGGTGAGCCAACACAGTGAGAGAGTGGGTAGAGTCCGAGATACTTACAGCTGCATTACAAGTTAGGGTGTCAAATCGGCGATTTAGGGAACAACTCACATTCGCATAGTTTAGAGACGGCGCGATTAGAAAGTAGTTGATTAGATTTCCATAACGATGCTGGTGGCTGAATGTAAGAGGGAGGCCTCATTCGAGGAGCGGACACCTACCGCCACCCACAGGACCCTGGTGAAGTTGACTCTCGACCCAGCTTGGTTCCAAACAATTCTTCGCTCCCTTTCGAAAGTGAGACAAAAGTCGTATACGATTGCAGTGGCAGCCCCTAGGTCGAGACACTTTTGCGTAAAACTGCGTATTGAATGGGGGTCAGGTTCACGCTTGGCTTTAGCTACCTGATCATTACGCACAGAAGACGACTCGATAGGGGTACCACTGCCTCTAGAGCGAGAGTCATGAGAGGTCCTGGAAGATGGAGGAGACGGCCGGGGATGTCGTCTGAGAGGCCCGAGGGTCAACTTATCACTATCAGATGGACTGACGATGCCTGGCACAGGCGCCCGAGTAAACAAACCCCACACAGGTACGTGTTCGCCTATTCCCGACATGTGGAAATTTGAGACCGGTGGACGTGCAGAGCTTATCTTCCGGCGTGTGAGCTAACTAGTGATAGCCTCACACACCGAACACCACGAAAGAAGTGATATGATGAGCTGGGCCACACAGGGTTCGTAGTTGGTTAATCGTAACAAAATCCTCAACCAACCGCCGTTGAATACGACCGCCGTGCGACGTACGCCTTGAGCGTTTGGGACGTTCCAGCCTGTCTGTGTGCAGTCTGGGCATTTCCCGCGGCAGCAGTAGAAGGTCCGGCTTTTGTCCGGCTTTCGTCGATGGTGAGTGCCTCAGGGCCACCTGACAGATTCCAAATTTGGCAATCTATTGCAGAATCTAAACCTATTTCATCTTATTTCACGTCGGATCCTTCAACCTGGAAATCGAACGTGATCGAGGCGAGACTGAACGCCACGGGGCCGGGGGTTGGTAGGACCGTTGAGCTGGAGGCGATGCCTTTCTGGGGCTCGCGAGAACTCGATCCTCGGACATAGTATTGCATATGGGGTCGCACGTAGACGCCATCAGCGCGGCGAAGTGCGATCAACTCTCACCTCCCTCCTTGCAACTTGCTTCTCCATATTGAACTGGTGATTAAATTCCCTTCCAGAGCAGTCCAACGTACCGTTCAACGCATATCTCGTATACAATAATACTATCCAAGGTCCCCGCCTGCCAGCAAATTTACCACCTTGGCGCCTGATAAGGGCACCAGTTACTCTGTAGGTTCTTGACACATCCCTTCTGCTCGATTTAAACCTATGGGGTACCACCGTGCACTCTCTTCCAGGCGAACGGATGGATCTTGTCTGTCGGAAATTTCCCCGCAGCCTTGTACGACGAAAATAATCGTGTTTGTCGGGGCCCGCTACTATATAATTGTCCATCTGGTATCCAGGCACCGCACCCGAATACAACTGGAATTTCCTATTTCGGACAAGCATCGAGAAGAGGCTGCGGCTTTGCCAAGACCCAAGAAGAACTGTCCAATGTTCGAAATGATATGACATTCCATCAATCAGGTTCAGTTTCCGCTTCGCTCACCTAACGCTTATATCACAGCGGCTGACTTGACCTTTTCCATTGGGAAAATGTCGTGGAAAATGTCCGGAGAATGTCACATTATGGTTACATAATTCATTTGATTTTGACTGCTTTCTGTCTGCTTTCTATAAACAT
>Ga0307515_10013945_pt1 | contig 14961 bp, 10 predicted proteins | sample 17_EM_MG_FD_194513 | JGI IMG/M metagenome (GOLD analysis project Ga0307515, IMG submission 194513) | Populus trichocarpa ectomycorrhiza microbial communities from riparian zone in the Pacific Northwest, United States - 17_EM | ecosystem: Host-associated > Plants > Roots > Unclassified | place... | reverse complement strand
CGAGTCATTGAAACCGAAGTCGTCGTTCGGATAGGGGCCTCCTCCGTAGCAACTGTTCAGCTTGATGAGAATGTGATTGGTGGGCAAACCGTCGCCCTTCAGCATCTGAGCAAGCTGCACGGCTGTGATGAACGCCCAGCGCGATTGGTCGCTGCTGAAGCTTCCGAGGAGGTTTTCGTCGCTGAGGCCAGGCATGGGCTTGTTCATGCCGTGCCCCTCAATGGCCAGCGTGTCGGGTCGTTTGACAATCGTCAGGCTCCGAATCCGCTCCGTGTTCTCTACCGCCAGAGTCTCGGAGTTGATTTGCTTCTCCGGGTACTCCTTGTTGGTCTCGAACCCAAACTGCGCCTTGTTACCTTCGAGCGGGGTCACGGTCGTCTGCTGACCCTCTTTGGTCGGTTTGTGCGTCAGGGTCGCCGTGCCGTCCGGATTCTTGGCGTAAATGTCGGTTGACTTTTTCTCCCAGAGGCCATGTTTGTACTTTTTCTCGATGTCAACTCGGAACCGAGGATCGATCTTGCCGGGGTAGATCATGACGTTCGGATTCGGTCTCTTCATCTCGTGGTCGTCAGCGCCGCCGTATTTGTACTTATCCCTGTAGTGATCCAGCGTTTTGCTGCTCGCCAAGTTTTGCGAGTTCCACTCGTCGTAAAAGGGCTTGAAGGGCACGTAGAGATAGGTCTTCTTCATTTGTCGATTACGCCGATTCGAGTGACCGTACAAGGGGGAGGCATCCGGACCGATGCCGCACGCCTAGAGCGCGCATAGCTAACCGAGGCAAACGAACCGCCTGTGGCGTCTCCTTCGCCGTAGTTGTTGTCACGGTTCCAGTGCGCGGTTGCCGCCGCGGCCATCTCAATTGAGGGCGCGGTGATAGACGTACCGTTTCGACCGTCCGCATCTGACTTGAACGCCGCTTCACGGACGTGCCGACGTTGTAGCTTAGTTGGATTGCATGACCCAATGTCGGCGTGGCAAGCGCGACGAAAGCCAGAAGCCGACCTAGAGCCGCGGGCGAATGTGATCGCATAACACTTCCAACGAGGCTATATGCCTGATCGTTCCATGCAAACCACGACTGCCGCAATCGTCATCACCGACGACGCCCACAAAGTTGTGGAGGGGCGCCACTTGGATGGGGGTTGTGTCACACCAGGCAAGACCCGTTGGCGGCCATGAGCAGTCGGCTGCGAACGGCAGCTTCGGAGTCGCGTACCCATTTCGCGATGGCCTTGTGCTGGCGCAGAATTGAGACATGAAGACGCGTTCTCCTCGACTCGTGAAGAAGCTGCACAGGCGCTGGCTGACCGAGTGCGCAGGTGATGCAACCCAAGCGTCGTACTGGCGGAAGCGCCTGCTGGATTCAGCACCGGGTGAGGTGTTTGAACTGTCGCAGACCGATCTTTCAGGGCTTTCGCGTGACGCTGCGCTCGCAGTCCAAAGGTTGGGCTTGCGCTTCTCCGCAACGGTCGTCGACGCGAAAGACGCTGAGCCGTGGCTGAGCGAGAACGGTTTCGTCGTGTTCAAGTTCTGGGCGACCGACTTCCCCATGGTCAACTTCTTCAGCGGGAACAGCCCGGCTATCCGGTAGCACCGAACTGAACGGCGCGGAAGTCGCTGACCGGCCACTGGCGGGAATTCACCTACTCGCCGCGAATGTGCCTTCAAGGCTGCAAGCGGCCCCTTGGCCGGGCCAGTGTGTGCGCCAACCGCGGATTGACCCGTTTGCTGAAGTTCTGCCGACCGCCGACTGAGCCGGCGACTACAACGTCACTCGACATCTTTGATCGGCAAAACACGTTGGTCGGTAGGGGCAATCGAAGGTCGGCGACCCGGGTCAATTTGGCGTCGGCGGCAACAGTCATGGCCCCCACTCGGCGCGCATCATGGATGTCGTAGCTCGTCCGCATTGCAGACCTCAGGAAGCGCTGCGAGGAAACGGAAGTGTTTCCGCCGCCTATGCGCGGGCCCGGCAGATCGGCGAAGGCGTGTCGGAGCCTGCGCTGCGGTGGCTGGCCCTGGGAGAGCTAGGGCAGAGCAGCCTGGCGATGTTTCAGCGCCTGGCCGGCCTGCGCCTTGTGCTCGAGGCAAGGCTGCCGCTCGACACCGACGACTTCACCCGATGCCGAAAGCTGCTCGAAGCCGTGCCGGAACTCGTGCCGCGCCTGGGCGAGCTGGCCTCGATCTCGCCCGGATGGGCGGCCCTGGTGGCGGGCTGGGCCGAGTTGTGCGCGACGATGGACGCCGAGGCGCCAAGGTGGCGCGAGGGCGTGGGCAGAACGCCACGGACGTACGAGCTGCTCAAGCAACTGGACGGTTTGGATCTGCATGGCCCAAGGCGTCTGGCAGTAGCGGATTCGCTCAATCGCTGTCCTCGAAGGCGGCCAGCGCTCGCTGGCATCGCGGCAGCGTGATTTATGGGCGTGCTCATCCCTATGTTGCGGATGGAGCCTGCGAGCCCGCCTGCGTATGTTTGATTCACCTGCATATCAGCCGTGAATTCACGCCACCAGGGAACCACTTTCCACCCCTACTTGGAGATCCCAAATGAACTTGATCGCACGATGCCTTGCCGGCTTCTTCCTGGTCTTTTCCTGCGGCGTGGCCTTCGCGCTCGAAGAGTGCAGCCCCAAGGGTATTCAGGGCTGCGGAACCGGCGGAAACCCACCAGAACGGACGTGCCCAAAGGGTCACACGTGCCCCCGCAAAATGACCTCCACGACGATTGACGCACACTCGAGCGATGGAGTGGGTCGCACTCGCCTGAACTTCGACAAGCTGCCGCGCAGCGAGTTGCGCGTTCGCCTCGACGAAAACCTGCGAGAGCCTCGACGTAGTCCTCTCCTGGGTGGCAAGGAAGTGAGCCCCCAGCTGTCGCTCGACCCCACGCGCTGCGCTGGAGAACGTGGTCGCCGTGGTGGTCGAGGCGGGGAAAACGGAGATCCCTACGCGATCCGACTCGGGATCAAGTTGCCGCGGTAGACCTGAACGCGTTGCGTGGCCCACGTGAGGCTGTGCGCCACAAGCTGCGCAGCGCAAAACAGGACGGCGAGCCTTCACGTGTCACACGAGACGATCTACCGCAGCCTGTTCATTCAAGCGCGTGGCGCCTTGATGAAGGAGCTGCTGGAGCATCTGCGGCGCACGCGCGGCATGCGTCGCTCTCGCTCCTACACGCAGAAGACTGCGATCCATGGCCAGATCGTCGACGCGGTGTCGATCAGCGAGCGGCCCGCGTCAGTCGAAGATCGGGCTGTGCCTGGGCATTGGGAAGGAGACCTGGTCTTCGGCAACGGCAACAGCCAGATCGCAACGCTGTTTGAGCGTCAGACGAGGTACGTGATGCTGGTGAAGCTGGACGGCAAGGACTCGCAGACGGTCGTCAACGCGCTCATCAAGCATGCCCGCAAGCTGCCGCAGGAGTTCTACAAATCGCTCACCTGGGATCGAGGCACGGAGATGCATGGGCACAAGCGATTCACCATGGCCACCGACATCAAGGTCTACTTCTGTGACCCCCAAAGCCCTTGGCAACGGGGCAGCAACGAGAACACCAATGGGCTGCTCAGGCAGTACCTGCCCAAGGGCATCGACATCTCGGGCTACTCCCAACTCCAGCTCAACTCGATCGCCAGACAATTGAACGAGAGGCCGCGCAAAACGCTTGGCTTCCAGACGCCCGCTGAGCGATTCAGCGAATGTGTTGCGTCGACCGGTTGAATCCGCCCTGCGGTGCCGCGCTTCGTCGTCGATCCCGACCTTCCGCTTTGGGCACATTGCTGACAGCCCACCCAGCAAACCGAGAGGCGGCAATCGCTGCAAAGCGGCCGGATATCCCAGCCAGTGGCGGCCACTCAAGGACACCAAATCACCGCTGCGCGGCGACCCACTCCACCAACGCATCTAGCACCGGCCGCCCCTTGGCTGCGGCCTCGGGGTGGTTGAGCAGCGCGGCAAAGACCCAGGGCTTGCCGTTCGCGTCCGGCACGAAGCCGGCGAGGCCGACCGCGTCGCGCAGCGTGCCGGTCTTGAGCCGCGCCTTGCCCACCGCCGGGCCTTCCTTCAGGCGTCGTGACAGCGTGCCGTCCAGGCCCGCCACCGGCAGCGCGGCCAGCAGCTCGGGCGCTTGCGCGCCGGTCTGGCTCGCGCGCAGCAGGCCGGCGAGCTGGGCCGGGCTGATGCGCTCGCTGCGTGACAGGCCGGAGCCGTTGTCGAGCACCAGGCCCTTGTCGTTGAGGCCTTGCGCCGTGAACCAGGCGCGCACGCTGTGCTCGGCGGCGGCCAGCGTGGGCTCGCCGCCCTGCGCGGCCTGGGCGCCTAGCTGCAGGTAGATGAGGCGGGTCAGCGCGTTGTCGCTGCTCTTCATGACGCCGCGCAACACCTCGGCCAGCGGCCGGCCGCGGTGCGTGGCCAGCACGACGGCGCCGGGGGGCGCGGCGGCCTCCACATCGCCCGGGCCGATCACGCCGCCGAGTTCGCGCCAGAGCTGGCGCACAGCCGTCGTCACCAGCCATTGCCGGTCCACCAGTTGCAATGGCGCGCGCTGCCGGCAGCCGGCCGGGAAGGCGCCTTGCAGCTTCAGGGCCCAGCCGTCGCCTGCGGGCGTGACGACGGCGGGTTTCCAGACCTCGTCCCAGTCCTTGCACAGGCGCGGCGACAGCGTCATCGCGCTCGCGTCCAGGCTCAAGCCCGGCAGCGCGGGCAGGCTGCGCGCTGTCACGCCGTTGGGCGTGGCTTGAAGCTCGTAGTCCAGCAGACTGCCATTCAGGTGCAGCGCGTCCGGGATGACGTTGTAGCCAAACTCGAGCGCCTCATCGAAGGGCGGCAGGCCGAGGTCGAAGCGCGTCGGGTTGAAGAGCGTGCGGTCGACGACCAGGCCGCCGCGGATGTCGCGCACGCCGCTCTCGCGCAGCTGGCGCAGCAGCCACCACAGGGCCGGCCAATCGAGGTCGGGGTCGGCGCCGCCGCGCAGGATGAGTGGGCCGTCGATGACACCGTCGCGCGGCGCGGCCGCAGCCAACAGCTCCGTGCGGCCACGGTGGTTGATGCCGAGCTTGTCCAGCGCCACGATGGCCGTGACCAGCTTCATCGTCGAGCCCGGCGCCATCGCGTCGTCGGCACGCCGGGTCAGCGCGGCACGCGAGCCGTCCAGCGGTTGCAGCACAAAGCCCAGGCTGTCGGCCGGCAGACCGGCCTTGTCCAGCGCCGCCTGAATGGGGTCGGGCACGGAAGTCGTGGCGCAGCCGGCCAGCAGCAGCGCCGCAGCGAAGAGCCAGGCACGCATCAGCAAGCTCCCAGGCGGTGGGCCACGAAGCGGGCCAGCGCCACGTCCTCCAGCCCAATGCCTACGCTCTTGTAGACGACGATGTCCTGCGGCCCGCGCGGGCGCGGGGTGACGATGAGTTCGCCCAGCTCGGCCCAGCGGTCCGGCTTGCTGTTGACGAGGTCCCCCGCCTCCAGCTCGGCGGCGGTCCGCCATTCAACGGCAATCAGCGCCGCGTGGGCCAGCAGCGTGTCGTCCAGCTCCCGCGCCGCGCGAGTGCTGGAGCCCACGGCGGCGATGAAGGCGCCGGGCCTGACGAGGCCACCATCGAACAGCGGCGTGGCCGAGCGCGTGGCAGTCACGATCACGTCGGCCTCGGCGGCGGCCGTGGCGGCGTCCACGACCTGCGCACCCAGCTCGGCCGCGAACGCTTCAGCCCCCGAGCGCGCACAGACGAGCACGCGCTCGAAGCGGCGCACGCGGCTCAGCGCCTGGGCATGTGCGCGGGCCTGGATGCCGGCGCCGAAGATGGCCAGAGTCTTGGCGTCCGGCAACGCCAGCAGATCGGCCGCGACCGCGCTGGCGGCCGCCGTGCGCAGCCGCGTGAACTCGTTGGCCTCCAGCGTCGCCAGTGCCGCGCCGGTGGCGGCGGAGAACAGGCTGACGAGGAAGTTGTACTTGCCGTTGCGCGCCGAATAGACCTTGGTGCCGAGCACGGCGGGCAGGTCGCCGTCGGCTTCGAGGATGGCACCCATCGCGCTGATGGCGAGCGACGCGCCACCCTGCGTGCTGGTCGCGCGGTGGCGGGCCAGCACCTGGGCCTGGCCACGGCCGTGCTGGGCGAAGGCGGCACGTAGGGCCTGGCGGGCGGCGTCGGGATGAAGGACGGCGACGACCTGCGCTTCCGTGATGATCTGCATGGCGAGAAGAGCAAGTGAAGGAAAAAAGGCCCCGGGAAGGGGCCTTGAGGTCATGGGCTTTGGGGGGGCCGGGCCAGCTTACTCCATGGCCCAGCGCGCCGAGATACCCCAGGTGCGACCACGCGGATCAGCCACGCGTGGGTCCCAGCCGGCACCGGCGGCGCTGTCGGCGTTGTGCCAGGTGAATGGCGGCGTGACGTCGCCCAGGTTGACGACGCTCCCGGTGATGGTGACGCCCTTGATCCCGCTGTAGCTGGCCACCAGGTTGGCGGTGGTGTAGGAGCCGACCTTGCGGGTATAGGGCTGGATGCTCGTGTAGTTGGCGCCGCCTGCGGCCGTTGGGCCACGGTTCTGGTCCTCGTAGCCGTCGCGGTAGATGCCCGACAGCGTCACGTTCCACAGGTCGGTGCGGTAACCAAGGCTGGCGTTCAGACGCAGCGGCACGTACAGCGTGGTGTTGTTCCACTTGCCCACGTACTCGATGAACGGCGCGTTGTCGCGCGTCTGCTCCTTGTTGCTGAGCATGCGCGTGCCGTTCAGCGCCGCAGTGAGGCGGCCGGCCAGTGCGGTGAACGTCTGGCTCACGCTGAAGTCCACGCCCTTGGTCTTGCTGCCTGCGGAGTTGACCCAGCCGGCCTGGAGGTACTGCACGATGTTGCTGGAGGGATCGCGAACGAAGTTGTCCTTGTAGACGTCGTAGTTCGAGATCATCTCCGTCGTGCTCAGCGAGCGGATGCGATCCGACAGGCTGACCTGCCAATAGTCGATGGAGGCCAGGAAGGTGGGCGTCGGCGAGAACACCAGGCCGGCGGACGCTTGGCGGGACTCTTCAGGCTTGAGCAGTGGGTTGCCACCCGCGCGGTAAGGCAGGCTCAGGCGTGCGCACTGCGTGGCGTCGGTGGGGCTGGTGAGGTCGGCGCACAGCACCGGGTCGCGGAACTGGCCGGTCAGCTGGGACTCGACGACGCCCTGATTGACCTGCTGCGGTGTCGGCGCGCGGAAGCCCGTGCTGGCCGAGGCGCGCATCAGCAGCGTTTCGATTGGCTGGTACTTGAGGCCGATCTTGGGATTGGTCGTGCCGCCGATGGCCTGGTAGTGGTCGTAGCGAGTTTGCAGCGTGACTTCGAGGTCCTTCAGCGGGCGGACGACGAGTTCTCCGAACACCGCGCCAATCTTGCGCGACAGCGACGGCGACGAGCTGTTACCCGGGCAGCCATAGGTCAGCGCCGCGTTGTTGTAGGTGGCCAGCGTCGTGCCGGTGATGCTGTCCACGCAAAGGAAGTTCTGCGATCCGGAGAACTCGTAGGACTCCTGCCGACCATTGACGCCCAGCGCGAACTCCAGCGGTCCGGCCAGGAAGTTGCCGATCGGGCCGGAGATCGTGGCATCAAACTGCTTGACGCTGGTCTTGCCGTCGTAGATCTTGCCGCGCATCTGCATGTCTTCGAAGGCCTGGATCACGTCGGCCGTCTGCTTCTGGCCCGCCAGGATGAAGGGGTTGTACTTGCCCGAGGCCAGCAGGTCGACCCACTTCTTGGTGTTCGGGAAGCCATTGATCAGCGTGGCCGAGCTCTTGGACTCGCCATAGCCGGCGCCCAGGGTGTAGTCCAGGCCATGGATCGTGCCTTCCAGCGCGCTCTGCACGCGCAGGTTGTTGGTGTCGTTCTCGCGGATGCGCAGGCCCAGGTCATTGAGGAAGTTGACCCGGTAGGCGATGGGCTTGGTGGGATCGAACTGCGCGGCGTTCACCAGCGCGCGCATGTCCAGGTAGTAGGGGCTGGTTGGGTACAGCAGGGTGTTGGATGTGGCGGTCACGCCGTTGACCGTGCCCGTGGTGTTGCCGGCGCTGACCTGCACTGGCGAGTACTCGCCACGGTTCTTGACCTTGGAGGCCACCACCTCGATGGAGGCTTGCGTGTCGTCGTTGATCTTGAACGTGCCCTTGAGCAGGCCGTTCACCGACTCTTGCGGCGCGCGCAGCATGTAGTTGCGCGCGTAATCGCGGCCACAACGGTACTTCGAATTGGCTGTCGTGTAGCCGAACAGGTCCCAGACCTGGATGTTGGGCGCCAGCGGGATCTGGTTCTCGATCGACTCGCACTTGCCCTGGATGGCGAGCAGGTTCAGGTTGGTGTAGCGGAGGGGGTCACCGGCCGTGCCCACAGTCGTTCCCGCCGACGTGAGCGCCGTGTTGGCCTGGTTGATGATGTTGGCGTGGACCGAGCTGGAGGTGTCGGGCGTCAGCAGCAGGTCGGGCTGGTAGCCGGTGGACCAGGAGCGGTCGGTACCGCGCAGGATGCGGTTGTTGTCAGCGGTGATAGTGGCCATCACGTTAAAGCGATCCCGGTTCAGGTCGCCCCAGCCGAAGGCGCCGGAGATGCGCGCCGTCTGGCCGCCGCCCGAGGCCTCGGGCGTCGTGTAGCTCGCGCTCAGCGCCACGCCCTGGTAGTTGTTCTTGGTGATGAAGTTGATGACGCCGCCGATGGCGTCGGTGCCGTAGATGGCCGAGGCGCCGTCCTTCAGCACTTCGACGCGGTCGATGGCGTCCATCGGGATGGCGTTCAAGTCCACCGAGCCGCCGCTCATGCCGTGCGTGGCGACGCGTCGGCCGTTCAGCAGCACCAGCGTGCCGGTGGGCCCCAGGCCGCGCAGGTTGGCGAAGTTGGCGCCACCGAACGTCTTCTCGCCGTCGCCACCGAACACGGCGTTGTTGGTGACCTGATTGATGCTGCCGACACTGGCCGTCAGGTTGTCGACGATCTGGTCCACGCTGGTCAGCCCCAGCTGGCGGATCTGCGTGGCGCCCAAGACTTCGATCGGCATGGACTTCTCGTCCGCCAGCCGCTTGATGCTGGAGCCGGTGATGGTGACCCGTTCGATCTTCTGTTGCGAAGCCGGTGTCTCGCTCGTCGTCTGGGCCATGGCGGCGCCGCCCAGGCACAGGAGTGCTGCCGCACAGGCAATTCGAGTTTGTTTCATCTGGACTCCTGAAAGAAATTCGCTTTTCGCGATGATTGCCGCAGCGGGGCCATAGGGACCAGAGGGTGGCTCCTCGAACGTCGTTTCGCCGCAATCACGCTTTGCGGCCCAGGCATAACCTGCGCGAATGGGCGAGGGGCCAAGGCCCCCTCCCAGGGCACGACCGCAGCAATCTTGTGCGCGAGCGCAGCGATGCCGTGCAGGCGCAGCGGTCGAGTCAGGCGTTGTCGTTCAGCCAGGCGTGCAGGGCGCCGCCCAGCGCCGGCAGCCTCCACGTCGTTGACGCGTCGGGATGCGGCGCGTAGCGCGTACCCAAGCTGGTGGTCACCGCGATCAGGTAATGCAGATCGCCGTCATGGACGATGCCGGCGTCGCTGGCGTAGTTTTGCGTGTTGCCGGTCTTGTGGGCGAAGCGGGCGGGGATGCCCGGCACCCAACCGGGCAGCGCACGCAACGACTCGCTGCTGAGGTTGTGGTGCAGCGTCTGCGCGTCCAGCGCGCGGCGGATGACGGCGCGGGTGGCGGGGCTGACGAGTCGCTGCTGAGCGGGCGCGTCGGCGTCTAACCGCCACATCAGCCGCAGCGCGTCCCAGGCCGTCATCTGGATCTGGCCCACGCCCGAGCCGGCGCCATTGCCCCAACCACCGTCGGGTCGGGTGCTGGCGATCATCAGACCGGCCAGGCCGTGCGCCGCGAAGAGGTCGTGCAACTCGTTGTGAACCTCGCGCCCGCCCTCGCGGCGTATGGCGCCACGCGCATGCAGGTGGGCCACCAACGCCGAGGTCGCCTCGTTGCTGCTGACGGTGATCATGTCGAACAGCCAGTCGGCCACGGGCCGGGTCTTGCCGGCATGGGTCAGCGGCAGCGCCCAGTCGCTGCGGCCCTGGTCGACCAGGGGGTCAATGCCGACAGCGACCATCATCTTCAGCAGCGAGGCCGGATAGGGCGCGACGAAGCGCGGCCCATTGCCGAACCACGCAGGGAAGTCAATGCGGGACCAGTCAGCGCCCGGTAGCCAGGCATAGGAGTCGCCCGCTGCGTCGCGCACGTCGGCGTGGAAGGCGACGTTGTCAACGGCGCCGGTCACTGCATCGAAGCGCGCAACCAGGCCCTGCGGGTGCTCGCGCGAGAACAACACGTTGGCGCAGACCGGCGCGGCACCGCGCGGGAACAAGGCCACGGCCAGGTCGATGCTCGGATGCCAGCCCAGCGGGGCGCCGTTCTGCAGCGAGTCAGCCGTGACCTCGAAGCGCTGCGCCAGCACAGCGGCGCGCAGCGCCTGGGCGAGGTCGTCAGCGGTCAAAGCGTGAGCCCGTCGAGGGGCAGCGGGCTGGCGCGGCCGGTGACCAGCTCGGCCACGATGTCGGCCGTGGCGAAGGAGAAGGTGAAGCCCAGCGCGCCATGGCCCACGTTGAGCCACAGGCCGGGCACGCCGCTGGCGCCGAGGATGGGCGCACCGCTGGGCGTGGCGGGGCGCAGGCCGGCCCAGGGCGTGGCGCGGTCGTAGTCGGCGGCGTTGGGGAAGGTGGCGCGCACGGAGCGTTGCAGCGAGGCCAGGCGCTCGGCGTCCAGGCTGAGGTCGTCGCCGACGAGATCGACCATGGCCGCCACGCGCAGCTCGCTGCCGATGCGGGCGTAGAGGATCTTCTTCTCGAAGTCGGTCACGCTGACCTCGGGCGGGCGGTGGCCGGCCTGGATGGGCGCGGTCAGGCTGTAGCCCTTGAGCGGGTAGAGCGGCAACTTGACGCCCACCGCTGCGGCCAGCGCGCGGCTGTGCAGGCCGGCCGCCAGCACGACGGCGTCGGCGCCGACCTCGCCGAGCTCGGTCTGCACGCCGGTGACGCTGCCGCGCGCATCGCGCTGCAAGCCTTCGACGGGCATGGCCAGCCGGCCGCGAAAGTGCGCGTGCGACAGGAGCCGCTCATGCAGTGCGAGGCAGAAGGCGTGGCAGTCCGCCACCGCCTCGCCAGGCGTGAAGATGCCGCCGGCCAGCGTGGCTTCGCCTTCCTCAAACTGGGCCAACGCCGGCTCCAGCGCCACGCAGTCGTCATGCGACAGCGCCTGCTCGGCGCCGCCGCCCTTCACCCGCGCGGCCACTCGCGCGAACTCGGCCGGCTGACGGTAGACGACCAACTTGCCCGGCGTGCGCAACGCGATCACGTCGCCCAGCGCCGCCTCGGCATGCAGGCGGGCGAACGACTGCTGGCTGTAGGCGCCCAACGCGAGCAGGCGCTCGGTGGTGCGGCGGTTCACCGGCCCGCGGCAGTTGCGCAGGAAGGCCAGCAGCCACGACCACTGCGCCCAGCTCGCCTCGGGCTTGAAGCGCAGCGGGCCGTCGGGGTCGGTCAGCCAGCGCAGCGCCTTCAGCGGCACACCGGCGTCGGCCAGCGGCGACACGTAGCGGTAGCTGAGCTGGCCGCCGTTGGCGCGGCTGGCGCCCTGGGCCACGTCGGCCTCGCGCTCGACCAGCGTCACGCCATGGCCGCGCTGCAGCAGCGCCCAGGCGGTCGTCAAGCCCACCACGCCGCCGCCGATCACCACGCAATGCTTCATCCTGCCCCGGCTTCTTGAACTTGGCCGCAGCGTAAAGATGCCCCGCAGACGCTGCCAATGAAACCGGCGGCCACGGCCATAACCGTGCGACATGGGCGCTCAGCGCCGAAGACTTGTTGAGCGCTCTCTCACAGCCCGGGCGTCGGCCGCGCGCGCTGGCTGAAGAAGCTGTCCCATACGTCGCGGTAGGCGCGCTGGGTGTCGGCCGGCAGCGAAATGCTGAGCGTGTCACGCAGCATGGCGGCGCCCTCGGGCGTGCCCAGGGCCGCGTCGATGAGGCGGATGGCCGCCAGGCCCCAGGGTGTGCGCGGGCAGGCAATGCCGCTGATGACGGGTTCGCTGGCGCCCTTGATGGGCAGCGTGGCCAGCGGCATGTCGCCCGAGGCGCTGCTGGCGTTGGCGACCAGGATGTTCGGGTAGTCGAGCGTGTAGTCCGCCCGGCCCTGGTGAAGCATCGTCAACAGGTTGCTGCCGTAGTCGCCGCCGAACACACGCTTGAGGTGCGGGCTCGCGGCCGAGGCGCTGAACAGGTTGTCCAGCGCGGTGCCGTAGCTGCGGCCCTGGCTCACCACACCGTGCAGCGGGCCGTCGCCCAGCAGGGTCTCCAGGTCGACCGCGCCGCGCGCGTCCAGCGGCAGCAGGGCGCGGCGATCCTGGCGCACGATGAGTTGCGGCGGGGGCACCAGCCAGGTGTTGGTGAAATAGGCGAGGCGCTCGCGTTCGGCGGTGCGGGCTGCTCCGGCATGGCAGGCGTGCTGCCGCTCTCGAATCAGCACCCAACTGCGCTCGGCATTGGCCACGACGGGTTTGAACGTCACTGCGGGCAGCCGTGCCTGCAGCCACTGCGTCAGCTCGTCGGCCGGGCGTCGCATGCGTTCGCCATCCGGCACTGCCATGGTGTTGCTGACGATCCAGGTGATGGCCTCGACCGCCGGCAGCGTGCCCTCAGCCGGGCTCGCGCCGGCAGCAACGCTCGCAGCGGCAAGCGCAAGGCTGGCTGCCCAGGCGGTCATGCGGCGCCACCTCAGCCGGCCAGCACCGCCGCCATTGCTTGCGCCGTGGCCTCGACATTGCGCGTGTTCAGCCCCGCCACGCACATGCGGCCCGAGCGCAGGATGTAGACGCCGAACTCGGCCTTCAGCCGCTCGGCCTGGTCCGCGCTCAAGCCCGTGTAGCTGAACATGCCGCGCTGGGTCAGGAAGTAGCTGAAGTCGCGCCCAGGCAGCTTGGCCGAGAGCACGTCGTGCAGCTGGCGGCGCATGGCCTGGATGCGCTCGCGCATCTCGGCCACCTCGCCCTCCCACATCTCGCGCAGCACCGGCGTGGTCAGCACCTTGGCCACGACCTGGCCGCCGTGCATGGGCGGGCTGGAGTAGTTGCGGCGGATCGTGAACTTCATCTGTCCGAGCACGCGCCCAGCCTCCTCGGCATCGGCGCAGACGATGCTCAGCGCGCCACCGCGCTCGCCGTACAGGCTCATGCTCTTGGAGAAGCTGTTGGCGATCAGAAAGGACAGGCCTTCGTCGGCCAGCAGGCGCGGCGCGAAGGCGTCTTCGTCAATGCCGTCGCCATAGCCCTGGTAGGCCAGGTCCAGGAAGGGCAGCAGCTCGCGCTCGCGCAGCACGGGCACAAGGGCGCGCCACTGGTCCTGCGTCAGGTCCACGCCGGTGGGGTTGTGGCAGCAGGCGTGCAGCACGACGATGCTGCGTGCGGGCAGCACCTGGAAGGCGGCGAGCAGGTCGTCAAAGCGCAAGCCGCCGGTGGCGGCGTCGTAGTAGGGGTAGGTCTCGCAGACGTGGCCAGAACCCTCGAAGACGGCGCGGTGGTTGTCCCAGGTCGGGTCGGACAGATAGACCTTGCTGTCGGGGAAATAACGCTTCAGCAGATCGGAGCCCACCTTGAGGCCACCGCTGGAGCCGACGCCCTGGATGGTGGCGATGCGGCCGGTGGCTATTGCGGGGTGGTCGGCACCGAACAGCAGGGCCTGCACGGCGGCACGGAAGTTGGCCGCGCCTTCCATCGGCAGATAGGGCCGCGCACCGGCGTTCTCGACCACGGCCAGTTCGGCCGCGCGCACCGAGGGCAGCAGCGGAATGCGGCCGTCGTTGTCGAAATAGATGCCGATGGACAGGTTGATCTTGCCGGCGCGCGGATCTTTCTGGAAAGCCTCGTTGAGGCTCAGGATGGGGTCGCCGGCATAGGCGTCGACATGCTTGAACATGGGTGGGTCAGGCTGCGTTGGGGAACGCGGATTATCGGAGCGGCGCTGAATGCAGCGGCTGGACACCAGTTCCTGGATTCAGAGCCAATAGACCCAGCGGCCGTGAGGGTGGCTCCAGGCGACGGCGCTTTCCTTTCCCCGGTGACGCAGTGTCCACAGCGTCAGCGTCGACGCCGCCTCGCCGGCCGGCAGCACCGGTTCGGTTGGCAGGGCTGCCTGCTGGGCGCTGAGCCGGGCCAGGTCGCCACAGATCCAGGCCAGGCCATGGCTCAGCGAGAGGCGGTCCACCGTGTCGCGCAGCCGCGCGAGCTCGGCGTCGTTCAGGTAGTACAGCACCCAGCTCGTCAGCAGCACCGGCTGCACGCCGGCAGCCAGCCCCGCCAACCAGGGCTCGATGGCGGCGATGCAGTCGTCGGCCCGGCGCAGGGTGTGCGGCAGGGCCTGCATCTGGCGCGCGGCGCGGGCCAGCCGTTCGCGGCGGGGGGCGTCGTGCGGCCACAGGCAGGCTTGCAGCCAGCGCAGGCCGGCGGGGTCGTCGACGGCTATGGGCGCGGGGTCCAGGCCATCGCGCCGCACGAGGCGCCAGCCCGCGTCGCGCGGCACGGGCGCATGGCCCAGCCAGCGGGCCGTGACCTCGGCACGCCGCCCGTCGCGGGGCGCCGCGCGGTCGTGATGAGCCCCGTCACCGGTGACGTAGCGCAGCGCGTAGTTGTCGACGCCAAGATTGAGGCCGGCGCTGCAGCCCCAGTCGAGCAGCGCCAGCTCGTGATTGCCAGTCACGCGTGCGACGTCGCCCAAGGCCGGCCAGATGGCGACGCAACGGCCGACTTCGTTGGTCTGCGTGGCGCCGTGGCGCAAGTGCTCCACCAGCACGGGCCATTCGCGTTCTAAGCAGGCGCGCAGCGCCACGGCCAGGCCATCGTCCGCCGGGCGCTCGCCACCAGCGCTGGGGAAGTAGGCCGCCAGCTCGGGCGCCGCGCCAGCCAGCACGCGCTCGTGCAGGGCCGCCAGCAGCAGATTGGCCT
>Ga0307515_10013944_pt1 | contig 14961 bp, 9 predicted proteins | sample 17_EM_MG_FD_194513 | JGI IMG/M metagenome (GOLD analysis project Ga0307515, IMG submission 194513) | Populus trichocarpa ectomycorrhiza microbial communities from riparian zone in the Pacific Northwest, United States - 17_EM | ecosystem: Host-associated > Plants > Roots > Unclassified | place... | reverse complement strand
GTCGGCCGCATAGCCGGAAGGATAGTCGATCCACAGCTCATCGAGTGTCGCGGGCAGGGGCGCCTGCCAAGAGGTGGTGCGCAATCCGCTCATGATTCGCGACCAGACCGGCAAGGCGCCGGACGCCCCGGTGAGGCCGGTCGGCCGATTGTCGTCGCTACCGATCCACACTACCGCTACATGGCTGCCCGAGAAACCGGCGAACCAACTATCGCGATAGTCCGAAGACGTGCCGGTCTTGCCCGCGACGATGAGCTTCGCGGGCAGCACGTTGCGCGCGGCTCTGCCGCTACCGTGATCGATGACCTGCACCAGCATGCGATTGAGTTGATACACCGATTCGGGCTTAGCGACCGGTGTGGCCTCGAGACTGAAAGCCTTCAGTGGCTTGCCTTGAGGATCGACCACCGCGCGCACGGCGCGCAGTGGAGTTCTGAAACCGCCGTTCGCGAGACTGTTGTACATCTGCGCGACGTTCACAGGCGAAGCTTCGACCGAACCGAGCAGCATGGACGGCACCGCGCTTGGCTTCTCCGGCAGGCCGAGGGACTCGAACGTGCGCGCAACCTTTGAAAGCCCGACGTTCATGCCGAGTCGCACGGTCGCAAGATTCATGGATTCGGCGATAGCTCGCACCAGCGGTACCGGGCCATACACTTGGTGCGTGATGTTCTCCGGCTTCCAGACTTTGCCGCCGCGCAGGGGCACTTCGACGGGCGCATCGTCGATGATGCTGGCGGCGTGATAACGGCCGCTCTCGATGGCGGCGAGATACACCATGGGCTTGGCTAGCGAGCCGATCGGGCGTTTGGCATCGAGTGCGCGATTGAAGCCATTCAGCGTGGTATTGCGGCCGCCGACCATCGCGATGACTTCGCCGGTCTGCGATGCCGTGACGACGACGACACCTTCAAGCGGCGCCGCCTTGCGATCCGCGGCGCTGCGCGCGCGATCCAGCCGCGCCAACTCATCGGTTAACGCGCGTTCCGTCAATGTTTGTACACGAGTGTCGAATGTCGAGAATATCTTGAGACCGGCCTCCGTGATCTGCTGCTCGCGATAGTCGCGACTCAGCGTCCGGCGCACAAGATCCATGAATGCCGGGTAATAACCGGGCCGCGGTGTGACATCGGTGGTCACGCCAAGCGGGCGCTGCATCGCTGTGCGCGCCTGCTCTGCATCGATCACTTTAAAGTCCGCCAACAACTTCAGCACCAGATCGCGGCGCGCTCGCGCTCGATCCGCATGACGGCGCGGATCGTAGTAAGAAGGGCCCCGCACCAAAGTCACCAGCAAGGCGATCTGCGACAGATCGAGCTCTTGCAGCGACTTGCCGAAGTAGAACTGGCTTGCCAATCCGAAGCCGTGAATGGCGCGCGAGCCATCCTGACCCAGATATACCTCGTTGATGTAGGAGGTCATGATGTCCGGCTTGTCGAAATGCGCCTCCAGCAGCACCGCCATCACAGCTTCGCGAACCTTGCGCGTCAGGGTGCGCCGGTTGCTCAAGAAGTAACTTTTGACGAGCTGCTGCGTGATGGTGCTGCCGCCCTGCTCAATCTCACCGGCGCGAACATTTGTGACGAGCGCGCGCGCAATGGCTTTCACGTCCACGCCGAAGTGGCGATCGAAATTACGATCCTCAATGGTCTTCAGCGCACGCGGCAACAACGCGGGAATCTCGCTCGGTGCGACCACCACACGGTCTTCCCCGTGTGCCGCGAAGATGCTGCCGATGAGTTGCGGATCGAGACGGAACGTCGGCAACTCCTTGCCGTTCGCGCCGCGTAGCGCCGTGACGCTTCGCGAGTCGAGCGTCACTTTCACGATCTGCGATTTCTGCGTTCCATCCGCAAAGCGTGTCGTGCGAGTCGCCATGTCGATCTGCGATCCACTACGGCGATAGCTGCCCGCGGCGGCCAGCTTATTGTCTCGCCGATAACGCAACTTGCGCAGCTCGGCCTCGAGACCGTCGGCAGACAATGCCAGCCCTTGATACAGCTCGATGGGCTCGGCGTACACGCGCGCGGGCTCCGACCATCGACGCCGCTCGAACTCTCGCGTGACCTTGAAGTTCAGAAAGATGAGATACACGAGCGCCAGTGCGCTCAGACTCAGGGCGGCAATCTTGAGATAACGCTTCACGCGGGTCTATGTAGCCGGGCGAGGGTGTAGGCTACCGGCTGATTTCTTTCGAGAGACTGTCGCGATGCGAGCCGCATTCATTGCCGTCATCGGTTGTTGCACGCTCTTCACCTTGCAAGCCGCCCACGCCATGGAAAATTTCTCACCTTTCGCCGCCCTCGCACTCAAATGCCTGCATCAAGAGTATCCGAACAAGATATCGCACACGATGAGCGCGGATGCGGATGCTAAGCCTCCCCGCGAGCTCACGCCGGCGTTCTATGGTTGTTACGACTGGCATTCGGATGTGCATGGTCATTGGCTCCTGGTTCGCCTGCTGCGCTTGTATCCCGATGCGGCTTACGCGCCTGCCGCCCGTGCGGAGCTGGCGAAGAGCTTTACGCCTGAGAACATCGCCGGCGAAGTCGCATACCTCGAGCGGCCGGACCGTGCATCGTTCGAGCGACCCTATGGTCTTGCCTGGCTGTTACAGCTCGCGGCTGAACTGCGCGAATGGAAAGATCCTCAAGCGCAGAAATGGTCGAGCACGCTTGAGCCCCTCGAAGCGGCCGCCGCCCAGAAGCTCAAAACCTGGCTGCCGAAGCTTCAGTATCCGATTCGCATCGGCGAGCACAGTCAAACGGCGTTTTCCTTCGGCCTCGTTTGGGATTGGGCGAAAGTCACGGGAGATTCGCAGATGCGCTCCCTGCTCGACTCCGCCGCGCGCCGCTTTTACTTGAACGATCTCGCTTGCCCGCTGGCCTATGAGCCGTCTGGTGAAGATTTTCTCTCGCCGTGTCTTGCCGAAGCCGATTTCATGAGGCGCGTATTGGATCGGCGGATGTTCACTCGCTGGCTCTCCACTTTCATGCCGATGATTCCCACGAGGGCGGGCGGGCAATGGTTGCAGCCGGGCATCGTGACGGATCGGTCCGATCCCAAGCTTGCTCACATCGACGGGCTCAATTTAAGCCGTGCTTGGATGCTCGAAGGGATTGCGCACGGCCTTGGGTCGAAAGACCCACGCGTGCCGGCGCTAAGGGCTGCGGCCGCGACTCATCGCGAGGCCGCGCTGCCCGCCGTGACGGGCGAGCACTATGAAGGCGGCCATTGGCTCGGCACATTCGCGGTTTACCTGACGAGCAAAGCAGGTTTACGCTGAGCGGTCTTCTTTTGCTATCGGGGCTCACTTCATGAACGGCTCAAAACATCCATTGTCCGCCGCGGGGCATTTGGCCATCGATGACGGCGGCTCAGGCGGCATACCGGTGCTGTTCGTGCATTCGTTCGCGGGAAATACCAGTCATTGGAACGAGCAACTCGCGCACCTGCGCGCGCAGCGGCGCGCTGTGGCATTGGATCTCAGCGGCCACGGCGCATCGAAGCCGCCGCCGGCGAACACGAAGTACTCGATACGCCTACTCGCCAAAGACATCGAAACGGTCACACGCCTGCTGAAGCTCGAGCGCTTCGTGCTGGTCGGCCACAGCATGGGAGCGGCCGTTGCGACAGCGTTCGCCGCCGCCCATCCGGACAGACCGGCGGGGTTAGTGCTGGTCGACCCACCGTTTGCGCCCGGCGCAGTGCCGAAAGAGCAAGTCACTCAGATTCTGGGCGCGCTCAAAGTGAATCCTTTCGCCGTGACGGAGGAGTACTGGAAGACTCAGCTCCTCGGCAACTCATCGCCGGCTGTAAAAGCTCGCTTGCTCCACGATCTGCACACGCTGACGCGAGCGGCGGTCATCGAGCTCACGTCCGACATCTTCACTTTCGATGTGGCGAAAGAATTGGCGCGCTATCCCGGACCTAAGCTTTCAATCGTCACGCCGCAAAACGATGCGCCGCTGAGTTTGCACAATGCCGTACCGAACGTTTCGCACGTCACGGTTAACGGCACGGGGCACTGGATCCACTTGGACAAACCCGCGGAGTTCGCCGCGATCCTCGACGATTTTCTACAAAAGCTTGCGGCTTAACGTTCCGGCCAGTTCCACGGAGGCCGCTCGAGGTCACTGAGCCCTACTACCTGCGTCTCACCCAACTCTTTGTCGAGCACCATGGACTGGCAATCCGGTTGCTCTTTGAGCGTGGCAATCAAACGGGACGCGTGGGAGACGACCCAGACTTGAGAATTCTGCGAGGCGTGCGCGATGAGCCGCGCGAGGGCCGGCAATAGATCGGGATGCAGGCTCGTCTCCGGCTCATTCAGCACCATGAGAGATGGCGGGCGCGGCGTGAGCAACGCCGCGATCCAGAGCAAGCCGCGCAGCGTGCCGTCGGAAAGCTCACTGGTCCCGAGGGGACGCAAAAGGCCCCGCTGCTGGAAGGCAATCTCGAACCGGCCGTTCTCCACGCGAACGGCAACGGATGAGCCCGGGAAGGCATCTTCGATCGCGGCGTCCAACGCGGCGCCATCGCCGATCTCGCGGATGGTTTGAATCGCGGCAGCGAGATCCCGCCCGTCGTGAGACAGCACGGGCGTGCGAGTGCCCAGCTGCGCTTGCCTTGCGGGCGCGTCGGCGTCGACGCGGAAGTGATCGTAAAATCGCCACGAGCGAATCTGCTCCCGCACTCTGAAGACTTCCGGCGCGTTTCTCGGATCCGACACGTGAGTGAGCATGCTTTCGAATGTGGGCGCGTTCTGCAGCACCACCTGCCATTCCCCTTCGGCGTCGCGCACGCGCACGACGGGCCCGCGACGATCCGCCAACAAGGCGGCCGGGCGAAAGGTCTGACCGGACCAAATGCATTCGCGTTTGATCTCCGGGTCGTGCCCGAAAGCGGATCGGCTCGGTACCGGAAGGCCAAGATCAATGGCGTAGTTGAATTCGTTGCTGCCGAAGCCCAGCCGCAAAGCCACCGGCTCTTTACGTGGACCGCCCTGTACGGGCACCACGCCTTTGCGCATGGCGCGCGAAACGGTCTCGGGGCCCGCCCACAGCGTGGACTCTAGCCCGCCTTCGCGAGCAAGCGACGATACAACCCCACCTTGCGCGGTGTCGGCAAATAGCCGCAACGCTCGATACAGGCTGGACTTGCCGCTGCCATTCGCGCCCGTGATCACGTTCAGGCTGCCGAGCGGAATGACGAGCTGCCGCAGCGAGCGGTAGTTGGCAATGGCGAGCGTGTGGATCATGGTTGAGCGCGCATGGCGAATAATTTTTGCCAATGAGCTTTATGTCTTACGCCACTACGATTTACGGTGGTAAATGGCGACAAATGTCGGTTTCCGCCCGCGCGCAAGATAACATGCAATTGACGCGCTCCCGGTTCATGGGAAGCGCTAGCTGGAGTGCCGCATCATGGCCAAGGCATGGCTCTTCCTGATAGTGAGCGTACTGGGTGCGCCGCTGTTGGGACTGTCGACCGCATCCGTCATTCAAAGCTCGGGGCATGACGCAGAGCTGTTGCGTCAGCTTTGTTTCGCCGCGCTCGCTTTCACGATTCTGATTCCGAGCTCATACGTAGCGCTCGCCTATGCACTGTCGCGCCGGCGCGAAGCGTTTGCGCGGTTTTTTCCCGCCATCGTTCGCGGCACTTTGTATGCGCTGGTCGGCTTGTTGACGTTGCAGGGCCTCCTCACTTTTATCGCGGCTTTTGAGCTTGCGTTCGTGGCGCACTCGAACATTCCTTCGCTGCTTTGGGTCGTGGCCGGCGTCATCTTCTGGTTCGCGGCTCTATTGGTGCTGAGTGAAGGCGGCAATCTATTCGAGCCGCAGGCCATCAGTGTCACCGGCGTGCATGTGAACGAGCGGCGCATGCCGGCTCTGCGAGCGAGAGTGAATCGTCTTGCGGCGAGGCTCGGCACGAAGCCGCCGTCGCGGATCATCATGGGACTCGAGCCCACTTGTTTCGTGACCTCGGCGGCTCTGAAGCTGCGCGGCTATCGCGAGTTGCCTGCAGTACCGACTCTTTTCATGTCCACCCTCGCTTTGCGCGTGCTGGATGACGATGAGCTCGACGCGGTGCTGAGCCACGAGCTCGGACATTTTCGCGGCGATGATCTGGCGTTCTCGCAACGCTTTGCACCGGCCTTCATGAGCCTCACGCGTGCGCTCGAGAGCGTCAGCCTCATCGATGAGGATGCGCCGGCATGGGCTTGCATTCCGCGCTTGCCGGCGGTCGCGACGTTGTCGGGAATCATGTACGTGCTGTACCGAGCCGTGAGCGGCATCAGCCGATGGCGCGAGCTCGAAGCGGATCGCGCCGCTTTGGAGACGGCTACGGCTCCCGCGCTCGTCCGTGCACTCGTCAAGATGCAAACGGTCAGCCCGTATTGGGAAAGCGCACGCCGGGAAAATGCCGCGGTCGTGGCACAGGGAAAATTTCGCCTGAATCTGGCGGCCGACTATCTCCAGGGCGTGCGTAATCGGCTGCAAGTCATGCCGAGGCAGGAAACCCTCAGCGCGTTATCGGAGTTGCGCGTCGCTCAACCCTTGGATACGCACCCGACGATGCATGAGCGAGCGGCCGCACTCAATGTGGACGCGCCGTCTTTGATTGCCGGATGTCTCGATAATTTACGCGTTCCGCGCGACCATCAGGATGCCCTGGGACGGGTCGAGCGGGAGCTCACCTGGATTGAAAATGATTTCGTGCGGCCGCCCGTGATACCGCGACCGCCGCGCTGGACTCAATAGCGACGAATGAACAGCGAATTCGCGCCGACTTAGGTTCGGCGTTTCACACCCCGAGTCGGCTGCGCTTCCAGCGGATTTTCCGGCCAATAGTGTCTCGGGTAACGACCGCGCATGTCTTTGCGAACGTCGGCATAAGAGCCACGCCAGAAACCGGCAAGGTCGCGCGTAACCTGCACTGGGCGCTGTGCCGGCGACAGCAGTTTGAACGTCACGGGCACACGGCCGCCGCCGAGACGCGGTGTCGATTCCAGGCCGAACACTTCTTGTAACCGCACGGCAATCGCGGGCGCGCTTTCATCCAGATAGTCGATACGGATCCGCGAGCCCGTGGGAACCGTGAGATGCGTTGGCGCCCACTCCTCGAGCTGCTTTTGCTGCTCCCAAGTCAACAGTGCGCGCAGCGCGGCCGCGAGATCCAATCGGGCAAGATGGTCACGGCGCGTGATGCCGTCCAACCATGGCGCGAGCCAGTGCTCGAATGAAGCGGCAAGTGCCGCATCGCTGACATCCGGCCAATCGGCCGGCGCGGCGGTCAACAAGCCGCGAACAAATTCCATACGAGATCGAAGATCACGCGCCTCTTGCGACCAAGGCAGCGCGGCGATACCGAGTTTGCGAATGCCGTCGAGCATCGCGGCGCGCAGCGCATCGGGCGAGACATCTTGCGAAGGCTTTTCTTCGAGCACGATCGAATCGAGCCGCAGCACTCTTTTTGCACTGACAGCCTGATCGCGATCGATCCATTCGACGCTCTCGTCGCGCCGCAGCCGGTCGGCAAAATGCGCTTCGATGTCCGCGCGATCGAGCGGTGCGGCTAGCAAGATGCGCGCGTCTCGCTCGCGGTCGTCGAGATCGACCGCGACGATATATTCCTCTCGCGCCAAACCCTGGGCCTCCGCGAAATGAGCGCCACGGCCATTCGCCATCGTGTAGCGCGACTCGGCTGCTCCACGCCGCTTAGCGATGCGATCGGGATACGCGAATGCAAGCAAAAGGCCGATCGAGGCAATATCACGCGCCGCTCCGCGGCGGGTGTCCGCATCTGCCGTTCGCGGATCGCCTTTAGAAGACTGCGAGACGACGTGACGACGATTGTTTGTCGCTCTAACACCGGACGAGCCGGTGCGCAGCTGCGCTGATTCTTGCCGCCCGTCCGAAGCTGGCGAGTAGGGCGGGCCATCTTGCGTCGGAGCCGAGTCAAAGCTGCCGAGCCGATTTGTAGTTGCCGCGCGCGGCTCGGAGTGCGACTGCAAGTGCGCACTGTTGATCTGACGCTCCAAATCTTGCGCGACGCGCCGGGCCCTTTGCGCGGCTCCGCGATCGGCGCGTGGCGCGGAGTCGCGGTATGCGCCATCGGCTGCGCGAGTGTCGGACTCATCGTACTCACCGCGCATCGAATCCAAGCGCGAACGGATGTCTGCGTCGCGCATCGCTCTCGTGCCGCGAAGCAAATCGCGCTCGGAAAGTAACGCGGCCAACTCGCTCGCCAGGCGCGTGGCGCTGAGTTTGCGGGACATCAACAACATATGCGCCATGCGCGGATGCACACCTAAACGCGCCATTTCCCGACCGTGCGCGGTGACCCGCGCGCCGCTGTCGATTGCGCCCAAGCGTTCCAACAAGTCTCGTGCGCTTGCGAGCATTGGCGCCGGTGGCGAGTCGAGCCATTGCAATTCCGCGGCGTCGCGCACCCCCCAACTCGCCAGCTCCAATGCCAGCGGCACAAGATCCGCATCCGCAATCTCCGGCGGCGAGAACGGCGCAAGGCTGCGATGCGAGCCTTCGCTCCACGCGCGGTAACACACGCCAGGTTCGAGCCGACCCGCGCGGCCCTGCCTTTGATCCGCGGACGCTCGCGAAATTCGCTGTGTCTCAAGGCGGCTCATGCCGGTCGAGGGATCGAACACCGAGCGGCGCGCGACGCCGGAATCCACGACGATACGCACGCCTTCGATGGTCAAACTAGTCTCAGCGATGTTTGTGGCCAGCACCACTTTGCGCGAGCCTCGTAGCGACGGTTGCAGCGCCGCGTCTTGTTCGGCAGGGGATAACTCTCCAAACAGCGGCAGCACTCGCACTGCGTCGCGCAGCCCATCTTCCAACAACGCCCGCACACGATGAATCTCACGCGCACCCGGCAAAAACACCAACACATCGCCGGGCTCTTCGTCCAACGCGCGCCGGACTATTTGCGCGATGGCACGTTCCGCCGCATCGTACGGCGAGCCCGCAGGGGCGCTTCCCGGCAGCAGCGGCGCGCCTTTGCCAACATATCGCGACTCCACGGGAAACATGCGCCCTCGCGACGTCACGATCGGTGCATTACCCAACAAGCGCGCGACCGCCTCGCCATCCAAAGTGGCGGACATCACGATCAACCGCAAATCCGGCGTGAGATTCGTGCGCGCGTCCAGCGCCAGGGCCAGCCCAAGATCCGCTTGCAGACTGCGCTCATGAAACTCATCGAAGAGCACAGCGGCACACCCCTCGAGAGCTGGATCGCTCTGAAGCATTCGAGCCAGCACGCCCTCCGTAATCACTTCGATGCGAGTTTCGGCGGACACGCGCGTGTCCATTCGCATGCGATAGCCCACGGTGCGGCCGATTGGCTCGCGCAACGTTTGCGCCATGCGCACCGCCACCGCCCGCGCGGCCAGCCTACGCGGCTCGAGCATCAGCAACCGCTTACCGGCCGCCCACGGCTCCTCCAGCAGCGCCAGCGGCACAACCGTGCTCTTGCCCGCGCCGGGCGGCGCCTGCAGAACAGCGGAACGATGCCGACCGAGCGCGGAGCGCAGCGCCGGCAACAGGTCATCGATCGGTAATCCCGACTTCAGCACTCGAATCGCTCTCCTGAGCTTTTAATTTTGGCGCGGACGGTCAATCACGGAACTCCGTCGCGTAGCCTACGTTGAACTGGTCTCGATCGAGGTAATACCCCATGCGCTGGCAAGGCAGTCGACGCAGCAACAACGTCGAAGATTATCGCGGACAACGCTTCGGCGGATCGGGCCTCAAGCTCGGCGTCGGTGGAACATTGATCGCACTTGTGGCGGCATACTTTCTGGGTATAGACCCGCGCGTCATCCTAGGATTGGTGGAGTCCGTACCGGCCGGCGGGGAACAGCTCACAGCGCAGACCGGTGTTCCACAGGATGAGGAAGGCCAATTCATCTCCGCGGTGCTCGGCCAGACCGAAGACACCTGGAGCGCCATCTTCCGTGCGCAGGGTGCGCAGTACGAGGCGCCAAAGCTCGTTCTGTATAGCGATCAGGTGCAATCCGCATGCGGATTTGCCAGCGCCGCAGCAGGCCCGTTCTACTGTCCGGGCGACCGGAAGGTCTACATCGACCTTAGTTTTTATCGCGAGCTGGAACAGCGATTCCAGGCACCCGGTGATTTTGCGAAAGCCTACGTGCTTGCGCATGAAGTCGGCCATCACGTGCAGAATCTTCTGGGCACGGCCAGCAAAGTGCGCGCCGCCCAAGAGCGCTCACCCGAGCAACAACAAAACGCGTTGCAGGTTCGCATGGAGTTGCAAGCAGATTGCTACGCTGGCATTTGGGCGAAGCAAGCGGATGCCGAAAAGCACATCTTGGAGCAAGGCGATATGGAAGAAGCCTTGCGCGCCGCCTCATCGGTGGGTGACGACACCATTCAGAAGCGCACGCGCGGTGTAGTGGTTCCGGAATCCTTCACGCACGGCTCCGCCCAACAACGCATGACCTGGTTCAAACGCGGTTTCGACGGCGGCACACTGAAATCTTGCGATGCTTTTGGTGCAGGTGCGTGAGACTCGCTTCGCCTTGAAGCTGCAACGTTAGCGGCTGCGCAATACGGCGCTGGCAAAGACAACCCAACCCACGATCAAGCACAAACCGCCGAGCGGCGTAACGGGACCCAAGAACTTCGGGGCGCCGAAACTCAAGGCGTAAATGCTGCCGGAGAACAGCACGATGCCGGCAACGATGAGATACGCCGACACACGAAGCGGTCCGGAATCAAGAAAGTTGGCGGCAAGGCCGATCACCAGCAAACCTAATGCATGAAAGAAGTGATAGCGCACGGCGGTCTCATAGACCGTTAACCGCTCTGGGCTTAGATGTCCGCGGAGTGCGTGTGAGCCGAATGCGCCGGTAATTGTCGCGAGCGCGATGAGCGCGCCCGCTGCGGAGAGAATCCAACGAGCCGATGCAGTCATGCTTGTGCGTTCAAGGCTTGCGCGGCTGTAGCAGGGGCGTGAGAAGATCGATCGGCAACGGAAACACGATCGTTGAGGTTTTCTCGCTCGAGATATCCGCGAGCGTTTGCAGGTAGCGAAGTTGAATCGCGGCGGGCTCGCGAGAGAGTGAGCGGGCCGCGTCGACCAGCATCTGCGCAGCCTGGCTCTCACCTTCCGCATGAATGATCTTGGCGCGCCGGGTTCTTTCAGCTTCCGCCTGTTTGGCCATCGCGCGAATCATGGTTTCATCCAAGTCCACGTGCTTGATTTCAACGTTCGCGACTTTGATGCCCCAGCCTTCCGTGTTCTGATCGAGAATGCGCTGAATATCCGCATTGAGCTTATCTCGCTGCGAGAGCATCTCATCCATCTCGTGCTGGCCCAGCACGGAGCGCAGTGTGGTCTGCGCGAGCTGACTGGTCGCCTCATAAGGATTGGCGACCTGAATGATCGCTTTGGCGGGATCCACCACTCGAAAGTACACGACCGCATTAACTTTCACGGAGACGTTGTCGCGCGAAATGACGTCTTGCTTGGGCACGTCAAGCACGATTACGCGCAGATCGATTTTTTGCATCTGCTGCACCACAGGCCAAACGAAGATCAGCCCCGGCCCCTTCACGCCGGTGAAGCGGCCGAGCGTGAACATCACGCCGCGCTCGTATTCCTTGAGCACGCGAATCGAGCTGAACAGAACAATGCCCACCAGCACGATGACGACGATGGCGAATGTCGACATGACGGTTCCTTATTTAGAGTTCGGCTTGTTTCAGACGGGCTCGACCCATACGGAGAGGCCTTCGATCTTGGCAACGCGCACTTGTTGACCCGCGGCAAGCGGCGCGTTCGTGTGTGCATTCCAAAGCTCGCCGCCGATGCGCACGAAGCCTTCGCGATCGAAACCGGTGAGCACTTCGGCAGTCTGCCCGATCATCGTTTGGGTGCCGGTGACGACCGGCTTATGCAGCGAGCGGCTGGCAACATAGGCGATTCCGAAGATGACGAGCCCACCTGCGGTCGCCACACCCGCGATGACTGGCGTTGCAATGTCCAAGCCCGGTATGTCCGTGTCCACCAATATGATCGAGCCGACGACGAATGCCACGAGCCCGCCGAGACCCAGCGAGCCAAAACTCGGCACGAAGAATTCGGCGATGATCATTCCGATGCCGATCGCGACCAGCGCAAGGCCGGCATAATTCACAGAGAGAATTTGGAACGCGAACAAAGCAGTCAACAAACTGATCGCGCCGACTACGCCCGGCAGAACCGCACCGGGGTTGTAGCCTTCGAGCAGCAAGCCATAGATGCCGATGAGCAGCAGGCCGTAGGCAATGGTCGGGTTCGTGAGCGTGGCGAGCAGCTGCGTGCGCCAATCGGGCTCGATGCGCTGCACGGTTAGATGTTTGGTGTCCAGCGTGAGGGTGCGCTCGCCGACTTTGATCTGTTTGCCATCGATCTGAGCCAGCAAGTCGGTGAGATCTCGCGCGATGTATTCGATGACTCGCTCTTTCAGCGCCGCGGTCGCGGACGAGCTCGAGCCCGTGCGCACGGCTGCCTCCGCCCAATCCGCATTGCGCCCGCGCAGCTCCGCGAGCCCGCGGATGTAGGCAACGGAATCGTTGATGACTTTGCGCTCCATCGCCGTTTCGGCCTCGGGATAGGCGCGCGGTTTGGGCGACTCCTCTTTTGCAACCGGCGGCTCATGACGTGAGGCGTCGGCCGGCTTGCCGCTCTCAGCCGGTTTATCACTTTCAGCCGGTTCGTCGCGCGACCGAGCGGGCGACTCTCTTTGCGGCTGTCCGCCAATCGACACGGGTGTAGCGGCTCCGACGTTCGTCGCGGGAGCCATCGCGGCAATGTGGCTGGCGTACAAGATGTAAGCGCCCGCGCTTGCCGCCCGCGCGCCGGAAGGCCAGACATAGGCAACCACTGGAATGCGCGAGGCCAGAATTTCGCGAATGATGTCGCGCATTGCAGTGTCCAAACCGCCCGGCGTATCGATTTGCAAGACGACCAGCCGACTGTTTTGCGCTTGAGCCGACTGCAATCCTTTCTGGATGAATCGGCTCGTTGCCGGACCAATGGGGCCATTAATATCGAGCACCGTTGCCACACCAGCCTGGGGCGATGCGCCCGCCGCAGCAACGCGCGACCGTTCTTCGGCCGCGGCAAAACCGAATGCCAAGAGGCCGACTAACAGAAGCAGAGTGAATTTCGGGCTGCGCACCACTGCAACCCTAACGCGCTAATGCTTGTTTGTCTTGCCGCGCGACGATAGCGGGGCGCGGGCTGCGTGAGTCTTCCCGGGTGAACGTCGCTCGCCGGGCACCTGCGGCAACCCGGTGTGCTGCGTGCGGAAAGGCTGAGGGGCTCGCTCTCCACGACTGCGGTTGCCTTCGTGCGCCTGACCGGTGCCGGCGGGTTGCCAAGCCGGCACCAGCTGATGCTTGCCGTTCCCAATGAGATCCGCGCGTCCCATGTGGCGCAGCGCTTCGCGCAACACGGGCCAATTGTTGGCGTCGTGATAACGCAGGAAAGCTTTGTGCAAGCGGCGAACTTTTAGCCCTTTTGGAATCTGCACGTCTTCGCTTTGGTATGCGACGCGCTTCAACGGATTTTTGCCGCTGTGATACATCGCAGTCGCGGTCGCCATGGGCGATGGCAGGAATGCCTGCACTTGATCCGCGCGGAAGCCGTTCTGCTTCAGCCACAAGGCAAGCTCGAGCATGTCTTGATCGGTGGTGCCGGGATGCGCCGCGATGAAGTACGGAATCAGATACTGCTCTTTGCCGGCCTCTTTCGAGTAGCGATCGAACAGCTCTTTGAATCGGTAATACGCGCCGACACCGGGCTTCATCATCTTAGACAGCGGGCCCTCGCCAATCGCCTCGGGGGCGATCTTCAGGTAGCCACCGACGTGATGCTGCGCCAGTTCCTTCACATACTCCGGCGATTCGATGGCGAGGTCGTAACGCACACCCGACGCAATGAGAATCTTCTTGATTCCCGGGAGCGCACGCGCGCGGCGATATAACTTGATGAGCGGCGCATGATCTGTGTTCAGGTTCGGGCACACGGCCGGATAGACGCACGATGGCCGACGGCAAGCGCTCTCGACTTCACGGCTCTTGCATGCCAGGCGATACATGTTCGCCGTTGGCCCGCCGAGATCCGAGATGACGCCGGTGAAGCCGGGAACGCTGTCGCGGATTTTCTCGACCTCGCGAATCACCGAGTCTTCCGACCGGCTTTGAATGATGCGACCTTCATGCTCCGTGATGGAGCAGAAAGTGCAGCCACCGAAGCAACCGCGCTGAATCGCGATGGAGAAGCGAATCATCTTATACGCGGGGATATTCGCATCGCCGTAAAAAGGATGCGGCTGCCGCTGGTAAGGCAGCTCATACACCGCATCCATCTCTTTGGTCGTGAGTGGAATGGGCGGCGGGTTCAACCAGACATCCGTATCGCCGTGGCGCTGTACCAGCGCACGCGCATTACCGGGATTCGCTTCAAGATGAAGAATGCGCGACGCATGAGCGTAGAGCACGGGATCTGCGACCACTTGTTCGAACGACGGCATACGAATGACGCTGCGTTCGCGGTCCGCGGTTTTCACACGGCGAACAAATTTTACGACGCGCTCGTTCGAAGTGGCTGCGCTTGCACTTGAGCACGCACGGCCAGACTGTGCGGCGACATCTCCCGGCTGAACATCCACACGTGTTGGCGCCGCCGTGCTTTCATTCGCGGGCGCTGCTCCACCGCTTTGAGCCGCACCGGACGGCATCTGCATCGCATAGGGATCCACCGGAGGATTGAGCGCGCCCGGCGTGTCTAAGTGAGTGGAATCGATCTCCACCCAGCCTTGTGGCACGCTCTTCCGCGCGAACGCGGTGCCGCGCATATCCGTGATGTCGTGAATCGCCTCGCCCCCGGCGAGTCGATGTGCAATTTCGCAAATTTGCCGCT
>Ga0307515_10013943_pt1 | contig 14961 bp, 15 predicted proteins | sample 17_EM_MG_FD_194513 | JGI IMG/M metagenome (GOLD analysis project Ga0307515, IMG submission 194513) | Populus trichocarpa ectomycorrhiza microbial communities from riparian zone in the Pacific Northwest, United States - 17_EM | ecosystem: Host-associated > Plants > Roots > Unclassified | place... | reverse complement strand
GGTGGTAAAACCGGCCCAATGGCAACGGTCCGGGTTTTCGTGTGGTAAAAACCGTTGCCACGGTTCGGTTCCGGTCCCAACCCTAACCCGGAACCGTTCTAGCGGGTTGGAACCGTTGCTAACACTATTAATGTCGATGTCGCTACACCTACCAATGAGCATGAACAGAGAGTCAACGATTTCGGGTGTTGCATCTTGTATAATCCAAGGGCTATGCTAAGGCTTTTACCCATAATCGAAGTCTTGGCTGCCTCTATACGCACTATGGGTAATGTTGTTGTCGCTACAACAAAAAATGAGCATCACCAGAGCGTCAACAGAGCATCAACAGAGCATTAACAGCGCGTCCACAGACCATCAACAGAGTGTCAAAAGAACGTCAACAGAGCATCAACAGAGCATCAACTATATTGGGTGTTGAACCATGGATAATCCAATGGCTGTGCAATGGCTTTTATCTATAATCAAAGTATTGGCCGTGTATATACCCAATATGGGTAATGTCGATGTTGCTTCACCTGAAAATCAGCGTCAACAGAGCGTCAACAGAGCGTCAACACACCGTCAACAGAGCATCAACCGAGCGTCAACATAGCATCAACAGAGCGTCAACACAGCATCATCAGAGTGTCAACAGAGTGTCAACAATTTTGGGTGTTGTGTCTTGTGTACTCAATGGGCTGTGCTATGGCATTTACCCATAATCGAAGTAATGCTCACCATTATGGGTACTATGGTTAGAGTTGATATCGTTACATCTAAAAATTGGCATCAACAGAGCATCATCAGCGTGTAAACGATTTAGGGTGTTGCAACTTGTATAATCCAAGGGTTGTGCTACGGCGTTTACCCTTAGTCGAAGTTTGGCCACCTCTATTTGCAATATGGTCAGTGTCGATGTCATCACCACTTTAAACTGACCGTCAACAGAGCGTCAAAGATTTTCAGAAATGTAAGTAATGTAATTGGAAATGGATACGCTTGCTGATATGTGTAATCAACATATTGGCAGCCTTGACCAGCAGAAGAGCAAACGACACGTTCACTTCCCCAATCCGAAATTGAGCATCAATGGAGCCTCAATGATTTTTTGTCTTGTAAATAAGGTAATTGGCAAGTGATTTGCTTGCAGCTATCCATAACCAACGTAATGGCAGCCATTATAGGCAAAAAAGAACGTGACACGGTCGTGGCCCCATTCTGAAAATGACCGTCCACCTTGTGTTAACATAGGGTCATCAATTTCTTGTTATGCATATTGGGCAATGATGGCATTGCATGGATCTTTGAGCTTATAATCGCAATATCGACCTCCTCCATGGTCAAAAATCGAAATTGTTAAACGAAAAATATGAGTTCAACTATGCTCAATATTGCAACCTGCAAAACATCCAAAATGTGATTCCTGGATGTGGAATAATCGATTTTGATTGAGTACTATTATCAAATAGCAAAGGCAAGCGTGTTCTATGTATTTATTGATGGACCTACTGGACAACCTGCTGAGTACCCACCCAATTCAGACAGGTTGCGAGATTCCTATTCACCGGAATCCGAATGTACGGTTCAGGTTTATCTATGCCCTGGACCGCCAAATTGGCACCATGTCCGGGTCCTACCCGGACCCGGACCAGAAGTGATGGTCCAGAACCCTTGCTAACAGTAACATAGCATCATAACCGATCACTGATGACCTTCAGAGCCACAGAACGAACATATCGAATCATCACTAAGAAATGCAGGGTAGTCTGAGAGACAGTAAGGGCCGTCGAAGTAGCCTGTATCCAAGCTGTTGCAGTATATCGACACAAGCCCTGCTGGGATGTATAAGAAATCAGCAGGTGAAATGACCTCCAATGTCTCCTCAAGTGAAAAGCCAGATCAGTCCGGGGTAAGACACTCACCACCCCATGGGGTACACTAATGCCAGTCAGCGCTCGCACCCGCATCTGAAAGTTTAGAAGGCGGACAACAACAATTCCCAGCGAGACTAGCAAACTCATGCCATGCCAAACTGATGGCCCTGCAGGAGGACCCATTGTCAGGCACATCAAAATGCTGAGAAGTCAAGATAAAATCCAAGCATGGCTGTGCAACTGAAGGTATGAGCTGGCTAGCCCTGGGCGAAGAACCGGTCTTTGAAACTATATTACTGGGTAAACAAAGTACAGCCATGAGAGCCTTGGAATGGTGTGCAGAAGAGAAGTTAGCGAATGTCAGTGCAGGGGTTTAGATCAGGTGGGCCATTGCATCATGCCCTGATGACAGCCGGATGGGAGCAGCAGCTCAGTGCAAACACACAACTGAATGTACAACCCACTACAATTGCCTGGGTACTGGATGTATGGAGGTTGTTGATACCAAGTTATTGCCAATCAGACTCGCACATGGGGTGACTGTCAAGTTATGCGAACTACTCCAAAGGCATGCAGTCTTGAGAGTGGCAGTATTTAGTGACACACAAGCCACAGTACAACAAATGGCCCACCTGGAGCTGGGCCAGGGGCAGCGATTCACAATGAAGATGAATCGAAGAGTGCAGGTTCCCCTCGCGCACAGCATTACAACTGATGATCAGTGGGTCCCAGAATACTCTGGTACCACCACCACCAAAGATGCAAACCAGCAGGTGCACATTGTCCCAGACACAAGTGGAAGCATGGTGATTGAACAGCCATACACCCCGGCCTCAAATAGAGTTAGACGAATCTCCAAGGGAATGTCCATGGCCACCGCATATTTGGATGCCTACAAGTGCAGCAACCACTTCTGCTACAGTCTCCAGGGCATGATGGGGACCTAGAAACCTGTTCTGATAACAAATGTGAAGTTGCTGGGTGACAGATTCTACTAACTAAAGGGCAGGCATGCATCCACTGGACTCTACCTGAAACAGTTTGGCTACTAGGAGGATGACACCTGCTGGGGGTGTGAAGGGACCACAGCCAAGATGTGGTGGCACCTCTTCCCCTCCAGCAGCTGGTGTGGAGACGAGCGAATAGTGCCCAGGAAAGTAGTGGGAAAAGTGATGGGCTGGAAAACGGGGGGACGCCGATACGTGCAGATCTCTGAGCTGGTGTCAATGGAAGAGTGCAATCAAGCAGTAGTGGACTACCTCAAGGCTACTGAAGGTGGGAAGTTCCCGCCAAGATGAATGGCAGTATGGAGCAGGGGCAGCGGCTGACTCATGTGCAGGGGGCGGCGGTAATGGGTTTATATCTTTTCTATCTATTATCTTTCATTTGTCATCGGGGACAAAGGGTAGCGGGGGGGGAGCTCCGCCACCTAGCCGGCTCACCCGGATGCAGCGGGGTTATTAGGTCCTGTCATACTCTAGTAAGAGTGAATACAGTATGAATAAACAACAACAACAGCACCGGACTGCATGTACTCTGGAGGAGGTACTTGCTCTCCATTCACAGTTAATTGTTAGTAGCTAGCCGACCTCTCCCACGTAGATCCTTGTGCGACTTTACAAATCGTATAACTCGTGTTTGTTCACGAGGATCACTAGAGTGAAAATGAATGGCATGACAAGCTTGTCACTTTGCAACCAACCGGTTCAAATCATTAATTAAAGCCTACGGATATACCTAATCGAATGTAATACTTCCGCTCTCTTGGGACTCGCTCTTCTGCATCTTTCATCCAACGAGAATAATGAAACTTGATAACAGTGTAACCGCTCGGTTATTGAGTCAGATAAAACCGTTAAATCTACGGCGTTGAACAGGATCCACACGCTCTGCTGCATCTTCGGTCGCAGTCCCTGAACCCTTTGTAATATGCTCCAAAATAGGACCTGCTTCCAAGTCACGCAAAACATGCCGGTGGCGAATTCTCCGCCTTGCATTACGAATCCAACGTTTGACTAGACTCGCACAGTCGGCTCCGGCTTGTTGAATCCAAACCTTTAGTTGATTCACATAAATGGCCACTAATATGAGAGGAATAGTGAATGCCATTGAAACCCCAACTAAAATGTAAGTACACCGCTGGGTTCATATCTTGGAGGGATTATTATTCATACAAATTAACCCGGAAGTCCAGCCCGCATGTAAAGGCTTAGGGAATTCTTGGATGTTGAGTGTAAGAAAGGTGGCCATGAAGGATAACGGTAGCTGTGCAAATAGTCAGATGTCACTCCCGCAAAATGTACCGTGGCTATGACTCACAAAGACAATGGTCACAATGGTGAAAACAACGATTGTCTAACAGAATGGTAAGTATCCGATAGCGATCGTAGAAACGGCAACTCATAGCAACCAACCTTCCCCTGTTGTGCTGCCTTCTGGGATCCAACTCTTGAAAAGTGGGCTTCCCAAGCGTTGGCGTACTTCTGTTTGAGATCTAAAAGACGTGAAACCTGAAGGGCACTGTCAGCCGAGACCTCCGATTTAGATGTTGGACTTACATCATCGTAGACTCTCTTGGCATCTTTTTGCATCCTGTGGACCGCTTTGAGATTAACATTGACAGGTCCAAGCACAGTTGCCTCGTCCATCCGACTATTGTGGGGTTTAGCAGGGTCCAGCTGCACATTCGATTCCTAAGGTCGAGTCATCCGATTAACCAATCAGATTTCCGATCTGGAAATGATACTTACACCGGAATCGATAGCACCTGGATTAACACGTACTGGATCGAACCTAGACGGCCCGTCATTGCAGTTATTGCAGAGTTGAGTATGGTCCGACCGCAAGTTATTCTGGCTGTCTTTTTTCTTACCTAACAGCTCGTGTAAAGCCTCACTTTGATGATCTAAGACATGCTCTAAGATGTGAAGCTCATCTTGGATATCTCTAATTGCTGTCAGAAGGAAAACTTCCTTCGTGATGTTAAAAAGACGGTCCAGCTTTTCTTTCGAGCGTTCCTCCTCGTCCTTACAGCCCCACAACTCCGTAGTCAGTTTCTCATATTTGCCGGATAACTTTAGTTCCATGTTCGACTACAGAATAATCAGCTTTACTGCGTCTGAATAAAATCTGGGGTGGACCTGTGATTACAATGTCGCAGATGGAATTGTCAAATAAATCCAGATATTGTTGATTACTGGGAACTCGGAACGGATCAAAAACCCCAGAACAGTTGTTGATGATCAGACTAGCTAGGTCTGAGACTGACTGAAGTGCTGGTCTATGTGGGTTTTTAAGCTCACTTTGGATACTCTCCAGCACACCGTGAAAAGTATTTTGTATTTCAGTGTGATTGTCCCACTGTTGAGGGAAGCTGGTAACCACAGTGTCTAAAGTAGCGTCAGTATTGATCATAGAGATAATTAGTGGTGAAAAATATACCATCATCAATGATCCAAAGCCATAACTGATCAACCATGATGATGTAAGGGTCGGAGGATCCCCCATTGTCGTGTAAGTTATTATTTCCACGGATCTTTCTGCTGTTCTTGCCCGCTTTTGTGCCCCAATCTCTACTTTTTTGGGAGTTATCAAGCTTTAATTTCAGCCTTTCGAAGAGGGGTGGTTTAGCGACAACTTGATCCTTGTCTCGCCCTTTGGTGCTGTCCATACCAAGGTAGTAAAATTGGTCCAATGTACGACGAACATGCAGAGGAGGTTTATAATTCAAATACGCCTGTATCAATTTGCCGTCCCTGGATGACAAATCCGCATCCAAAGGCGACGACTCGGAAGACTCGGTCGTCGCATCTGAAAATATGGAAAAGTCTTCCGAAGAGGAGGAGGAAGAGGAACAGGAAGAGAGAGAAGTTGAATCTGAAAATACGGAAGAATCGTTATCGGAGGGGGATGAATTAGAAGAGTCCAATATCTGCCTGCCAGGATGCGGTAACCGTGAAGCATCTTGTTTAGTTTTCTCATCTGCTTTCCTAGCTGTGAATTTTCTGGCTTCTTCGATAACTTTGGTCATCTTTTTTTGCATGCTGGATGTCTCAACGTGTAAGTAAGGCATCTAACACTTCATCAGCGCAAATTCATGTGCATGCGAAGCATACCTACAAACAGCATACGAACATGGCAATCTTTGCCATTGCGTATCTGAAAAGATTAGTAATAGAACCAGCTTGCGTGCAGAGGTAACATACACGTTTGACAGTTTTGGCTTGAGGCTTCAAAAACAGGGAGTGTGCGGTGTGTCCACGGTGTTGATGTCCAGCCATCACATTGTCGGTATTATCGATCTTCAATTTTTTTACCACGAAAGCCTATGAAATTGTGTTAGATTTCCTTTATACGGATAGTAGGTTATCTTACCTCGATCCATGCCATCTGGGAGTGATCTGGTCAGTGAATAATACCCGTGGTTAGAGAGGAGTAGTACATACATTATTAGCAGGAAAATGGTACCATTTCCAAGCTCTCCGTTGCTTGGACTTGCTCTCCACCTTACGTAAAATACCTGATCCATAATTTTCGTCTTGCTCACCATATAGTGTCTCGAAGACGCTTCTCTCCTTAAAACGGCACTTTTCAACATGTTCCTGATCCTCCCAGCGGAAGGAGAAGTCCGTGATTGTAGCCTGGAAATTATAACAAGCATTTATGCAAGCAGTAGGTAGGCGATGTACTGGCTGATCATGCAATGGCGTCTTTTGGTTTTCAGAGGCAGCATGAAATTTCTTAATCTTAACTTGTGTATCCTCGTCTCTCATAACTGCGCCTTTTTTCTTCAACAACTTTACTATGCCAGTTTCATCACTCGCAGCCGCCAAATTGAGAGCCGTTTTCCCTTCATCGTCCTCCAAGTCGATCTTGCGAGCTATTTCTAGAAGCAGTTTGGTAATGGATTCGCTCTTGGCTTCGATTGCTAGATGCAATGCACTTCGCCCCGAAAGATTTTGCAAATCGGGATCAGCTCCCCTTTCAAGTAACTTACGTACTGCTTTGTCATCACGGCGGAGAATAGCTTTCCAAAGTTGCTGTGTGGGATGAAAGTCTAGAAACCCTTCCATGCAATCCAATATACACCTAAAGTTAGCATCATATGGTCCACTGAACTTGCTCATGGAAGATGCATGACATTCTCGAGGAAACCGCAGAATATTCTGCCCGAGTATTTTCTATTCGTTGATTAGGTTTTATCTTCATATATAGCAAACGCTGATGTCCTATATAAAATGACTCACCTGGAGGTACGTTTGGGTTGTCCCAGTCGGTTTCTCGTCCACAAAGCAGGTCATGCGAATATGTTCCATCCTGATCTGTTGTATGAAACCATTGAATAGATCTCCTAACGTCTTGGAACTGTCTGGGCTCTCTAGAAGCTGACGAATATCTGGGGAACCTAACTTGGTAGGTTGTACTAAGACCGGTAGCAGGGATGATTGCCCGGCGACCTCGGGATTGGGGAGATCGTAACTGAGTTTGCCACTTGCGAGCTTTGGTGCATTACCTCCTTTCCCGCTAGCACTACCAAACTCGGCATTGACACCCCCGGGGGGCGGTGCTGGCCTGGAGGCTCCAGAAGGTCTGGTTGAACGCGTACTAAAGATCTGCGAGATCCGGTTCGATTGGCCTGGTCCGACCGAGCGTGTCGTGGCTTTGTACCGCTGGAAACGGGTTGACAGGAATATTATTCCAACTGTTGCTTCCATAATGTCGTCGTGTTTCATCGACCTCGCCAAAACCAAAGCTTTTTCAATGACTATGCCTCCAAAGCGGTGTCCGATGAAGATGACAGGACGTCCCGAAGCCTCATTAGGTGGGCCTCTTGCCTTATCCAGTCGTTGGAGCAGCTGCTCTGCTATCCGCAACAATGCATCATCAAGAGACTCTTCTGAGCTTGCGGGAGTTGCAGAGTATCCAAACGTCATTATCCGAGCCTTAGGATACGCTTCGGGAAGCATGTGGGGGTCCTTCAGCCAGTTAACCTCTTTGGAGAGTAAAGACCGCGGCGCTTCAGAGGGTTCATTTGGAGGTGTATCTTTCGACAACGCCGGTTCTTTCCGGGGACTCGAATCAATCGATTTGCTCTTGGATACTCCGAAATTGGCAGTGTGCTTTTCTTTCGACCCTGTCTCTTTCTCTTTCCCCTTTGATAACCCAGTCCTCCATGTTTCATCAGCATCTGCCTGCAGGCCGTGGACAGCCACAATATCGACATTTGCCTGGGGCTCCGAGGCAGTATCTGGATGGTACAGGATCTTGAGAGTGTAGTCCAACTGTTCGGTGGGAGACTCTGTCAGAGAGATTTCGCTAACGGGTGCTTCGGAAGGCTGAGTGTGGCCTATGGGGTTGACCGCTACAGAGATAATGAAAATGATTAGTACTAAACCGCTACTGAAACTTTGCAACAGGTTTATACCACTTGGGCCTCCGTATGTTCCAGTATTCGTAGCCATCGCAGGTAGTGATTGCTGTGTACCCAGTTATCCTCAAGTTGGGGCTCCGGGTGCGCCGAGTTTAAGTTAGACCGTAAGTTAGCAGACAGTGGGGGAGTACTAGCCCTTATAGCTGAAGAATATTTCATATCTGCCTGGCTGCTACCCCGCTGCAGCTGATAAACTTGAGCTGCTGAACCGATGACAGATTCTTAGGGCGCAGAGTATTACAAGCATAAATCTAAAATTGGTTTCCCGATATGCAACGCACCCTACCAACGTCGTATATAGAACCTTGAATTAAAGTTCAAACATCGTTACACAGCATCCAGCCGCACATTTGTTTATCAGTACTTCTTATCTTATCCTATCAGCAGCATATTTATTTCTTTTTTGGACAGTGTTTGGCCGGGATGGTATTAGGATATCTGAAACATGCCTCCATAATGTCTAGAGCCCCCCACCCACCAAAAAGGACGTGACGCGTTCAACTTCCCATAGTCCATGATGGAGGGACCCACAAAAGTTATTCGTCCTGCTCCTAGCACACGATCTGATACATCATATCTGCACCCACTAAAACTAAAATAGAAATTGATGTACCTACATATGCTTCCAATCGGCAATAACGCTAAGGACTACGAATCTATGGCGGTCAATAGCCTGAGAAGTTCATGCCCGAGGGAATTGCGAACAAGAGTTTCACTGCTCAGAAAATTGCTGTCATGGCGCGGGCATCAGCGTGCCCGGATGAGACGGACGGTTGGGAAGCCTGTCCCACGCTGGACTCCGCGCGAGCACAAACATCGTTGCCGTAATTCAAGTCTCTGGGTAAATCTTTAGCCTCTGCCGGGACTTCTTCGCGGTCAAGGATACGCTGGACATTCAGCTTCTCCTCAACGAACTGACGGTTAAACGTGCTCGAAAATGTCGCTGAGATGATCGAGATATCTGGCACCAGCAAACTATCCATCCTCGATATCCTCAGTAAACTGAACGGTCCGCTGGAACAATGCCTGATAGTTGAATGGTCCTCGCGACTAAGTTAATTTCAGATGCAGGAAATGTAGGAGACAAAATGAGACGGTTTGGGAGGACAGCGCTAAAGGGCCTTTTACTAGCAAGGATGCGGAGAACAGTGTGGGCGTGATTGGATGGCATAAGTCTACATTTAGTTCGGCATTGACAGCGGATCAGACCTGAGTACTCGAGTACTCATGTAGTTACAGGGAGAATAAGAATACACGCTAATGAGAGAAGTAGTACGTTGGTGGTTGCGATTGATTACGGCTTGATGCAGCGGAAACAGGACTTTTCGAACGCACAACTAGAGAAACACTATGAAAAAATCATTCATTAGCTATCAATCATAGATCTCTCATCAATCTTTCTACGAGCAGAAAGCATGACCCAACTACAAGGGGGTGGTTTGCTTATTAACAGGGCCGAAATGGGGAATTGGAGAGTAACGCGGAACTTGTTACTTTGGCTACATTGGAAGCCCTGTAATTATTGACTAACTTCAACAACGGGGTGCGGAAAGACAGTCTTAATGATCGCACCTCCACCGTGCCGGAGTTCCCCTTACAGACTACCAAATATTTGGGTTTCACTTGTTTCTCGGAAGCGATACTAACCAAACTTAATTCGGAGTCCCCAGCGCTGACGCAAACCAGCTCCACGATTGTCGAATACCTGAAGTCACATTGCTTCAATTCTCCCGATCCTGCCGTCGCTTACTACTACTTTGATTTCCACAACACCGGTACACAGGGAGCCACTTATTCCTCTCATCCCTCCTAGCGCAAATCTCCACCCAGTTGCCCCACCGCCCGGCTCAACTGCAGGTGCTCTACAATCGCCCTGCAAGGGCCAACACAAATTGGAGATGCGGTATCAGAATGCGGTACTATCCGCGATAATAAGCAATGTTCTTAACGGTCCGGGGGAGGATAGTCTAAACCGGAACAGTCCGGGTTTAGTCCAGTGTTGTCAACCGTCCGCAATATCTGTAGGACGGACGGGACGGCGCCAAGGCCGTCCGTCCCGTCCTCGCCCGCTGAGGACGGCATGTCGGCCGTCATCCACCGTCACCGGCCGACATCGGGCGCTTACTATAAATACGTACACTGTAACTGTAGAGCGCGCGGTACACGATATAAATGGATTTCTCTATATTTCTAGACTCTCAATCAGTCGTAAGCATTCAGGTTCAGTTTGAGTGTGCGGTTAGAGATATCAATACAGCTTGATTTGTACGCAGCGAAAGCATCAGCCTGAGCAATAGACAGTATATAAGGCCTGAGATTAGGTCAACCATGGCTCTTGTTTCTCTATTAACTATTCTTCCATACTCAACCATGGATACCTATACTGATGCTCCACCTCTAACACCAATTTCATCCATGCTTGCTGATATCGACCCTAACGAATTCGAAGATCCCATCTTTTCAGATGATGACTCCACCATCCTGAGCAGTGCACCCAACACATTATTGACACCATCATTTGGAAGTGGCAGTCGGTCAACAGATATGGATTCCTCTGCATCTGATACAGAGGCTATGACAGACAGTACAATCTTCAAACGGAAGAAAATCAAGCGTACAAGTTATGTTTTCAATACAGCAAATGGAGTTGAGTATACATCTAGGGAAGGGAGGCCATGCTTGCGCTGTGCACATTGTAGTAAGCCCTGTCTACTGGCCACATACTGTAATGTTAATTTGTTGTTGTTGTTGTTTATTCATACTGTATGCACTCTGACTAGAGTATGACAGGACCTAATACCCCCTCCACCGCCGGGCAAGCCGGCTAGATGGCGGAGCTCCCCCCCCGCGACCCTTCATCCCCGGTGACAAATGAAAGTTGAGAGATAGAACAGAAATGAACCGGAGGAAATGAAAAGAAAACAAAACAACAGATATAAACCCCACCGCCGCCGCCCCCCACACCTGAGCCAGCCTCTGAGCTTACTCCATAAAGTCATTCATTTGGGCGGGAACATCCCGACTTTAGTAGCCAGTAGGATGTCCATCACCGCTTCGTCGCACTCTTACGTGGAAAACAGCTCAGAGACCTGCACTTGTCGGCATCTGCCCGCTATCCATCCTGTCGCCTTTCCCACTGCCTTCCACATTGCTTTCTGCTGTTATCTCCACTGGCTGCAATGGCAGAAGCGGTGTTCCTACATCTGGGCCGTGGTCCCTCCACACCACCAGCATTTATTGTCGTCTCGGTGGCCGAAACGTGTTAGGTAGACTGCAGCGGGTGCATGCCCACACTTTTGTCTGTAGAACCTGGTAACCAGCGACTTCATGATTGTCATTGGAATAGGTCTCTTGGTCCCCGTCTTGCCATTGAGTCTGTAACTGAAGTGTTTGCTTCACTTGTTAGCCTCCCACTTTGCCTTACCTGCAGACCTTCCTTCAGAGATTCGTCTAGCTCTATTCGATGCTGAAGGGAATGGCTGCTCATTCAATGTGTCTCCGCTAATGCCTCGAGGAACGTGTGCCTGACGGTTCGCCTCTTCGTTTCCAGAGATGCCGGGGTGTCATGGCACTCAGTGATTCTCGGTTACGATGCCCTGGGCGAGGAGAGCCAGCGTTCTTCGATTGATCCACCTCGCAGATCACTGCCCCAGGCCTGGCTATAGCTGTGCCGCATGTCCAATTGTGGTTTGTGATTCGCTAAAGCCTGCCAGCATCTTCACTCCATGCCTTTGCGATGTGACTCTCTTCTCATTCATCACATCATGCACGAGCCGGATTGCCCACAGCGTAGTGTGGAAGAGCTCCATGGGCCCAGTTCCCAGACTGTTGCGGCAGGATCTCGAGTGATGTCCATGCTTGAACTCTGGTGCGGCTCCCACTCGGCCATCGTGTGAGTGTGATCCACCTGTCCAACATGGCCTGACCCCTGCTCCGATTTTGGCTTCTTTCTCTCTAGCCCAGCACTGCACGGATATCTTGGCAGTTGTGGTGACATCCAGTCTGGTGGTCTTGTCTAGTGTTAGCAACGGTTGCGGACCATCACTTCGGGCCCGGGTCCGGGTCCAAACCGAACCGTTGCCAAATTGGCGGTCCGGGTCATCAATAAACCCAAACTGCCCACTCGGGTACAGTTCCATGGTCAACTACCAACCCGTCTGAATAGGGCGGGTAGTAAGCGGGTCGCCCAGTGAGTCCGTCTATAGATTCACATAAGGGTCTTGTATTTGCAGTCTGTTAATAGTATCTTATCAGAATCACGTTTTCAGCAACCAACAATGTGCTTTTGCTTGTTGAGCAGTTTGCAATATCGATTAATTTGGTGTCTGTGTTTCACCTTCCATAAATGGTATTTTGCCCTATCAAGGCGCTCAATAATACAGTTATGCACGCGAAGATCCGCGCGATGCCTTGATTACGAAAAATACAAGTCCTAACACTGTTGACCCTCCGTTGACGATCATTTTCAAGATTCAGCAGGGAGCATGTCGCAGTTGTTTTTGCCAATAAAGGCTGCCAATATCTCATAAATCGATGTCTGCAACCAATCGGAACATAACTTACCCAAGACGCAAAGCTAAAAATCGTTGACGCTCTGTTGACGCTCATTGTCAGGATGCCGCAGGGAGTGTGTCGCTGTTGCTTTTGCCAGTAAAGGCTGCCAATATCTCATAAATGGATGTCGCCAACCAATCGGAACATAACTTACCCAAGATGCAAACCTAAAACTCGTTGACGCTCCATTGACACTCCTGCCAAGAATGGCGCGGTGACCATGTTGCTATCACTTTTGCCAATAAAAGCTACCAATACGTCCGTTATGCATAACAACGACCAAGTCACTGGTTTATTCCGCTACTTACAACATCACAAATCGTTGACGCTCTGTTGATGCTCATTTTAATGTATTGTCCATTCGTCATCTGGTGCCATCGATAATTGTTTTCATCCTGATTTGACTTTACCGGTTGTCTTTCTCCATTATTAAGATTCGGCCCTGTGGCAAAGCCGAGCGGCATAATAATCTTGCACTGTTCACTCTCACACGACCAAAAATGATGTATCATGCCAAAAGATTCACTGTGCCTGCTATATATCTATTTATGAACCGATATTCACACGCTACTTCTTACCTTTAGCCCATAATATATGTCTAACTGGAACTCTAGGTCATGCTACATAACGCTGGTGAACCATTGACGCATTCTGTCTTACTTATTCTTCCCTCCTTTATTTCTCCGCGTTTCTGCTGCATTGACAGTCTCCAACAACTTTTCAGCGTGTCTCTTTGACTCCCGTGTTGGCCGAACCAATCCAGGCACAGTTGGCACGGCGCTCACATCCTGCTGCTCTGCGCATTCCGGATCCTCGATGGCATTATTCTGCTCTATATCCGATTCATCGTCCGCTGCGCAATCCTCTGCGCTGTCAATTCGATTATCCAAGTCGCCATTCCAGTTTAGCCAATCATCGGTGCCCAAAATGCTTTCAGGTGCCCTATCGTGGTCGCTTCCAACTGGATGACGGTTGATTCTTCGGATCCGGCGGACATTTCAGATTTCAGTTCCTCCTCCAGGGAGGTCATTTGCAGACAAAGCTGGTGGCAAAGGAGATCTTTCCGTCAATTTAATTGCAGCCTCACCATCATGTTGAAAAAGTGACCAGGATGCTTGGACGATCCCTTCCGTGTCTGAAATGTATCCTACGGTGGTCATCTGCTTGATTCGCGCGTGATATTCCTTCTGGGTAGCACGTAGGCTTTGGCTACCCTGCCACATCAGTAAAAAAAATTTCTGTCCGGGCGGGATGGCTCGGTCAGATTGGATGCGCCCCGTCAGAGCCGTCAGAGACACCCCGGTGGCGGATTACTCCGCGCGTGGCCTTAATACCACGCGTCACGTTGCATATCGCCCTCCGATCGCTGTTTCACCGTTTCTTCTCGCTCTGTCGGTCTCCAATTTTAAATGAACGCTCTGGTGGTCAAGGCCAACTGTGACCATACGTAGGAATGGGTTCATTGGGCACGCGTTGGCATCGGGATTGTAATGCGATGGGTGACGCTGCAAAAACCACTCCACGCGTTCCTTCTACCTGCGCGCAAAATGCAATCCTCTCTTTACTAATTATACACATCATTCCAAGTCGCCAGATCTATGTGGCTATTGACAATCCATCGCTCGTTCTGTGCGTCTCCTGTCCTACTACTAGTAGCTATCTCTGGAATTACGAGCGCGCAGCCGACGATGTTTCCCACATTGAAAACTTGCAAAGCAACAGCTGCCGGTGGTTTTCTCGCTTGTACAAATTTCGAGACGGGATCCAAGTTACCCGAGATTCCAGGTATTGTCGTGAGCGACAGGGTTAACCAATACTCAACCAACGCTCCATCCTCGTTTTGGAGCTTGATCTTGAATAGTCGTTGCAGTTGCCACGGCAGATGCCCATTCAGTGCGCTATAACACCTCCCTGGGTGTTGGGTTACCCACAGCCAGTCGTTCCGTCGATCCCCTCCACGCCAGCTCTGGCTTCCTGTGCATCGACACATCTGAGATATGCGTTCACCTTCTAAGCCCTCAACTTGAACCTTAATACCGTGGTAAATACAGAGCTCCATTGCGTGCAGTTGTTCATCCGATATATACGTCTTGTTACGACTCTTATGCTTGATAAACTCCC
>Ga0307515_10013942_pt1 | contig 14961 bp, 9 predicted proteins | sample 17_EM_MG_FD_194513 | JGI IMG/M metagenome (GOLD analysis project Ga0307515, IMG submission 194513) | Populus trichocarpa ectomycorrhiza microbial communities from riparian zone in the Pacific Northwest, United States - 17_EM | ecosystem: Host-associated > Plants > Roots > Unclassified | place... | reverse complement strand
GTTGTATTTTTTTTTTATTTGCCCTTCAAGATTTTTTTTCAATCTCTTTTCTATTCATTTATCCTGGTTCCTTTATTTAGACCACGGGTTTGGATGGTTAGTTTGAGTTGACTTGGATTTTTGTATGATTGTTTTTTTAATTTAATATTTTTACGTTACGTTCCTTCAGCATTGAGTTATTTTAGAATTTAGCTTTATAATATTTTTAGTTTGTTTTTTATTAAGTTGTCTCATTCGTATGATTTGGATAATAAAATTTGATAAACTTGCACGGTTTGCTAGTTGTTTTTCTTTTTTTTAATTGTCACTATCTAGTCTTTTATTATCTCATTAAATTATATCAATTTTTGTTTTTCTCTATAACTCAAGTCATAATTTTTTTACTTATTTGAAACAAGTTTGCATTGCCTGGATATGTTTTTTAACAAGTAAAAAACATTCCGACTCGTGAAATATCAGGGCCCACAAACCTAGCTTACTACTTCATCACACAGGTGGCTTTCTTCTTTGTGCAACAAATGATCGTAACTGAAACGGAATAGGAGGACGATGTTTTTCAGAAGTTCAATTATAAAGCATTTCTTCTCTCTGTTTAATTTGGTGGATCACTAGAATCGGTTTCTGATGCAATGAAGTGATGACAAAAGGTTTTTAGCAAGCAACCGATATTAACCCAACCATTGGTCCGAGACACCATGTACGCTTTTTTTATATATATAATTTGCAATTTGTGCCGAAAGAAAATTCAAAGATCATAAACAGACTTTCTAAAAATCGAAAGACCTGCTTTATCCAAAATGGTAAGAATCGAAGTCCTCCAAACAGGCCACCGGTGAAGGCGTAGAGCCCATTCACCTTCGTGACTGAATCATTCGGTGTGTTATATATCCAAAGGCAACAAGTTCGTGACTTTAGGCCTTTATGTAGAGTGTAGACAATGAATTGGGCCAGCCGAGGGAAATGCAGCAATTCTTCCAGGACAAGGAGAGCTCGAAACAGTAACCAAATTGAAAAAAAAAAAAAAAAAAAAACAGTTTGCATCCTTGGACTCTATGCCGCATCGTCATGTTCGTGTTTCGAACCCAATCTTTAGTACCATGTCAAATGATTTTACAAGTTGAATTAGCTATCACAAAAAAAAAGCACCTTGCTAACAACCAAAAACAAATTTCAGATTAATTTACAAGCATTAGAAGCAGAAGTTGCAGGAGAATTTTTTATTTCTTTTTACTCCGACTATTAATTACTATTCTATTGAATAAAAGTGATGAATGGTTGTCATTTGTCAAGGACCAGCTTTTCTAGTTCCTTGCCAACCACAAAATCTTATCCTGTTAGAGAAAAGCTATCTCCATTTCATAGCGCGCGCGCGCACAAAAGTCCATCACCCCAGCACCACGAGAGAATAGAAGAAAGAAACAGTAATATATTAGGAAAAGTTATGAAACCAGTAGAGCTTCCTGAACGTGCTGAGGAATGTCAAAACATCACAGCTTCGAGCAATTTGCTTGGCCTTGTAATTAATCACAGAGTTTTCTACCATAAAAAGTGGATAACTTTGATCATTTCTATTTTGTTTTTGTTCTTCAAGAACAACCGAACAAACTTGAACCCCCCCCAAAAAAAAAAAAAAAACCTTCAGCAAAAAATACAAATATCTCCTTCACAAAAAAATCCGTGATTCCACCCTAAATAACATAGTTTTTTGAAAGTATCTTTTCTGTTAGGGTCTCGTTGAAAAAACTAATAAAAATACCCTTATAAATCCATCTAGTTCCTCTGCTTCTCTAACCTGATGGATAAAAAAAAAAGAGCAAAATATGGAAAAAAAAATTAAAAAATTGAAATCTCTCTGGAATTAATCATCAATACCCACCCACATTAAAATTCTAATTAAATCAATCATTGAAGATGGGTTATGCTTTTTTCTTTTTTGTATTAAGAGTCATGGAGAGAGCAGGAGGAATTGAGAGGCTTTTCATCAACTTTTCCGTAAATTTTTATTGTGCAGGTGTGAATTCGAATAATTATTTTTATCGGTAAAATACATCATCGGTTTTTGTTTTTTATTATTGAAGAGAGTATCTGTTTTTGAACTAAAGTTAGGAAGGCTTTTTACAATTTGACCCATGAGACACCAACAAATATTCCTGTATTGCCGAAGCACATCACTTTTCCTATAGTTCACTTGAAGGCTGGTTACATTTATGGGCTACATTAAAAAATTTATTTTCTTCTGATACAGGGCTGCTTAACAGGATGTAAACATATGATTACCAACCTTCCTACATTGTATCTTGATCTAACAAGCTGGGAACAACAATTTCTGCTCGCCTGCTACATGCAAGGAGCTACTTCACAGGGCCATAATGTGTGTAAAAAGTCCTCCAATGTTACAACATAAACCAGTACATAAATCAAAACCTATTAATATTTTCTCCATTCCGAGCTGAAGTGTGACCTAATACAGTAGAAAGTGATTATAAAAAAAAACTGTATCACGTGCAAAAGCTGGGGCCAGAAAAAGGTTTGTCCACCGTCAACTTGATGCAGCTTGTGGTGGCGGCGTTGGCTCTTCCACAACTGTCTTTGCCTTCTCTTCGTTCTCAACAGGAACACAAGGCCTCCAAACTGTTTCCTTGCCCACATCCATCAGTGCAATGCCCCTTGCAGACAAATCAGTCCTGATCTGATCACTTTTCTTGAAATCCTGACTTTTCCTTGCCACCGCTCTGTCCTCAATCAGGCTCATCACATCATCTTCTGTTAGTCCTGCTCTCTTCAATGCCTTCGCTTTTAACTGCTGCAAAACCTGTCCCAGGGAAAATCTAGTTTTTGCTAACGAATTTCAAAAAGGAGAAAATTCACATTTTACAAATCATTAAAAAAAAAAGAATTGGGAACTTTGCATGTGCTAGCTTAGGTTACTATGGCCTTATCCCAAGCCTAGATAAGGAGGGTTGCAGTAGGTTGTTGTATACAAAAGAAATTGCTAAACCTCACCTCAGCGCAAGTGCAAGGAGGAAACAATCCCAGAATTCTCAGAACTTCCGTAACTTCTTTCTTGACTTCGGTAACGGACTGAATCAATGACAATTGTTGCTTCTTTTGTTGTTTCTTCTGGCAATTATCAAGGAAAGAAGTACACGTTTAATATCCATACATTCACAAAAAAGTGTCCACGGTAATAGAGTGAGATTACCATACCTTTAGCATGCCCAAAGAACCATTTACGACCTTCAAGGCTTCTTGGAAAGCACCAGTCAATAAAGGCGAAGTGTTCAAATCGTCTGACATTTTAGTCTCAAAATCTTCATGTAGCCTAGAAATGCATTTTTGGGCATCAGCAGTAATGGCAACCAGGTTGGCATTCTGTCCTGCACCTTCCTTCAGACTTCCTTCTTGAAATGGCAATAAAGCATCCTCACAATCTTGCAATGTCTACAATCACGAAATAAATATAATTTACTAGAAGTATGAATACTAATGATATCAAAGTGTCAACATCTGAGTCTGTCACCAAAGGTGGGTGTGGGTGGGTGTAGATGAGGATGCAAGCATAGATGTGCTTGTGATTCTTTGTGTTGAATCATGGCACTACATTTACCAGAATCAAAGCACAATGATAAGGGAAATGAACAAGTTATGAATGAAGCATATCAAGAAAGGAAAATGAAGAACTCCACAAGAAATTCTACTTTCAATAAATTGCTAACTAAAATCATTCTGGAACTCTGTTTAATATAGCACGTGGCAAACTTTACTGTGCAACTCAGGTAAACAAGGATGACTTTGTAAATTTAACTGAACAGCAAAGCTCTAAAAAACACTAACTCGTGAAAAAGTCTCAACTTAAGGAGACGAACACTGCAAGTTAAATTAAAATTCTGAAGGGAAAAAAGTAGGCTGAGCGGACATATTCCCACCTACATAGGCATGCACAATTGACACACACATTAACATAATTTCAAACAGGTGGCCCTCCATGACTGGTTTATGGCACATGAAAACTTTGAAATGAAAAGTTTGGGGAGCATGCATAAGCGTCAAACCTGATAAATGTAGAAAACAGCATCTGATGAGCTTTCCAGCTGCGAAACAGAGTAATTGAGGGGAGAGCGATAGTGTGCACTTATCAAGAAGTGCCTCAAAGCCAGTGGATGATACCGTTCAGTGATCTACAGAAAATTGTAAAGGGAATTGTAAACATATACAACCAATAAGGATGGAATTTCTTTATTTGAAAGAAATTCAATAAGAAAAGGTGCAATGACAACTAAAAATGATTATCAATTTACCTGGCGAATTGTGAAAAAATTACCCAATGATTTTGACATTTTCTCATTGTTATTAGTGACATGACCATTATGCATCCAGTAACTCACGCTGCTCTCTTCACATGCTGCACAGCTCTGGGCAATCTCATTCTCATGATGTGGAAAAATCAAATCAATCCCACCGCCATGGATGTCAAATTTGAAGGTCAGATACTGAGCACTCATTGCACTGCATTCTATATGCCATCCTGGCCTTCCAGGGCCCCATGGGCTCTCCCAACTTGGCTCACCTGGCTTTGCTGCCTGCAAAAGTAGACATTGGATATGGTGCAATGCCAACAACTTCATAAATTTCCAGTGATCTTGAAAGAGATTTATACCTTCCACAATGCAAAGTCAGCAGGGTTACGTTTCCTTGAGTCAACGGCAACACGTTCCCCCGCTCTATTATTTTCTAACCTCTGCCCAGATAACTGACCATAATTTGGGGATTTATTAACGGCAAAGAAGACATCTCCCTCCACTGCATATGCACAGTCTTTTTCTATAATCTGCATAAATATTGGTCTCCACTTAAATACAAGAAAACAGAACTCTCTTGCAACAACTGAATCACATATATAATAACTGAAGAAAAACTTGAGGTCCATCATGCAATAAACCCGAAATAATCAATTAAACAAAACCATGGCTATACATGAAGCAGAAAGCAACTGCTGTTCACGTCACAGACACATAAATGGCTCAAAGAGGCCAAAAGTGGCCAAAAGTGTGCATCAGAAGCAAATAAAAGGCGCAAGTAGAGTGAGCTGTGCTTTGATTAAAATAAAATAAAAAATTTGTTCCACTGGGTTTTATATATGTCAAAAGTTCTCAACGACCTATTTAATCAAGTCCATTTGGGTTATAATAAGTTACTAAACTTCAAGAGTATCAAACTGGTTTAACCACTCAAAGCCAAAACAGTTCGCGAAATTCCTATATATCTCTAATTGATTATGAAGGACCATAATAGATGACTTACAATGCAGCATTACTTACTGCACCCTGACACTTCCATTATCTATTTGTTAATAACTTAATATGCTATTACCATTAATCAGTAGAGAGATTACAAAAACTAGTGGCTTCCACAAAGGTAAACCACTCAAAATCACAGTTTAGAGTTTAATCCTGTTTTAATTGAATTTAACCTGGATCCACTAGAAATATGACTGTTGCATCTTTCTTGGTGTGTCCAACACAGACACAGCAGAAAAACTCCATGCCACCATATGAAAAATTGGAAGGGAATATAGATTGAACTGCCTTACCAACCACTCTAACATATTCAACAGGGATCCATCCAATTTCAAAATATGACCCAGTTGGGTGCACACACAAGCACGCTACCACACAATGAGAGTGCAATAATCCAAGCTTAGTCAACAACAAAGTAAACACAGCAGGGGGGGAACCTGAGTTATCATGTCCTTAATCTGTTCCACGTGATCAGTTACACGTGGCTGGTGGGTTGGAATGAGGCACTGCAGATCGGTCATGTCAACAAGATATTCTTCACAAAAACGGCTACTTAAAGATAATGGATCTTCGCCAATCTCATTTGCCCGACGAATTATCTGCAAAGACAGAGATTGGTGAATTTTAGACAAGATACTAGCCAAAAGTAGAGAACATTGATGTATGCGCATGGACATGTGCAAAGTTTATGGGTGTGTTTCTATACAGACACACACCCATACGTTATTGTATGAGGATTGACATGAACAACATCATTATTGCATAAAGCCTGTAGTAAAAGTAAAAAATTGGGAAGAATTGAAAGAAAAAGAAAAACAAGGCAAATCTTGATGTTGAGGCATTAAACTTCAGGCCAGTTTTAATCATTATGAAGATATATAGAACCACGGACTAGAGACTAAAACTTATTTTGACTCCTTATCGTCTTTAGGGCGATCTTACACGTGTACAATAAAAAACTGTATGCATCGTCATACCTTGACTAAAAAACCCCAAAAGCGTGCACCCTCTGAATGTTTTGTAAGCCTATTTGAGGTTTTGGGGATTAGGAGAGAATTATCTAATGCTCCACTAGCAGACTTTGTTCACATAAAACATAATGGAACATATATAAAGAAAGGATTTCTTTGGGGCCAGGGGTGGTCACAGCCCCTTCTGAAAACTGAAGCTGAATCATAAAAAACAATGGCACAAATTTAAACAAAGTCAGAAATAAAATGATATGGAGTTCTTAATGTATTTCATACACCCTTTGCTCTTTCAAATTACAGTATCAAGTAAGCTTTTTAATAAATTAGCATATTTAACTAGCCAAAATAATGCATTGTCCTTCTGTTTCAGCAACAAAAAACAAATATTCCAAGACTGAAAGAATGTAAGAATCCACAGATCTTTACCAAATTTATGCCCAGTAATGTATAGTGAACAAATGCAATATTGTGATTACTCCAACTATGAGCCTTAGACATGTTGTAATTGTTGGGTTGAAACTCTCACCTTGTCATCAATATCAGTGAAATTGCGGACATAAGTAACTTCATAACCCAAGTGTTGTAGGTATCTGCAGTTGCAGTTCAAATGAAAAAATGGAATCACACAAATCAATGGTCGATGATTTCATTCATACATAAAAGCCAAATAAATAGCATAGAACCGAACACATAAAAAGCCAAAAGGATGCCAGAACTCCAAGCACATAAAGCAGTTTTAAACTTGTAAAATAAAAAATAAAATAAAATAAAATGAGTGCATGATCGACCCAGCGAGGTTAATGCCACATATCAGCCTGAGGCATTGAGCAACGATTTTAACTTCATATGAGGTAACCTCAGCATAAGCAAATCAATCAATCTCCCAAATAAGCAAAACTAAGTTCAATTACATAAAATGCATACACAAATGCATGTAATGCTGCGTGTTTATGCTTTATGAAGATATGAAACTGGAATTAAACATCAAATGCAGTGGCAGCGCAAGCATGATGAAGGTGGCTGAAATCATAGGCGGTAACACCACAGATATACATTGAAACCTTGCCAGGAATTTTGGACTTGAATACCTCCTTTTGTTGGTTTATTGAAATGTACAGTTCAACACCTTCATTTTCCATTTCAATCTACACACACCTCTCTCAACAAGGACAGTGAGGTTGTGCTGTCGTCAATGACTGCTCTGTAACATTAACACCTCGATGCCAGGGAAGGAAGGGATGCAGTAAACTGAAAAGGAGAGATTATCTGCTTGACAATTGAGGGTAGCAATTTGAAGGTCTAAATGGAATGAGATGACCCAAATAAAAAGCCGACCAGGATGGACCCTAAATTATTTTCGACTGAGACTTGGACCCCAAATAATCAGAAAATAACTAAGACAAGAAAATAGAAATGGAATATGAATTCTTTTATTTTTTAAAGAAATCCTATTTGACATGTTTCATTCTGTTGTAGCGTGTCTTGAATTCCAGTATGGCTCACTTCATGTGACTTGGAGGACAAGTTGTGTTGCTTGGGAGACAAATTGTATGGCTCGGTAGTGAAGTATATCCTAGTTGACCGACATATTATGTGAGTTGTTGAACAAGGATTTTTGGTTTTGAGTATTTTCATATTCTGTTGTAGACTTTACTAGTATAAATGGAGATGTTATGTAGGATCGTTTGATGTGAGGAGTTGTGTGAGCAAAACACATGAGCATCCTAGTTTGAAAGATAGAAGAGGATTGGATGCAAGAGAATTTGGGAGGAGTTTGACTGAACTATGAGTCAAGAACAGAATTTATAAACCGAAGTCATAAAAGGAAAAAGAAAGCAAAACTCCCAGCAGTTTTAAACTTGTATAATAAAGGGGGGGAAAAGAAAACTAGAAAGAGTGCATGCCCAGCCGGCAAATCATGGCACAAATCATGCTTAATTTAACTTGAAATGAGATAATCTAGCCAAAGCTTCGAAGTCCAATTAGATACTGAACCCAAACATCTTGTCAGCCAAAATCTAGAAAGGACCAGGGGTTTGTCTAATTGCAGCAAAGTACACAAACATTGTTCGATCAAAGAGATCTTTTTCAAAAACGCTTTCCTCAGCCTAAAACCATAACAGTTAAATTTCCACGGAGGAATCGCCATAGATAAAACATCAAATCTACACGTCAGAAAGCGTATTTGGAATTGATTAAGAAATCAGCATCCCCTATTATCTACCACAATCAAAATAATCAAATCAAATTCCCAAATAAATAAATTAACAAACAAATTTAATTGCATACATAAAGAGAGAGTGCGTGTGCGTGTTTATATAGATAGATAGATGAATAGAAATGGACCGGCCTGAATAATATGTCGAAGGCAACAGCGGCGCGAGCGTGACCGAGGTGACTGAAATCATAGGTGGTGACACCGCAAACGTACATGGAAACCTTGCCGGGAATACGGGACTTGAATACCTCTTTTTGTTGGGTCATCGAGTTGTAGAGTTTAAGCTCTTCGTTGTTTGCCATTTCGATCTGCGAGGACGATGAGGTAGCTTTGTCTCTCTGCTAACTTTATTAAAACCTCAACGCCTGCCGATACGAGGAGATGCTGTACGGAAGAAAGAACCGAAGAAGAGCGGTGGAGTGATTGGGGTTAGGGGTTTTGGGTTTTAAAATAATGGAACGGGTTGGCCCAAATAGAAAGCCCATCAAACTGGACCACCCTGTATTTCTTCAACTGAATTTTATTTTAACTATTTTCTTTTCAGAAAAATTAACTAAATTTGAAGATCCATTTAATCTTGCTCCTGAAAATCATAATTGAAATCATAGTATATATTTTAGTTAGTTGATTGTATTTAAAACTGCCATGTCTTAAATTGTTGAATGGATCAATTAATAGATTGAATTGTAATTATATCCCAATTAAATGGTATTAATTAACCTGGCCTGTAAATTCATTATGGTAGGTATAAATGGCTTGAAACCAGTTTCACAAGAGTAGAGTTCTTTTTTTTTCTTCTTTTTATAAAAAAAGAGGTACGAACCAAGATTTTTTTTTATTCTCTATTAAGAAAATAACTGCAGATCCATGTTGATTGAGTTGCAAACTCATTGTTAATTATAAAAAAAAAATTTGTTAATACATTGTGTAAAAATAATTAATTTATTTTTTGAAACTTGTTTTCATGATTATAATGAGTTTTCATTTAAAAAACAGCACTTATAATAATAAAAAATATTTTTTTTTCAAAACATTAAAAAAAAAAGAATGAATAGGAAAAGGGTTTTTTTTAATAAAAATATTAGTTTGTTGCCTTTTGATTTAAGTCATTAGAATTTTGACGTTATTTTTTTTAATTGCAACTTAGTTTATGTTCAATAAAATACGCTGCTAAAAAAAACGTAATAAAAAAATTACATCAATGAGACAGGACAGTTTTGATTAATGATTTTTTCATTTAGAATTTCAATCATTATTTTTTTTATGGATATTTATTTTAATTTTTATATAACTAAATAAATAATTTTTTAAAAGTGTTCCACAAATCAAGTATTTACATTACATTTACTTTTATTTTTTATTTTTCACAAGCAAGAACAACTTCCTGCTTTAATTTTTAATTAATGTTAGTTTTGTTTTACAATTTATCAATTCATATTTTATTTTATTAGGCATAAATTTTTTTATTAATTAAAAATGATTGGTAATGCTGAAGCATTATAAATTAACATAAAATTTTAGTTTTTTTTTATTAATGTGGATGTTCGAGTCAATTTGCGTGCACCTCAACTAATATCACGGACCTCGCAGTTAACGACCACGTAAGTCTCTAGTAGCTTTGAGATTTGTAAGACTCGAACTAGTGATTTTTAGAAAACAAACCTAAAATTTCATTAAAATCCATAAAATCTTAGATGTAACATAGCGTTAATCCTAGTATCATATACAATTAGAATAGAATAGAATAGTGTTGACATGAAAGAGGGAGAAAAAAAACCACCCTCGAGGTAAGGGAGATATTACTATAACCCAGGACTACGATCACTAGAATAGAATAGTGTAGACATGAAATTGCTCTTAGAAAAAAAAAATGAACTGGTGCCGGAAGCAGAATGATCTTATTATTATCTTATACAATTATTTTTTATAAATTATACAAGGTTGGACTGGTAATTTCATTTTCAATAGTAGAATTATTTATTTAAGCCAATAGTAAAATTATTTAATGCCTCCTACTTAAAGATATTTTTATATTTTTATTTTTATAAAAATATATAATTATTTTAATACTTTTAAAGACAAAACAAATAAATTCTCACCCAAGATTATCAATTTATATTGTTTATATTGTAAATCACAAAGGTGCATAATGATATTATTGTAAAATATATTTATTAAATGTTATAAAAAAGAAACTTGTCGGCATGTGTTGCACAAGAACCGGCGTGTGAACTACCCCCATGCACTGGGCTTGGCATCGACGATAATTTTTTTTTTTTCTCTCTCTCTAACCACCCTTGAATTTCATGTAAGAACCTTAAAAAAAAACAGACTAGCCCCTGCAATTTATATCACCTTCACATTTGTCCCCTCTACTTTTGATAACATTTTTGTTTTTTTGAATAAGCCAAAAAATTTCAAAAAATTGTTCAATTTCATCTCCTTTTTAATTTTTAATCTTTTAGATTTGGTCTCTATTCTTTTTTATTATAATTTTTTTATTTGTAATAAGTTATAAAATTACAATTAATTTTCAATTTACCTCACTTTTATTTTTTATTTTTTTTTCAAATCTAGTTCTCATTCTTTTGATTGCAATATATTTTGTTTGTGATCAATTTTTTATTTTTTATTTACAACTTCATCCTCCATGTTTTTTTTCTCTTTTCTAACTTAATCCTATTTTTTTATTGCTATCTTTTTTTCTTTGACAAGTTTTTAAAATTGATTTTTTTTTACGATTTCATCCTTGAAAAATAATTGGTTGGGAATTAAGTTTCTTGATTGTACTCGATTTAAAGATTTTACGGGTTTCGAGTTTTAGAAATAGACCAAGTTTATGAGGTTTGGCCATATTTGCTTGTTGTTTTTTTTTCCTTTCAAAAACTAATGTTTTTTATTGTTTACTTTTACCATTTTCTAAGATATTTACTTTGTTATTTTTTATGGGATTAGTCTCGGATTTATAACCAAAGTCATTGATTTCAAATATTAACATGAGTTAACTTTTGTTTTTTTGGTCTTTTTTTTTAATTGATTTATATTAAATTCATCATTTAACATTTAATTTACTTGAAATTGATCCTTCTATCTTATTTTTTTTATTTCTTTTATATTGGGTTATCTCGATCATGTGCGCGTGATCACGAGGTTTGCAGATTAACTCGAGTTAACTAAGATATTTTCTTCTATATTATAGAGTCAATCCTGGGTTTAGGACTGGATTCATCGGTTTTTAAGGTTAACGCGGATTGATATTTTTTGGGCTTTTTTTTAATTGAATTATTTCATTTTTATCCCTTAACATATGATTTGTTGGAAATTAGTATTCATACTTCTTTTTTTTTTTTTCATTTCCTCTATATTGGGTTATCCTCGTCATTTGTTTTTCAATTTTATCATCCATGAGTTTTTTCCCTTGTAAAGTTTAATCTCTATTTTTTTTATTGTTATCTTTTTTTATTTGTCAAGTTTTTTTTTTGATATTTTTCACAATTTTATCATTCAAAATTAAATTAACTGAGAATTAAGCTTATTGATTGAACCCAATTCAAGGATTTCATGATTTCCATGGTCGCAGGGTTTGCAGGTTAACCCGGGTTGACTTGTATTTTTTCTGTTGCTTTTTTAAATTAAATTTCTTTTTGTTAATTTATGTCCTTCAACACTAAGTTGTTTGATGATTGAGCTTCATGATATTATTTAATTTGCTCTCGAACGTGTTTGCCCTGGTATCACGACTTGGTTAGAGATCTTGCATTTTGTCCCACATTCGGATCAAGTTTTTTTTACCATTTTAAATTATATTTTCCTTAATTTTCACCCACCAACATTATATTTGTTAGAGATTAAACTTAATTATTTTTTTATTAATTTTTTTTAAAAAATTATCATGTTCTTATTCAATTTATTAGAAATTGGTATTTGAATTTTTTTTCCTTGCATTTTTTCTATGAGATTATTTAAATCATATATCCATGATCACAAAGTTCTCAAGTTAACCTGATTCAACTAGAGTTTTTTTATTGTTTTTTTTTATTTTTTCTCTTTATCATTGAGTTATTTCATAATCCAAGCTAGCTCGAATCATTTTTTTTAGTTTGTTTATTTATTGTTGTTATATTTTTTTAATTATTGTATTTAAATTACTAATTAAACTAGTTATTCTAGTATTATTATTTTTTCCTAACTTTATTTTTTTACATTGAAAGTTTTTTCTCCACCAACAAGTGCGGGCTAAAAATATATTATGCACTATATTTAATTTCTAGACTTTCTACTTTTTAAAATCAATTTAGGAGTGGGGAGGTCAATAGTTAATATGGAGTCAGGGCTCCAGATGACATTTTTTGGGAAACACCCTTCAGTTACGTAGGAGCTTCCAAGTATTGATTTGGTGCGCATCAAATAAATTCCAGAAATACAATCTGGGAAGTCAGGAAATATCGTCTTTTTCCTTGAGAAAAGAAATCCCGTGATATGTTTTAACCACATGGATGTACAAGCATCATATATAATATTGCAGAAAATGAAATAGGTAAATTTAAGTATAAATTAATGCCATATATGTCGAGGTTGACGTCTTGACGATTATAAAAAAAAATGAAATGGTAAATATTATTTGAACCAAATTCCTTGAAATATACTCACCAACGCAAAGATTAAAATTTTAGCTAGACACGCTAATACTTGACAATCAAATGAGAATCCCCAGATTCTCAAAATTTCACGTGGAGAACAAAAAACGTTAAACAATTGTATCAAAGCAGAGAGATAAAGATGAAAATTTCTGAGATAAGACTACTTGACTTCCAACACAGTCTACGTGAATGGCTAGATTGATTCCTGCCTCTGCAATCTCATATCTTGATAGAACCTCTCAATGAACCTCTCAGCCCTCTGATCAACTGAATCTTCCTCATCTACCAAATAATCCAAGGGCTCCAAAAAGTCTCCAGTACTGATGGTAGCAACTGGTAGAGTACTATCCATTGACAATCTATACCGCCCTTCCCCTCCCAGCTGATCAGCTTTCAAGCCACCCAAGCATCTACACAGGAACAGCATAGTGTATATGTTGTCTTTATAGCTTCTAAATTTGAACTGTTTCCTGGGATGATGAGCGAGTGAGGTACTCGAAGGAGAGAATTCGTATTCCTCAAGAAACCCGTTGTAATGCTTGAGCAGCTTGAACCTCCTACGCTTTCTTGATTTCTTGATGAGAATAAGCTTTGGAATGGTGGGTTTCCTCATCTTGGCAACAAAGATTCTAAGAAGATTAGAGACCTTGTGGAAAATGGGCAGTCTCTTTCTACGCATTTTTGGTTTGAAGAAAAGAAAGGACTTCAATCTTTTTAAGCTGCAGAAAGGGTTTTGGTAGGGATTCGAGGGTTTGATTCATGACTCGTGAGAAAGGGAGCCTTTAAGGATGCCAAAAAGGTAACGAAGTGCAGAGAGATGAGGTTGGTGGTGGAGAGCCAAGCTGTAAAAGGATGGTATGGTCGGTTGCGTTTTGGATTTATTATCAAGGAATAAGAAAGCCTCAAGCAAGTAGCCGTTAGACCGGCCTCCTGGCCCTTTCCTTGCTTGAACCTGTATATGTTTTTGAAGTTTAAATTGGAGTTGAACCTTTGACCAAATATTCTATGTTTTATACTCTACCACCAGGATAGTATCCATGGATCTATATGACTACATACAGAAATTTTCAAAGACAATAGCAAACTTTTTTTAAAATTGTTTTTATATATTTGATATTTATTTATCTGGTACGTTAAAAAAAAAGGGTATGGATAAGTTTATTTTCGAAATATAAATGAACAATATGATCTTTTTGTTAAACTAGTAAATTTAGTTTTCAAGTTTTTCTTCCAAATAAGTCTGTCATCTTATATTTTTCTACAAAATCCTTATAATATATTTAAAATTTTTTATTTATCTTTTTTTAAAAAAAATACTTTACAAAAACTTTTATGATGCATTTCTTTTTCTTAAAGAATTTTTTGAATTTTATTTAAAAAATCAAAGACCTTATTATCGCACAATTTTATTCTTTTTAATTACTATAATTCTTGGAAAATGTTTAGAGCATCTCATTGATTATGCTAATTATAATCATCAAAATATTTATTTTTAAAAAAATAAGTTATATAAATATGAGTAGTTATTTTTATACCTTTGTTATCATAGTTTGATTTGAATATAATTGAGATTTACAATAATGGTAATATATATATATATATATATATATATATATATATATATATATTACATTTTTTTTACAAGATAGACATTGGACATTTATAAACATTATTATGAAAACTCTTTTTAAAGAAAAATAAAAATCAATTAACAGCATGTAATTGTTTTAAGTGTATGAAGATGTTAATAGATGTATAACAATTAAACAATTGTAAAAGTTAATGATAACTTAGTTCATATAATTTGATAAACTAGTTAGTTTATAGGCATAGTT
>Ga0307515_10013941_pt1 | contig 14961 bp, 5 predicted proteins | sample 17_EM_MG_FD_194513 | JGI IMG/M metagenome (GOLD analysis project Ga0307515, IMG submission 194513) | Populus trichocarpa ectomycorrhiza microbial communities from riparian zone in the Pacific Northwest, United States - 17_EM | ecosystem: Host-associated > Plants > Roots > Unclassified | place... | reverse complement strand
TATAATTTATATATATATATATATATATATATATATATATATATATATATATATATATATAAAGGCAATACCAACGTGTTCTCTAGAAAAAAATATATTCAATGCATGCTTTAAAATATTAAAGGGTGTTTTTTAAAAAATATTTAAATGGTAATATATTGAATTGACTCGGATTAATTCTGGTTAACTTGCAAAACTTATATTTCGAATTATAAGTATGTGACAATCTTGTAAATTAAAAAAAAAAACTTATAAGAAGGGAATAACCTCATAGAAAGCAAAATAATAATAAAAAAGCTTAATTTCCATCTAATCCAATGTTGGAGAATAAAATTGAAAAAAAAATCAATTTAAAAAAAATTAATTTGAGACAACCCAAAGCAACCTGTCAAACCTATGGTTCGAGTTATAAGATCAAAATAACTCCATAAAAAAAAATTAAGAAGAAAAGTAAAGCTAGATAGCATCATCGATTCCCAAATCAACCCAATGATAAAGGGAAAAATTAAAAAAAATCATTTTAAATAAAAAAAATGAAAACAGATTACTTGAGTCAACCTAGACAAACCCTCGATCCAAGTCATGAGACTAGGATAGCCCCATAATAATGAAAACAAAAGGTAATTATGAAGCTCAATCCCCGACATTAAATGATGAAAATGAAAAATAAAATCAATTTAAAAAAAAACTAAAAAGAAAGACCGAAATCAACCCGAGCTAATTTTCCAAACTCATGATCCAGATCATAAAATTAAGAATACCTCATAAAAGACAAATCGAATCACAAAACTCAATTCTCAATTAACCTAATGTTGAAGAAAACAAAATCAATTAAAAATTATAAAAATAAAACAAATACCAGTAAAAAAACCAAAAGTAATATAAAACTAAGATGGCAGAATAACTTACTGTTTTGGGGAGAATTTGTATGGAAATCAAGAAAAAAAGAGAAAAGATAGAGGTGAAGAAAATCACTCAAGCCCTATTTGTTTTAAATTAATAAAATTGAGCACCAATAACACGTTGGATTTTTTTTCTTTTAACATTATAGGATTTAGAAAATAATGTTTGGGTCAATTTCAAATAAATTTAATGTGAAAATATTAAATAAAAAATTTAAAAATTGAGTTACCATAAAAAATCGGGTTGATTGTACTTTGGCCACGCAGTTCAATCCCCGACTTTTTCAAGAAAAACAGCTGAATATCTATTCATTATTAGTTTAATTGTTTTAAATCAGTAAAAGTTATTTAATTTTGTCCAATCAAACGTGAATTGAACAACAAAAGTTTTTCTCGAAACCGGGCAAAAGACATGATGGAAAGATTGGACAGCTAGGATTGCCTTGATAAAAATATCATGCAATTATCATGCTTTGCTTGCACTGTATCTGGAACTTGGAAGTATATCTGTCTTTGTTGTTTATTGTGTTTTTTTTTTTTTAAAAAAAAAAAAACAGGGGACAGCTTGAATGTCTGGTTCTTTAGATCTGATGGAAATTGCACATGAAGAAACATGCCCTGCTATTAATTATAAATACTTAATCATTTGAAAATAATATTATTACATGATTCCTTATTTGGTTTAAAGTGTTTTTCATTCATAAATTTATTAAAAAAATTATTATTTTTATATCAACCTATAAAAATAATTTAAAAATATATAAAATTTAATTTAAAATAAAAAATAAATAAATTTTAACTAATCTCCGTTTTAATCGCAGCTTTATCTAAATTTTCATTTCTCTGGTTTTTATTAAGAGTTAATAGTCCCCTGTCATGAGTGGTGAGAAATCAACTTCCATTGATTTTTTTTTTTTTTTTTTGTCAAATAAGAAAAATTGAAGGTGAGGGGCTCCAACTCAGCAAATTGCAGCTCAGATTTTTCATGTTGCCACAAGTGGAATCAAAGCTGGTATCGAGTCCCGATCATTTATACAAGCAAGGGCTTTAAAGTCATTTTATCTGAAGACTAATTGATGGCTTGGAATTCTTAAGCAATTAGTAAATTACACAATCATCCCCATTAGGTGTATCTAATCTGTCTTGAATGCTTCCTTGGCCAGAATATTATTTTCTGCCAGCTGTGAGAGAGATGGGGGCTGATTTTGACCAGTTTGTGGCTTGGCTAGGCTGAGGTTGCTGTTCTTGTCTTCTTCTCTGCCCACGTTTTGTTTTTTTTGTCATTTTAAAAAGCGAAGAAGATGCTGTAAATGATAAAAGGATAATCGAGAGTGTTGAGGTTATTTTTTAAATTGTTTTTTATTTTAAAATATATTAAAATAATATTTTTTATTTTTAAAAAATTATTTTTAATATGTTTATTAAAATAATATGAAAACATTAAAAATATATTAATTTAAAGGAAAAAAAATAAAAAAAAATTAATTCTTTTTTAAAAAAATTTCAAAATACAATGTCAATCACTGCTTTGCATGAATCCGGACAGTCATTTTCGCGTCGTAGAATCGACAGTGATGAACTGTAGAGCATGGAAATACAGTGGATAGGAGCACGCGTTATGTCAAGTGTTCGTTTAATTTTTTAAAATGTAAAAACAAATACTAATCTGATACAAGTATTTCTAAAAACCAAACTGGGGTTATTGACTAATTAAATTTGACAAATTTAATAATATACATAAAAAAATACAGTGATACTAAATAAACTTAAAAAAAAAGTTGATAATATAAAAAAAATTACAAAGCTTGTTAAAAACAAACTTAATAAAATTATGAATCTTAATTAATAAAATAACCAAAATTAAATAGTGAAACTAAAAAAAATAATGAAAAAAACAATAAAAAAATATTTAAGATAACATGGTTAATCCCATGATCCTTTGCACAAGATTATAATAATTTTATAAAAAAAATAAAATAAAACATCAAAATTAATTCTTAATAAATTAAATGTTGAAAAAATTACTATTGTGGTTGTTTTCTTTTTTTTATAAGAATTTTTAAAGCCATACAAAATCAAAATTCTATTATCTATTCTATAAAACACAAAAGTCAAAAATATATTATTTAATTTTTTCAAAGCCGTGCAAAATGGTTTTCAAAAATTATTATTGTGGTTGTTGTTTTTTTTATAAAAATAATCCAGCAATTTTTTTATATTGTTTTAAGAAATTAAAAATACAAATAGAAAACGAAAATCACCTCTCCAAGTAATCACCTAAAACGACTAATAATTTCTAGACACACTGTTTATATGAAATACGTGGCTTTTTCTTTTTTCTTTTCTATTTCTTTTTTTTTTATAGCATTTGAGACCACAACTATATATAAACTAGATTCTTTTATAAACTCTGAATTCATATGAACATGGAAGGAGGTGGGTTTATATAGAGAAAGTAGTTGTGGAGAGGATGCCTATGAAGGCAATTAGGCCTTTTATATATATATATAGAGAAAGTAGTTGTGGAGAGGATGCCTATGAAGGCAATTAGGCCTTTGGACGCCACCGGTGGCAGGGGATGATCATCGGGTCCATCCGTCCATGGAGATATCTTGCTGAAGTGTTCCACAATTTTGCTTGAAAAACGATAGCGATAATGGAAATTGTGTGTGAGAAGCTTTTTTGTTAGATTACTTGGATTTTGTGAAGAATTCATGTCTTGGGCCAATCTTTGCCTAACAGAGCAAGGAACTTGTTGATCTATGCAAAGTCCCAGCCCTTCTGTATATGCTTCGCTTCATTAATTTGCCTAACATGATGTAAATTATAAACTTATAAATTCAAGGATGTAAACTATTATTTCTAAAAATAAAATTAAAAAAAACCCAACTATGCAATGATAAAGGTAATTTTACCTTAAAAAAATAATTAAAAACTGATCCCATACCTTAAAGTATATCTAAGAAAAGATACTATTTACAAGAATTAAATTAGTAATATGGTTTTTTGAATAGTAGAAATATTGTTTTTTTTTGTTTATATTTATTTTAATGGTAAAAATTTATTATAATTGCTAATTATATTTTAATATATTTGATATATAATTATTTTACCAACTTGAAATGATCTAATTGACTTGGTGGGTTTTAGGATAACCCGGACGATTCTCAATCAACCCAATATTAAATAATAAAATTAAACAAAATCAATTAAAAAATAACAAAAAAAAACTTAAATTAACCTATATGAACTCGCTAAATTTATGACACAAGTTATGAAACCATGATAATTTTTATAGAAAAAAAAATATAGATTTTAAAAAAATAAAAAGAAAAAAAATATTATTGGAATAAATATTTTTTTTATAAGAATTTAACATTTGTACAAGATATATAAAAATAATATTTTCACGTTTCGTTTAGTAACAAGCATCGACAAGCCAAAGCAATATATTTTTTATTTTTGGCTTTCCATTTAGCATATGCCCTGAGATGCCTACCATTCCAGTCAACTTTCATGAACGTTAGCCAAAAATCCAAGCTGAGGCAAGCCAAGCCAAGCCGCAAAGACAAACAATGAAAGTCCAGGTAAGCTTGAAGCTGTCGGTGCTCTTTCACTCTCAACCTCTAAAACCACACATGCAGAGAGAAAGCCAACTGCAAACCTCTCTATACGCTCTTTCTCTAAAATCTGAATTAAGAATAATAATAAAATAAAACACACAATTATTTATTTTTCTCTAAAAAAGTCTGACTGAAAATACTTCATTCTTCTCTCTCTGTCTTTCCCAATCAAAATGAAATGAAGTGAAGAGCCTTTTTATTATCTTCCCTTCTCTTCTACGATACCTGTAGATGCTCCTCCGCCTCTTCTCTCTCTCCCTCTAGAGGTGAGTCATTACTCACGAGTGATCTACTGATTTGTTCTTTCCTTGTTACTAGCTACATTTTTATCACTCTTTCTTTTCATCGATGACGTTTACTTGTCGTTTCTTTGAAAAATTCTTAAAGAGACTGGAGGTGCTGCCTTTTTTAATTCATTGTTACTTCATTTTCATTGAAATTCCTTCTGTTATAAAAGAAAAGAAAGAAGGAATGTCTGTCCTGTCCATTTGAGTTCAGTTCAGAATTTCGAGTCATGTTGTGGTAAAAAACGACGACGTTTTTTGAGTTGAAATTGGAGTTTATTGATCTGCTGTTAGAATTGAATTGAAATGAATTCAAGTCAATGAAGCAACCGAACTCAGTCATTTCGTCACATTCTTATTAATTACAATTAAAAATTAAAATCAGTTCGATTTTTTATTTTTGTAATTAGCAGCATTAGTTACGCTGACTGACTTGATCTGATTGATACCTTACAGGAGAGTTTGATGTCTTGATTGTGTAAAATAAGGTAGATCTGGAGACAGACTCATTCTTTTAAGGGAAAAAAAAGGAGATGGCGGCTACACTCGCTTGGAGGTTATCTGCTACCAATGGCAGCAGCCTTGCCACTACTGATCTGGTTGGTCCATTCATTATTCACTGTATTGGATTCGGATAACAGTTTCAAGAAAAAAAAATGGAATTTCATTTAATTTTGGATTTAATTTAGTGTCGGAGGCGCTGGATCTCATCCATTCTCTCCCTCCCTCTCTCTCTCTATATATATATTTAGATGCTTTTGGTTTTTAAATCTATTGGCGTTTCCGGTTTTCGTTTTATTTTTTTAGAATTTTTTGATGTGTATTGCAAATTTGCAATACCAGTACTTTCAACTATTAATATTTAATTCCTGAGTGACCCCTCGCGGTCTCTGGTTTCAAATCTGAAAATACTATTGGCAGCAAACTAGTTTCGAAGTTGAATTTTGTGATGGTTTCATTTAGTTTATGTTTGGTTAAATATTAAATGACACTCTCTTGTTTCATGATTGCAGGAAAAAAATAGCAATAGTTTATGTTTGGTTAATATTAAATGACACTCTCTTGTATCATGATTGCAGGAAAAAAATGGCAATCTAAAAACTCAAGATTCAGAGCCTCCAACTCCCCGTTCAGTTATGAAGATGGGTGTGAGGTGAGTTGAGTTGAGAATTTATTTATGTGGCTGATGAGGTCGATATCCTGTTGTGATTACTTTGCTTTTGCCAATGCTTTTAATATCTACCATGGTCATGTGCTATCCTTTGGTGATTAATTTTTTTGTAATATTGAGTAGCACTATAGGCGCGAAATGCTCCATACTGATGCTAATACTTTTGTGTTGATCAGAGATTTTAGTGTATGTGTTTCCAAAATGTCTTAAAAGGAACTGAGGGTCCACTTGTTGTTTGCATCTACCTTTTGTGTTTCAATACACATGCTCTGCATCGAGTGAACGTGACTTCTAGAAACCATAAATCAATAACCTTCAAGCTTTTAGTTTCTGAATTGATTTTCACTTTGTTGAATTATACAATTCTAGTCCTGTTTCCACTATTTCTAGATTGATTTTGGACACACTTACTTCGAATCAGAAAAATGACATATAATGTTGGTAGAAATTTTCTTTTATAGGAATGCATCTAATAAGTTCTGATTTCAAGATACTTTTTTCTAATTCAGAAGTAAACGAAAGTTCCTTTGCAATTACCAGATGTAATGAACTGGAATAGAGCCTTGTGCCATTAAAAGAGCAAACCACAGTCCTATAAGAATGAATTCTGTTACTGATGCTATATTTGTTTTTAAATTATTGTTCAGCATTTTTTATTTCTTGTCATCCTGTGCCAGATTTCTGTTTCTGTCCATGTTTTACTTTTCTAGTGCTTTCAATTTGAAATATCCCATTTTATGTTTTTGTGCTGGTTCTCTCTACTGAAAATATTAATAACTGCATTTCCTTTTATGAGTTTTCACTAGTAATAACTTTTTTTTCCATAAAATGAGGTCAACTAAGAGGAAGTTTCTCATAGTGCCTAAAAGCAATGAAAATTGTTGCCCAATTTTCTCATTTAATAAATTATTTTCAGAGACCGTACTGGTAGCATGGAGGATCCAGATGGCACACTAGCAAGTGTTGCACAATGCATTGAGCAGCTGCGCCGGAGCTCCTCATCTGTACAAGAGAAGGAGTATGCATTGAGACAGTTGCGAGAACTTGTTGAGACGCGTGAAAATGCTTTCAGTGCTGTTGGATCTCACTCTCAAGCAGTTCCGGTGCTTGTTTCTCTTCTCCGGTCCGGATCACTGGGGGTTAAGATACAGGCTGCTACTGTCTTAGGTTCTCTCTGCAAGGAGAATGAACTAAGGGTAAAGGTCTTACTTGGAGGATGCATCCCACCGTTGCTAGGTCTGCTCAAGTCTAGCTCCGAAGAAGGTCAAATTGCAGCAGCAAAGACGATATATGCTGTGTCTCAGGGTGGTGCTAAGGATCATGTTGGATCAAAAATTTTTTCAACTGAAGGAGTTGTGCCTGTGCTCTGGGAGTTGCTTCGTAATGGGCTCAAAACAGGTAAATTAGTTGATAACTTGTTGACTGGAGCATTAAAAAACCTCTCCAGCAGCACTGAGGGATTTTGGTCTGCAACAATACAAGCTGGAGGAGTGGATATTCTGGTTAAGTTGCTCACAACAGGACAGTCAGACACACAAGCTAACATCTGCTTTCTTCTTGCGTGCATGATGATGGAAGATGAATCTATTTGTTCCAAAGTATTAGCTGCAGAGGCTACTAAACAGTTGCTCAAGCTGTTAGGACCTGGCAATGAAGCCTCTGTTAGAGCAGAAGCTGCAGGTGCCCTTAAGTCTCTTTCTGCACAGTGCAAAGATGCAAGGCAAGAGATAGCTAAATCTAATGGTATTCCTGCTCTGATAAACGCTACAATAGCTCCTTCAAAAGAATTCATGCAGGGGGAGTATGCCCAAGCATTACAGGAGCATGCAATGTGTGCCCTGGCAAATATTTCTGGTGGCTTGTCATTTGTTATCTCAAGCCTCGGTCAAAGCCTTGAATCATGCTCTTCTCCTGCCCAGACTGCTGATACTTTAGGAGCTTTGGCTTCGGCTTTGATGATATATGATAGCAAAGCTGAATCCACCAGGGCATCAGATCCTGTTGTTATTGAGCAGACTTTAGTTAATCAGTTCAATCCTCATTTACCATATCTTGTGCAGGAACGTACCATAGAAGCATTAGCTAGTTTGTATGGGAATGCCATACTTTCAGTTAAACTCGCGAATTCTGAAGCAAAACGGTTGCTTGTTGGTTTGATTACAATGGCAACCAATGAAGTTCAGGATGAGCTTGTAAGAGCTCTTCTTGCACTTTGCAATAATGAAGGCAGTCTATGGCGTTCGCTTCAAGGACGTGAAGGAGTTCAGCTATTGATATCCCTTCTTGGGCTTTCATCAGAACAGCAGCAGGAATGTGCAGTGGCGTTGCTTTGCCTTCTATCTAATGAAAACGATGAAAGCAAGTGGGCCATCACTGCTGCTGGTGGTATACCCCCCCTTGTTCAAATTCTAGAGACAGGATCCGCTAAAGCCAAGGAAGATTCTGCTACTATCCTTAGGAACTTGTGCAATCACAGTGAAGATATACGTGCATGCGTTGAAAGTGCTGATGCTGTTCCTGCATTGCTATGGCTACTGAAGAATGGGAGCCTCAATGGGAAAGAAATTGCAGCAAAGACTTTAAATCATTTGATACATAAATCTGATACAGCTACTATTAGCCAGCTCACTGCATTGTTAACCAGTGATCTACCTGAATCAAAAGTGTATGTCCTGGATGCTCTAAGAAGCATGCTTTCTGTAGTTCACTTGAGTGATGTGCTACGGGAGGGCAGTGCTGCAAATGATGCGATTGAGACAATGATTAAGATATTGAGCTCTACTAAAGAAGAGACCCAGGCCAAGTCTGCCTCTGCTTTGGCTGGAATTTTTGAAACTAGAAAGGATTTACGTGAAAGCAGCATCTCTGTTAAAACACTTTGGTCAGTGATGAAGTTGCTAAATGTTGAATCTGAAAACATCTTAGCAGAGTCATCTCATTGTCTTGCTTCGATATTTCTTTCAATTAAAGAGAACCGGGATGTGGCTGCTGTTGCTCGTGATGCGTTATCCCCTTTAATTGCACTAGCTAACTCATCGACCTTGGAAGTTGCTGAACAGGCGACATGTGCTCTTGCAAATCTTATTTTGGATGGTGAAGTTTCAAAAAAAGCAATTCCAAATGAAATTATTGTGCCTGCAACAAGGGTTTTGCGTGAAGGCACAATTTCTGGAAAGACCCATGCAGCAGCAGCGATCGCTCGTCTCCTTCATTCTCGTAGAATTGATAATTCCATAACTGATTGTGTCAATCATGCTGGAACAGTACTCGCATTAGTTTCTTTTCTAGAATCTGCTATTGGCAGATCTGCTGCCACATCAGAGGCTCTGGCTGCACTTGCTATTTTGTCAAGGTCAGAAGGGGCTAGCGGACACATCAAACCAGCATGGGCAGTTTTAGCTGAATTTCCAAACCACATATCCCCAATAGTTTCGTCGATTGCAGATGCAACACCCTTGTTGCAGGACAAGGCTATCGAAATATTGTCACGACTTTGCCGAGATCAGCCTTTTGTTTTAGGAAATGCGGTTGCTAGTGCCTCTGGATGTATACCGTCTGTGGCTAGAAGGGCGATTGATTCCACAAGCCCAAAGGTCAAAATTGGGGGAGCTGCACTTCTTATTTGTGCTGCAAAAGTTAGTCACCAGAGGGTGGTGGAAGATCTTAACCAATCAAATTCATGTAATCACCTTATTCAATCACTTGTCACAATGCTTTGTTCTGCAGACACTTCTCCTTCAGGAAACCTGGTTGATGATGACAGGGAGGTCATTAGCATATACAGACATGCTAAAGAAGGTGAGAGTGGTGAATCCCATAAAGCAACAGCAGTTATTTATGATTATAACTTGGCTGTTTGGCTACTTTCGGTTCTTGCCTGCCACGGTGAGAAAAGTAAAATTGTTATAATGGAGGCTGGAGCAGTTGAAGTCCTCACTAACAGAATCTCCAGTTGTTATTTGCAGTACAGTCAGGTGAAACCTCTTTTTTTCCTCTTGAACTGAAGGTTTTCCAGTGTCTAGTGCCATAAGCTCTCAATACCAATGAAAATTTTGATTTCTATGGATTGACATAGCAAACGAGTCAAGCCAAGCTTTGATACATTTAGATCAGTTTCATCTAATTTTAGTGGGGTTCAAACTTGGCTTGTGCTTGTGGCGAGTCTAAGACATGAAGCTCAAGCTTTGTTCCTCGGGCTTCATTTGATTTAACATATTAGACTGATAAAATAAGCAAATAAACAAGCTGAGCTTGACCTTGGATTCATCATGACAAACCATTCAATAAAAAAGCAAACATCTGTAATTTTCAAAAGAATCAAACTAGTGTGTCTCACATCAGAAATAAGTTTGATTAGATTTGATAATGTAATAATTCTTATTTTATATGAGTTTTTATTTGGCTGATAAAAAATTTTCTTATTATATGCAAGCTTCTTTGTGAATTTTAATTAGTCTAGATGCAAGCCCTTAAATGATGTGGCCCCGTAAACTTAGGTGAGCTATCTTGTGATCTTGAACAAGTTTAGCTTGATCTAATTCAGTTGTGGCTGTATTAACATTAGGTTTCAAAATAAGCTTGAGCTTGACTCATTCATTCTATTGAATGAGCTTGAATGAGCCTATAATCAAGCTAAAGCTTCAAGAGGCTTTGCTCATCTGCTTCCTAGAAGAATTATGAGTTACATCAAAGAAAGCACAAAATTTCACACATTTTCACATGTTATGCAGCAGAGAAATCTGTTCTACATTCTGATTGTCATTAAGCTTCATAGCTTCTTTATGTTTACCTGTGCAGAGTGATTTTAGTGAAGACAGCAGCATATGGATTTGTGCTCTACTGCTAGCAATTCTGTTTCAAGACAGAGACATCATACGTGCGCATGCAACCATGAAATCTATACCAGCACTTGCAAACTTGTTGAAGTCAGAGGAGTCTGCAAACAGATATTTTGCTGCACAGGCAATAGCCAGCCTAGTGTGTAATGGTAGTCGGGGAACACTTCTGTCTGTTGCAAATTCTGGGGCAGCAGGTGGACTCATCTCCTTACTTGGCTGTGCTGATGGTGATATATCTGATCTTCTGGAATTGTCCGAGGAGTTTGCTTTGGTATGTTATCCAGACCAAGTTGCGCTTGAGAGGTTATTCAGAGTTGAAGACATTAGAGTTGGTGCTACATCTCGCAAAGCAATACCTGCTCTTGTCGATCTGCTCAAACCAATTCCAGATCGTCCTGGGGCACCTTTTCTAGCATTAGGACTTCTAAATCAGTTAGCAAAAGACTGTCCTCCAAATAAGACTGTTATGGTTGAATCAGGGATTTTGGAGGCCCTGACTAAGTATCTTTCACTTGGTCTGCAAGATGCAACCGAGGAAGCTGCAACTGATCTGTTAGGGATCCTATTTAGTAGTGCTGAAATTCGGAGACATGAAGCTGCATTTGGTGCTGTCAGTCAACTTGTTGCTGTCCTGCGTATGGGTGGAAGAGCTGCAAGGTACAGTGCTGCTAAAGCTTTGGAAAGCTTGTTTTCTGCTGATCATATCAGGAATGCAGACACTGCCCGGCAAGCTGTCCAACCCTTGGTGGAAATTCTTAATACTGGTCTAGAGAAAGAGCAGCATGCTGCTATTGCTGCATTGGTTAGGTTATTGAGTGAAAACCCATCTAGAGCCCTTGCATTTGCAGATGTTGAAATGAATGCGGTGGATGTCCTTTGCAGGATCCTCTCATCAAATTGCTCAACAGGGCTGAAGGGGGATGCTGCGGAGTTGTGTGGTGTTTTGTTTGGAAACACAAGAATCAGGTCTACAATGGCTGCAGCACGCTGTGTTGAGCCTCTGGTATCTCTCCTTGTAACTGAGTTCAGTCCTGCCCAGTATTCAGTTGTCTGTGCATTAGATAAGCTTGTTGATGATGAGCAACTGGCAGAACTGGTCGCTGCACATGGAGCAGTTATTCCTCTCGTTGGCCTTCTCTATGGTGGGAATTACATGCTTCATGAGGCTATCTCCCGGGCACTTGTGAAGTTGGGGAAAGACAGGCCCGCATGTAAAATGGAAATGGTAAAAGCTGGAGTAATTGAAAGCATACTTGATATCCTCCATGAAGCACCAGATTTTCTCTGTGCAGCATTTGCTGAATTGCTCAGAATATTGACCAATAATGCCAGCATTGCCAAGGGGCCGTCTGCTGCAAAAGTTGTTGGGCCCCTTTTCCTGCTGCTGACAAGACCAGAATTTGGGCCCGATGGACAACATAGTGCTTTGCAGGTTCTAGTTAATATTCTGGAACATCCACAGTGCCGTGCAGATTATAACCTCACCTCTCACCAAACTATTGAGCCACTCATCCCATTGCTTGATTCTCAGGCTCCAGCAGTGCAACAGCTGGCTGCTGAGCTTCTGTCACATCTGCTCATGGAAGAACATCTTCAGAAGGATCCAGTGACACAGCAAGTAATTGGTCCTCTTATACGGGTTCTCAGTTCTGGTATACACATCTTGCAGCAGAGAGCTGTAAAGGCTCTTGTTAGCATTGCTCTAATATGGCCAAATGAAATTGCAAAGGAGGGTGGTGTGAGTGAGTTGTCCAAAGTTATATTGCAAGCTGATCCTTCTCTTCCTCATGTCTTGTGGGAATCTGCTGCTTCTGTTTTGGCTAACATTTTACAGTTTAGTTCTGAATTTTATTTGGAAGTGCCTGTAGCTGTCTTGGTAAGGTTGCTCCGTTCTGGTTTGGAAAGCACGGTGGTTGGTGCACTGAATGCTCTTTTGGTGTTAGAAAGTGACGATGGAACAAGTGCTGAAGCTATGGCTGAGAGTGGTGCCATAGAGGCTCTTTTGGAACTTCTGAGAAGCCATCAGTGTGAGGAAACAGCAGCAAGGTTGCTGGAAGTATTACTTAACAACGTGAAAATCAGAGAATCAAAAGCTACTAAAACTGCAATCTTGCCATTGTCGCAATACCTTTTAGATCCCCAAACTCAAGCACAACAGGCAAGATTACTGGCCACTTTGGCACTTGGTGATCTATTCCAGAATGAGGGCCTGGCTCGAAGCACCGATGCTGTTTCAGCTTGTCGTGCTCTAGTCAATGTCCTTGAAGAGCAACCAACAGAAGAAATGAAAGTAGTAGCAATATGTGCTTTGCAAAACCTGGTCATGTATAGCCGATCTAATAAAAGAGCTGTTGCAGAGGCTGGTGGTGTTCAAGTTGTATTGGATCTAATCGGTTCAAGTGATCCAGATACATCTGTCCAGGCTGCAATGTTTGTTAAACTTCTTTTCTCCAATCACACCATTCAAGAGTATGCCTCCAGTGAAACAGTCAGAGCCATAACAGGTTAGCTTCTCTTCTCCCTGTGCACAGTTTGTCTACTCTTGGCAGATTTGAGGAGAACACGCCTAATCTTTTTACGATGACATTTTTCTTTGTGGTTTTACGTAGTGGTTTGTAGTTTGGAATGTTATTCTAACATTTAGCTAAACATAATCTCCGAGAAATATGTTTTTCTTTCATGCTAAGTTCAGAGGTTAATTGAAGTAGACCAAAATGAAATAGATCTTACCAGTAAAATGTAAGTAGAGGCAGATTTGGATAGAAATGGTATGGGATCTAATTGGACCGAATGAGTTGCTTGCTAGTTCAGATTTTAACTCACGGTGAAATAGAGCAGACATCTAAATGTGAGCTAACTTCTCAAACTCTTAACAGATGATGGATCACATGTAAAGTTGAATCAGAGTGTGAAACTGCTTCCTATTCTCTATACCATTGGGCAAAATAATAGTAATATTCTGATTATTACTTGAAGCCATGTTGAAATAGAGGGGATGAACAGTAGCCTTTGTGCGTTAGTGAAAATTTTTCGTTGTCCATTTCTTTACTCAAGCTACGTGGCCTTTTATTGCTCTTTTCTTGAAAGACATGATAGACAGTTGAGCAGTGGAGCAACCCTGGCCAGTGGCTAGGTTCATCAGTATTTGGATATTAGTTTACTTATTGACTTCAGGATTAGGTGTATTGTACTTTCCTATTAAAATGCTATGAGTTTTCTGCCAGGGTGTTTTTTCAATTTTCTTTCACGCTCAGCTTAACATTCTGTTTGGTCGTGCAGCTGCTATCGAAAAGGATTTATGGGCCACTGGGACTGTTAATGAGGAGTATCTCAAATCTCTAAATGCCCTTTTTAGCAACTTCCCAAGGTTGAGAGCCACCGAGCCTGCAACGCTCAGTATACCCCATTTGGTTACATCTCTCAAGACAGGATCAGAAGCATCTCAAGAAGCTGCCTTGGATGCACTGTTTCTTCTTAGGCAAGCTTGGTCAGCATGCCCAGCTGAAGTTTCCAGAGCTCAATCCATTGCTGCTGCAGATGCAATCCCCTTGTTGCAATACTTGATTCAATCTGGCCCACCTCGATTTCAGGAGAAGGCTGAATTTCTGCTGCAGTGTTTGCCAGGGACATTGGTGGTTATTATCAAGCGTGGAAACAATATGAAGCAGTCGGTGGGGAACCCAAGTGTTTATTGCAAGCTTACCCTTGGAAATACACCACCCAGGCAAACAAAGGTAAGATGCATCTATACATCATCTTGTTTATTTTTTGTGATGTTTATATCTCCAATCATCATTTATTTTCAAGGAATAATAAAATAAATAAAAGGTAATTTATATCAATGGATTATCCAATTCATCTATTCCAGCCATCTTTTGATGTTCAACTCCCTGTTCTCCTGTTCAAAAGAGAATTTCCTCTCGCCATTGCTTTCCGTACTTTTTTCCCCTAGAAATTGCTATTTCAACCTCTCTCAAAATGAAAAATATTTGTGAACTTTTCAGGTTGTATCAACTGGTCCTAATCCGGAGTTTGATGAGAGCTTTTCATGGACCTTTGAGAGTCCTCCAAAAGGCCAAAAGCTTCATATCTCTTGCAAAAATAAGAGTAAAATGGGGAAGGTAATTAATGGAACTGAATTTA
>Ga0307515_10013940_pt1 | contig 14962 bp, 13 predicted proteins | sample 17_EM_MG_FD_194513 | JGI IMG/M metagenome (GOLD analysis project Ga0307515, IMG submission 194513) | Populus trichocarpa ectomycorrhiza microbial communities from riparian zone in the Pacific Northwest, United States - 17_EM | ecosystem: Host-associated > Plants > Roots > Unclassified | place... | reverse complement strand
AAGCATAAGGAAGAATCATAAGAGTCAATCATAAGGGCATAAGAAAGGGAAAATGAAGTGAAGGAATGATGAGACTTGACGAAAATAAAAGAATTTTTGCGACCATATTTTGCGCGCTGACATGTTGCAAAGAAGTTATCAATTGCTTTCTGCACTTCTGCAATACAAGAGCTGTTATCAGGGACCTCCAGAAGGTGCTTTGTCCAGAAGCAGCATACATATTCCAGAGCATCTCCAATGTGGTCCTTCTGTAGGGCAGAGGAGAACAGCATGATTGCAGATATTCTTCTTCAGCCTTTCCCTCATCAGGTTGAGGCATGAAAGTAGAATTTATGCATGAACTTTAGGCTCCACAAAAAACCATTTGTCTTTGCACCGCTCTGGGTCTATGAGGAAGTTGGGGAATGATTTATGGAAGGTATGAATTGGGTCTTTTGTACTCTCTGGGACAAGGAGGAGGGAATAGAGGGAGCAGAGGGTGTTGCAAATATGTGGTGTGTGTAGTCCCAAGAGTTCTGAAAGACCCTTGATTGAAAGGGCATTGAAGATAAGCAGGACTGTTCCAACCACAGCCTGGAAATGGAGATAGCGTGGGCTGTTGTCTGTGGGATCATCACAGAATGCTTGCTCAAGGACCTTGATGTAGAGCAGATCAACTCCAGACTCTCCCTTTCCTTCCTTGGCAGTGCTTTTTGGAAGAGAGGTGATGAGGGCAAGCCTCTCAGTGGGGAGATCATTCTTGGAAGCAACAAACTTGACAACTTTTGAGGCATAGATGAAAAATCCAGCTGCCTTCTTGCACAGAACCCCAATATCAGATGAGGTTGGCCAACCATCTATCAAATCACAGTCACTTCAGTTTTTGGCAATGTTGGTCAACTGTGTTTGAAAGAATAGCTGGATATCCCTGTCCACTACTTCAGGTTTGACCTCATGGAGTTTGAGGACTTCCGTAATTGGGGCAAGTGACTCCAGGCGAAATCCGGAGCGAATTCGGGGTTCAGGTCGTCCAGTGATGAAGAATTTGACATTGGCCATCTCGTTCACATAGCGGGAGAGGATTGACAAGACAGCATATGCAGGTTCTTCGTCTTTGCACTCGTCGAGGGCATCAATGATGACAAGAGTAGGAATGCGGGTGACTCTGAGTGGACTGATGATGAGCTTCTCCATCTGCAAACAGAGAGACTCCTGTCCGACATCGGGGTTTGCCTTCAAGACCTGGAGCAACTCCTTTCGGAAAAGCGGATACTGATAGGCAAGCTGGAAAGCAAGTGTTGGGAAGATTGCTTGAAGATTGCTCCGGTCCTTGAAGTCTCACGAGCAGAAAAAGCTGGCCCCGAGCTTTCCGTCCACAAAACTCGTTTCAGCGAAAGTTTGGGCGATGGTCGATTTCCCGGTCCCAGCCAGGCCGTTCAACCAGAACACCCGCTGGTCTCGTTCGGCTGTTGACCATTGTTCGATCTCCTAGAGGACATCCTTCCTCGTTCCTCTCAGGCAACCCTGCCTGTTCCCACAGCGGTACCCAGCGTCTGGGGTGTGATACATCCTATCGAGAAGGGCGAGGTCCGCTGATTCCTGTGCATTGGTTAGTCCGCGAGGATGAAAGACGAGGGGGTGAGGCTCACGATGAGTAGGAAGCTCTTGTTGTAGAGATCCTGTTGCAATAAAGTCTAGCACAACGGTTAGACACGATATAGAGGTGAACAGTTCGATACACAGACCTGATATTCCACTATCGCATCGCGAATATCCTCGACCAGACTGCCAAGTGTCCCCGCATTTTCCAAATTGTTGAAGAAACCCCCGACCTTCCCTTGTTTTTCCAGTGGGGCTAGCTCTCGACGAACGTCTTGCAATTTCCTGGGGATCCTCATACGTCAGACCCAGCTCTGGACCTCGGAGAGTGGACACACCTTTCCAGTTTCTTCCTCCTTTCCTGCTCCTTGACATCACCCTCGGAAACAGGCGCGCATAGCGACTCAGCAAGCGCCTTGACACGGGGTGCCAGCGATTCTATCGCTTGATTGTTTGCCATCGTACGCTGGGCAGCTGTAAGTGTTGTAGACAGCATTTGCAGGAGGAGGGCCTTACCTCACAATTTTCCAGGATAAAGCAGAGACCTCCGGCGACAGACTCGAGAGGACCAAAAGCGTCCGCAGAGTCTCTCACTCCACGGAGGAGTAATTTGGCCGTGGCGGATGCAGTAGATTTCCAGTTCGATTTGTTCTCCTCCGCCGCAGCGTCCAGTCCAGCACTATCGCCGGGACGAAGAACTTCTGGTACCTGAGCAGGGACGGTAGAGGTGTCTGCGTTGTCGGACTCATCTGAAGGAACAATTAGAGGTAGTAGCTAAAACAACATCGTTCACATACTATCGGGATTTCCACCGTTCGGGATTGGAGGAGCGGGTGGAGAGGGACAGGCTCGCTCTACTTCTCCACTGCGTCCACTTCCCATCGCAGTCTCAACGTCTGAGTGCAGATACGAATGCCTTGGGCTGAATTCCCTTCCGCCGATGTCTGCCTCTCCCCTTCCTTGGTCCGTCGTATAGACTTGCTGTTCGTCTGTGTTGGCTCCATTCTCTCCTCTGTCGCGACCGCTGCCCGCTACAACATGAGGCACTGGTTGCGGAAGCGAACCTGATGGATTGATTCTCTCCCCATGCCCGTCAGCCCCCGTTCTGTCCGGTTTGCGTTTGCTCCCGGCTAGTCCGTGCTTAAGATTTTTCTTCAGTCTTGAGTACGAGTCTCGTATGTTGTCCATGTTGGTGTCGGGTCAAGGCAGATGATGGTTCGGCGCCGTCCTTTGATCGTGACTGATCGAACATAGGGACACCTGAAAATTTGTCCGACGAGTGCAGACCAATCGAACACCATTCTCACTCCGGTGAAAACACCTCGAACCAGAACTTGACCTAACCCTGGTTGTACGTCGCGCTGAATGAATGCAGGATTTCTGATTCCCCCATGCACTTTAGTGGAAACTACCTCGTCCGATGATACCCAGCGGACGAACGTTCTACCCTTTATACAAATCGACTGGAGATGAGTCCACGGATAGGCTCGCATTTTTCCACATCCTCGAAAGATTGAAGGCATGGTTTCCGAGTTTGTCGCAAAATCTGTTACCGGACCAACGTCCATCGTTTATCGGTTATTATCAGTAGACTCAAAAGCGCACGGGCTGGGTAGATCATAAGGTTTGGGTGGTTTCCCTCATTACCTGGGCAGCGGATAACGCCCATTAGATCCCAAACCCAGAAAGGTTCGACAATTTTGGCCCGCTTAAAGGTGGTAATGGACTAACAACCGTTCAACAGCATTTCAGACCACATGTACAGGATGGCTGTGTTGGCCCTATGTTGTACAGACGAGACGCTTGATATCCCCAAGTTCGTGTTTGCCTTCCATTCAGCGGTTCCAAGCAGAGCTGAGGACGCAAATTGGCAAGATGCGTGATGTTGACGGTCGTCCATGACCTCGCTGAGGCTCAAGGTTAGTAGTATGTCAGTTCGTGTAATCAGGTGCCGGGGACCGAGAAAAAAATGAAGTCGGAGACATCGCCCCACGAGAGAATATCCCCAAGGAAGAAAAACGAAGACTAGAAGCGGTAAGTTGCGTCTGTCCCATAACTTGAAGGTGAGACTGAGCACCTCATTGCGATAGGAAGCTATGCGCAACTTTGTTCATGAAATGCTCCACGATAGCCCCGCTGCTCGGCGAATCGAAGCACTTTGGCAGGTGCAACCACCCCCCCCCCACGCCGATAACGGCCAAAACTCATGCCCGTTTTTTTCCTCCCTAGGAATACGAGGATCAATTAACTCCAGAAGCTCGTTTTGTGAAAGGTATGATGGGCTGGTCCTTCGGTTGTATCCTATCCTGACAGAGTATCCGTCTTAGATTTGGATCGTTTCGAGATGGCTAGTCAGGGTACCTCGGTGCGCTCGGGATTCGATCCAGATTGCTGACTGTACCGTCCAGCGCTCGAGTACGAACGATCCAGTGGAACTACATCCCTACAACCGTTTTTTGATAGCAGCCTGCCATTTTTGCGTCACCCCGAAGTACAATCCTGGGGACGAGACCTGGAACGGGAGAGGGCAGAGGAAAGGAAAGCTGTAGGACAATAGCCGCCTCACTTTGGTGTCGGTAGTTGGAATTGTAGTGGCCGTGATTCACGGGGTATGCTCCAACAAAACGCATATCGCTCGTGCAGTGCCCAAGACCTGAACGTGAACCCTGAACCCATTATGTAAGTTCGCGTCTTTGTGGGCTTCCCAAAATCTAGAGGCGCAGTGATCGTGGGAAAGCTCCTCAGGTCGCTAGACCTGACCGTCACCGTTTATATCGTTTTCTGAGTTCACCTCCCACGTTTCGGTGGTACACCACTGCTTTCCCCCCCACGCCCATCTGGACAGGACAGTCATGCATCGTGCGAGTACGAGGTACACCAAACATTCTTCCCCGACCAAGGCCAGACAGAGCTCTGCTCAGTTCCCGGACGGCCTGCAAGTTGGGGAGGGAGGGGACCTCCGTAGGAAGATCCTCCAGCGAACTCATTCTATCGCTTCGCGCTCGTCTTCCAACTCGTCTGCGACCACGACTTCCTCCTCGGGCGGTACGAGCAAGTCCAGATCTCCTGGACTTGAGTCGTACATGTCTGCTTTCCTCTCACCCCCTAGACGCTCCCCCTCATCCATGTCTTCTTCGCCTTCCTCAGGACATTCCCCATCCCCCGTACCCTCATCCGTGTCTGCTTTCGAAAACTACCATCGCTATTCCTTCTACCCAAGCCACAAACAAGTTTTGAGCCCGCCAGCTCCGAGCTCCAAAGATAGGGAGGACGTGGACATCACTGATTATTACTCCGAATCAATTCGCAAGCGCGGTCTTTACACGAACCAATTTGGTGATCTCCCCAATCCACCATCTTCACCTTCACCCCTCCCGTCTTGTACCGGCGAACGCGAAGAGACTGGCTCGATGAAGGATCTCGACTTCGGGCTCCAGATACTGTTGGTACGGCAGTTGCTTGGGACGAACGGGGTCCCGGGGGTTCAGCATGGCCAGGACCGAAACGTCCTCAATTCCACGTTTGGATCAGCGGTAGGGCCGTCACATGTCCCCTTTGATGGTGATATTAGGGAAGGGGTTCCGATGGATTCAGACTCGGACCGGCGACGGGGCTTTGACGCAAGCGTGGGGGAGCAAGATGCCGGAGCTAGTGATAACGCTAGCATCGACGCCTTCGACATTGGTTCGGGGTTTTCCACCACCAAGGCCCAACGTCAGCCCGCTGGCGCTGTCAAACTCTCCAGAAATATCGTACAGGAACGGTCCCCCCTTGCCGACAGAGGTCCTGACAACGGGGAAATCACCGGCGGGTTCAAGCCGACCCCGGATTCACCTTTCGAAGCGGATATCTGCGACGTGGAACTCACATCCCTCTCTCCTCGAGTTGGATACGAACACACCTTCATGAACATTATGCCCCCTCACGCTTTCGACGCTTTCTCCCCAATTCGGCCGCCTCCTTGTCGAATCAAAACTGTATCCCAGCTCCCCACGAGCATGTTCTGAATGTGCGGTCCGCTTTCTCCAAATTCAATCATTCCTTCTTTGGTTTGGGGTGTCCTTCCGCTTCTACGTTTTTTATTATGAATGTCTATGCTGCATGTGCGTGTTGCTTTTTTTCTAGATCACCGCCGCTATCCATCATCCAAATTGTTCTCCCCACCTGCAATCCTCCCCTTTTTTCTCCCTACGTTGGGCTTCCCGGGTGTTGTTTTATTATGCTGTTCCCGCCATCCGTTGTAAACATCGCAAGGTATATGTACATGTCTGTCTGCGCTTATTGTATTCTTGTCCGCCCATGCGACGGCCGTTCCAACCGCGTTGGTCAGTGTGGACCTGGGCTTTCCCGATGGCGCGGGCGGAAACTCCGTCAAACTCTGAGGCTAGAACCAATCACCACGTAGTTCGAGACGTACATCCAGTGAGCAGATTCAAGGGGTCAGGTCAGGGACCAAGATTTCCAATGAATGAACAATCCCCATAAGGTGTTCTCTTTTCAATATTACTCATGGAAGGATCTAGTCACCGTGACGTGAAAGATTTTCTTTCCCGAATAGGTGATTGAGCTTTAAAAAAATCCGCCCAATCCTGGAAGGGATATCCATCCGAGTCGCTGCAGAGGGTTGTCCATTGGTCCAAGGATCTCTCCAACGGCGAACAACTCGACGGCGATCAGGGTGACCCCTAGGGTCTACGAATTTGAACATCAAACAGCCATATGCCGACATGCCATTTGTTTCGTGACTTGATTTCTGAAAACATGGGAAGGGGTCCTCGTCAGGTGATCGGCGTATTTCCGTAGGTGGAATGGCCGACACTAGAGTCCTTCTGGTGTAGCACAATGCCGCGTCCTGGCCAGGTCCAGACAGGATCTGAAGACTCGGGAAAAACACCACCTCTTTATTCTTGTCTAAACGCTGGTTCCAGTGTGAACCTTGTTTTTTGTCGAGGGGCGGCTCTGGCACCCCTCACAGAAAATACATCCTAGCCTTTATCCTGGACTTAGATACCTATAACTGTTTGTACCGTCACATTAGCAAACCCCTCAAAAAGGAAGGTTCAAAGCAAGCCGCGCCGTACCTTAATGGTGGAATAATCTCAACGAGGTATGCGCAAACACCATCCCATGCTCGTCCGCCGCCTTGATACACTCCTGATCCATGACGCTTCCACTCGGAGCGGCCAAATACTTCACGCCACTCTTCCTCGCTCGATGCACGTTATCGGGGAAGGGGAAGAAAGCATCACTCGAACACGTGGCTTTATCCAACTTCTTCCCCCACTCCTTCCTCTCTTCTTCACTCAAAGGCTCGGGTACAGTTTCGAAGAGGCCCTCCCAGTTCGCCTTCTCAGACCCCTCGAGGTCCTCGCCGCTAACGTAGAGATCAATGGCGTTCGCCTTTTCCGCGCGCTTGACGCCTTTTTTGAAAGGGAGAGAGAGGACCTTCGGGTGGTGCCTGAGCCACCATAAGTCGGCTTTAGATCCCGCCAAACGGGTGCAGTGGATACGAGATTGTTGACCGGCTCCGATGCCGATGATGGACCCGCGGTATGCGTATGAGACGCTGTTAGACTGGGTGTACTTGAGGGCGAGCGTGGCGACGATAAGGTCCCGTACGGCATCCTCTGGGAGCTGTAATCCTGATTAGAATATAGATGAAGGGCCTGAACGTGCAAAGGCTACTTACATCCTTGTTTTGAGTAACAATGTTGTTGAACAACTCCGAGTTGATCTTGGCGTCATTCCTCTTTTGTGAGAGGTGGATTCCATACACCTGTCGTGTTTCGACCTCCTCAGGGACGTAGTTCGGGTCGATCTAACAACCCTTCTTGCTCAGCATCGCGTGGAGACAGGATCTGCCAGTAAATTTGCGAACCTGCAGGACACAGTATTTTCCGCCCTTTTTCCTGCTCAAGACTTCCAAAGCGTCCTTGTCGTATCCAGGAGCGATGATACCATCAGAGACCTCCCTAGAAATGATCTTCGCGGTGGAAAGATCACAGGGAGATGACAAGGCTATAAAGTCACCGAACGAAGACATCCTGTCGGCACCCCTAGCGCGAGCGTAAGCGCTAGCCAGAGGGGTTAAAGGTTCCTTCAAGTCTTCGACGCCGTAGACGATCTTCTCCGTGTCGTCGAGTTCAATCCCGACCGCGGCACCGGCAGGTGAGACATGTTTGAACGACGCAGCCGCGGGAAGGTTGAGGGCCTCGGACAGTTCCTTGACCAGGGCATAGGAGTTGAGAGCGTCCAAGAGGTTGATGTAACCAGGAGATCCGCAGAGTGCTAAATGGAATGGGATGAGCGCATGACCTAGGACGGATGTTTTCTGAGGAAGTACCTTTGAATGGAAGTTCTCCACTTGTGACGTATGCCTGGGCAGGCTTTTGGTGAGGGTTCGCACCATACCTCAGGGGTGTCCTCTGAACAGCTCCAGCAAGTTCTCCCGGCTTGAGATCACTGGAAGCGTATTTCTCCCTGAAGTATCCGCCGATAGCGTCGTCATACTTTGCCGTCATCTCGAATGCCTTGAGCGCAAGTTTGCTCCTCAGGGCTTGCCCAACATCCCCCTGACCTTCCTTCCACGTCTTCAGAAAGTTATTGTAATCGGAGGGATCGGAAAGGACGGAGACCCGTTCGTGATTCTTGGCCGCGGCACGAAGAAGGGTAACACCCCCAATATCAATCTCCTCAACCGCGTTTGCGAGAGTGCATCCCGGTTTCGCGATTGTTTCGGTGAACGGGTAGAGGTTGCAGACCACGATCGAGATGGGAGAAATTGACTGAGCTTTGAGATCCTCTTCGTCTGAACGGATCGAGCGCGCCAAAATGCCTGGAATATTTTTCCTCGAGTGAGAAGAAAAGAGTGAGGTGGTTCGAAAGGCGAAGTTTACCTCCGTGTACGGCAGGGTGGAGTGTCTTCACCCTTCCACCCAACATCTCGGGGGCCTTCGTGATGTCGGAGACGTCTCTGCACGAATCAAAGGATACTCATGGCAAATCATGCCTCATACGGGAGGGAATGGACTCACTCGATAGGGATACCAGCATCCCTGATTTTTTTGGCCGTTCCTCCCGATCCTAACATTCTCACACCGGCCTCATTCAAGCCCTTGGCGAGCTCGAGGAGATCCGACTTGTCATACACCGACAAAAGGGCTTTGACCCGGATCTTAAACGCACGTTTGCAGGAGTATCAGAGTCGGACTCACCGATGGGCGTCGACATCGCGTTCTCGAGTCTGGGATCAAAAGATGAAAGATGGGGATGAGCAGGGAGCCTCAGCGTAACCGGGCCGAAGCCGTTCCGAGCGGAAAGCGATCTCGTTTCCGCTCCGCCATGACAGTCTACACTGCAGTCCCATTTCCAGACAACACAGAGCCCAGGACCCGGACTAACTCCTAGAGTTTGGCCCACGTTTAGATGGTGTTGGAATCGAAATATCTGTCGTTCAACGGGTTCTGCGGGGACCGGGGGGAGCACTGAGGACCGCTCTATGATCAGGTACGGAACACCTGGATCTCCGCTCTGCTTGTGATATCCCTGATTATCACCAATACTCAGCGTGCGCCTCTAGAACCTTTTCCCCAGGCCCGCCACATTCATTTAGACGGGGTGCCAGCAATTTCATAAACGAGCGCACCGGTTGTATAACCACCTACCAATTTATCTGGTGTTTTATTACTCCTACCGTACGGTGAACCCTTGGCCCACGTACCAGAACAATGGCCGGATTCCGTTCAATTACCCGATGCTCCACATTGGACTGGTGACAACGGATTTAGCGTGCTGGTTCGAAATCTGATGCACGATTGCTTTGCATGCGGGTGAGTTCTATTATTTCCCTTTCCACTCTTCAAAAACCGATATACACACCACTCGTCCTCAATCGACCTTCTCCCATTCATCGAAAACATGTCCCCCAAACCGCCTTTCTACCGCAAGCAACGGATCAACTCATGACAGTCGGAGTCGGGGGCAGGCGACAGGCCGCCGAAAAGGCGAAAAGAAACCAGAGAAGTTTAAATTAAAGGGTTTGGTCGGTTTCTGTACGCTTGAAGCTTCCTCCTTTTCGTCACTCTCCATCCAACGTACGTCTTCTGTACTCGGAAGTGACGGTAATCATGTCAGAGAAAATACGTCAGAGCAGTATTAACGAGGGCTCCGGCTCTGACACCCACGAGAAGGGTCTCCACCAGGACACTGTGAGTGTGATTACTTCTCCCTCTCCCACCCCTTACGCCCTCGTAGGATGTTGTGGCTGAAGAAATGCAGGCCCTCGGGCCAGACCTCTTGGAGGCCGCTGCCCACGCCGGGACGATGACCCCAGAGGAGATAGAGGAGACGATTGACTATCTCCTCAACGAGGTATTTTCGCCTTCAGCTGCTATGGCGGGATTTCTGTTTATGTATTGAATTGAACGCAGCACGCGAGAGATCCTGTTAGCAGTAACCTGATACCTGATGGGCCTCTGTGATCGAACCTCAACGTTTTCCTTCAGATCTTCCCCCCTCGCGTCATCGAGGCAGCCAAACGCTACCGCTTCGACGAGAAGTTGAGGCACGACCCTACCGAGTACCAGAGGATTTATGAAGGGCTCAGGGTCGAGGCTGCTCTTCTAGTGATTGTATGCATCGCCATTCCTCGGTCTCAGCTCCGAACCTTATCGTTATTCCAATAGAACTCGCCGTATGCCGAGGTCCGTGCCGTGGTCGATAACCACGATGATCCTACGATGCCTACGAGTACCTTCCGTGCTTGGTTCATTGGAACGATCTTCGTTGCAGCTGGGTATGTCGGTCGTCATTGCTTTCTTCAGACCCCGGTTGGCACCCTTGGCGCACATTTATTAATCGGGTGTTTCAGGGGTTTTATCAACCAGTTCTTCAGCATTCGTCGGCCTGGTATTACGGTCTCAGCAAACGTCGCTCAGCTTCTTGCCTTCCCTGCTGGCAAACTCTTGGAAGCGATTCTCCCGTCCAGGCAGTTCACCACTTTCGGTTACACGTGGAGTTTCAACCCCGGAAGGTTCAATCTCAAGGAGCATATGGTGATCACTATCATGGCAAACGTCGGATTCACAACCCCATTCACTCCCTTCGTATGTCCCCTTGTAATTTCTCCGGCACAGCCAAGCGCATGACCAGGGGTTTTCAGATCGTCTGGGTCCAGTACCTGCCACTCTACTTCAACCAGGGGTTCGCTTCCAACTTCGGATACCAGAGTGCGTAACCCCGACCGCCTCCATTCCTGCCGGAATCTACGGCTTAATGCTATTTCAGTCCTCATTTCCCTCTCTACCAACTTTATTGGTTATGGTCTCGCAGGCCTGACCCGTCGGTTCCTTGTCTATCCATCCCAGGCTGTCTGGCCTGCCAACTTGGCAACTATTGCCCTCAACCGCGCCTTCCATGCTGAGTCCAACAATGTAGTCAACGGCTGGGCAGTCTCCAGGATGCGGTGGTTCATGTACTGTTTTACCGCCATGTTCATATACTTCTGGTTCCCCAACTACATCCTACAAGCGATGTCATACTTCAACTGGATTACTTGGATTGACCCAGAGAACGCCAAGCTCGCTGCGGTTACCGGCAGCGTGAACGGTCTAGGATTGAATCCCCTCCCTACGTTTGACTGGAACCAGCTTGTCGTATTTGCCGATCCCCTTATCAGCCCCTTCTTCGTAAATGCCGCTTCTTCCTGGCACGATTGCACACATACTTATATGTATTCCTAACAGACCATCATGAACGTATGGGTTTGCTTCGAAAGCTTTGACGGGTCAGCCATCGCTGATCAGCTGCTCCCTCGCTCTGCATAGATCTTCTTTGGCGCTCTCTTTACTTTCCCCGTTATTGCCGCTGTTTGGTTCACCAACACCTGGTACACCGGCCACATCCCTATCAACTCTAACCATGTATTCGACAACACTGGCGGACTCTACCAAGTTGCGAGGACTGTCAACGACGAGGCTTTATTCGATGAGGCTTCCTACAAGGCCTATTCCCCCATCTAGTATGTCTCCTTCCGTTTTCGATCGGACTTCGTTGAAGTCGTGTCCCCAGTTTATCTGCCGGCAACTCCCTCCTCTATGGCGCCTACTTTGGAGCCTACACTGCCACTATTACTCATGCTACTTTGTACCACCGTCGCGAGATCCTTACCGGCTTCAAGAACTTGATCGGTCGTAAATCAGCCCTCGCCGACTCCAAGGACATCCACACCCGCTTGATGAAGTCATACAAAGAGGTCCCCGAGTGGGTCTACTTCATCGTGCTGTGTGTCTCCATTGGTATTGGTGCCGCTAGTATCGCCGCTTACCCTACCAACGCCTCTCCCGCTGCTGCGTTGTATGGTGTCTTCCTCGCAGCTATCTTCTGTGTTCCTTGCGGTATCATCAAGGCCATCACCAACGTAGAGATCACCCTCAACGTCATCGCCGAGTTGTTCGGTGGTCTCTGGTTCCCGGGTAACGCCAATGCCATGAACTTTTTCAAGGCCTACGGATACGTCACCACTTCACACACCCTCCATTTCGCTCAGGACCTCAAGCTCGCCCATTACACCCACATTCCGCCTTGGGTCACTTTCAACTGTCAGATGTTCGCCACTCTCGTTTCCTCCTTTGTCTGCACGGGTATCCTCAACTACCAGATGACGAAGATCCCCAATGTCTGCACATCCGAGCAGAAGGACCACTTCACCTGCCCTACTATCAACACTGCATTCACCGCTTCCGTCCTCTGGGGTACCCTTGGACCCAAGAAGATGTTCGGTGCTGGTGCAATCTACAACGGTCTCTTGTGGGTTTTCCTTGCTGGTGCCATCCTCCCGATTCCTTTCTACTTCCTCAGCAGGAAGTGGAAGACTTTCCAGTACTTCCACGCCCCCGTCTTCTTGTTCGGTGCTCTTTCCTGGGCTCCTTATAACTTGGCGAACATTTGGCCCGCAGTCCCTATCGCTTGGTTGTTCAACTACTACATTAAGAAGCGATACCTTGGCTGGTGGTCAAAGTATAACTAGTACGTGCCCCCCCTCCCGCTCGTTCGACCTGACTTTGCTAACCGCTCGCTTCCTTTCAGCATTACTGCCTCCGCATTCTCTTGTGCTATCGCCCTTTCCGCTCTTGTAATATTCTTCGCCTTGCAACAACAGGGTATCGAGATCAACTGGAGCGGAAATACTCGATCGTTCGACGGTTGCGACGGAACCGGGTGTCCCCTCCACCCCGTCCCCAAAGGAAGCCACTTTGGTCCAGGGCCAGGAGAGTTCTGAGATCTCGTCGATTATTTGTATGAGAGATTTGTCGTTTCATTTTTAGTCATCCTCATGTTTTATGATTTTCGCGCCCACGTGGTTCCGTGGGTCCAGTCGCTGCTACAGTAGCTTGTGCCGTTTGCCGGTTGTGATGTTTCCCTAGGGGCAGTGTTTGTACTGTTGTACCATTTACGCCTCACGCACGCCAATGTGAAGAGCCAGCGATCCGACACAGCCGCACACACGTACGAGAGTCACAAAAATTTGAAGAGATGTTGCGACTAGCGTCGCTTCGCTTCGCGTGCTTTCCGTCCGCTCCGACGTACGTAGGGCCTGGCGCAGTTCCTGGACCAGAACGCAATCTAGTTTGCGTCAGGCGGTGGTCCTTAATTAGAAGCGATCGAATATCGTATTTTTGAGGATTATGAGACCATTACAAAAAAGCACTCCTATGAATAGTATAATCGATGAGATAGTATAGGCAGGTGAGGCCAGGACCGATACAAGGAATAAATCAGCGGAAGGCAGGGTGGAGTTGCAGCCCCTTGTCAGGACGCTATGGCAAAGTGACCGTCACAGAGGAAACCCACGAAAAGAAGCAACAAGATGCGACCAGATTAACGAATGCAGGTTCCAAAAGCTGACGCTTGTCGGCTGCTACGACCACCAGGAACGAGCGTTTCCGAATGCAGTCGCAAACACGCAACCTCCGCTCTGCTGTAATTGGCTTTGTGTCGTCGAGCCTGCGGAGGCCGGGTCGGCTTCGAACTATTCGATTTGGTGTAAGAGAAGGAAGAATCTCGTGCCTCTAGCCCTCTACCTGACTTCAACGTCACATTGTGCGTTGTCGAAGAGGACGGAGTGGACTTTCGGAGGAGGGACCTCAATGGGTCCTTCAGAGTACCGAATTCTGTTTTCAGTGTGGGTGCGCGGCTGTGCACTTTGGAAGTTCTGGTGTGGTCGAGGGGGCTATAATGGACAGTGGTGAGATGGTTACTAGAGGCTTTTTGTGACTGAATGGTTGTGTGCGCTGTGCATCGTATCTCAAGGTCGTTTGTCGGCGTATCGAATATTTACGCCGCACCGTGCAGGCCCCGTCGCGGTCAAACTCCAGGTCCGCAGCGTCTGCGTGAGTTGCTTTTCTGGACGATGGAAGCAAGTAGATATTCGAAAGTAGCACGCACGATTGGCCGGAACCTCCGTGCTCTCAAGCAGATGGACTCGCATGGTGAGGTAAGGGAGGGGAGAGCCGACCATGAGTCTTCTCACGACCCCACCGCTTCCGAGAGCCTTGTGGGTATGTTTGACGCATTTCCCAGAAACTGACGAATATAAAGCAGAAGAACTCTAAATATATGTTCGACAGACCTATACCCCACCAGACCAAGAGGCGAACCAGAAGAAGGATAAGGAGCAAGGAAAAAGTGGAGATGCGAGAGGAGTAGGTAAATGTCTGCCAAACCGAAGCAAACCCGGAAGGATGGGACACGTCCGAAAACAACGACATTGATTTAAAAACTTCACCGCCAAGCCGCCCCCCCCCCATTCCCTCCCCAATCCTCGTAGCGAGTAATGTGTAACATAGGCATGCCGCCTCAGCACAATAAACTAGTACCCAAAAAAAAAACAACTCTAAATATAACGCCAACGCTACAAGTATCCTATCATACGTACAATTCCTAGTCATACACGTCCCTTCAATAACCCCGTTGGATTTCGAAATGTTTCACGTACGGAAACATGTCCGAGGCCAAGCCCACCGGCACACCGAACCAAGAGGGAGAGAAAACCACCCTCTCAAAAGGAATCCCCTCACGCTCCCTGGCCTTGGCCAGCGCCAAGAGCTCATGGCAGTATCTTGGCGTTACCCAAGGAATGCTGAGAATCTCGAGGACCTTCAGAGCCGGACATGGGAGCCTGGTCGGTCCAGGTGCAGCATCGGAACCGGAAAGGTACGGAGGGGGGAGTGGAGTGAGTATCTCGAACAGCTCGGGTACGCAGGTGCTGATGCCCAGTGAGAACTCGGACGAGCGTAAGCGAGGCCGATCTATCCTGGGAGAACCAGGAGTTTGCATCACCCGGGCTAGACCGGAGTCAATCGGAATCGCGCATTTGAGACAAAAG
>Ga0307515_10013938_pt1 | contig 14962 bp, 12 predicted proteins | sample 17_EM_MG_FD_194513 | JGI IMG/M metagenome (GOLD analysis project Ga0307515, IMG submission 194513) | Populus trichocarpa ectomycorrhiza microbial communities from riparian zone in the Pacific Northwest, United States - 17_EM | ecosystem: Host-associated > Plants > Roots > Unclassified | place... | reverse complement strand
AAACATCAATATGAACAACACATTTGTTTTCCGCCGGTTTTTGTATTTCGTCCCCCTTAAGCTGGCAGCAATTCCTCTTTCAATGGGCCAGGATGGGCAGATCTAGACTGGTCTAGAGCGAGGATGGTTTCGAGCGTTTACCCGGCACGGCCCGACTATCACCTCATAGGTAGACAATCAATATACATTTTCTTTTTCACAGTATTAGCAGTAGAATACAACCACCGTCGTTAATAATTCGAGGATTCAGTCGATCACTCTTCAAGGCAAGCTCGAGGGAGAGAACGAACCATGCAAAGAAAAAAATTGGTTGTACTCCTTTGGCGTCAGTGCATCATTTTAAGATGACGTTCCATGTTCTTGATCATTCTCTCCTCACCACTGAAGCGGTGGAACGGAAGCAAAGAGGTGAGGAACGTGTTCGTCCTTGTAAAAACGAAGGGACTCACCAGACGCTGCACGGAGCAGTAGCGGTCCTTGCGCTGCAATGATCCGACAAGCTTTCCTTGGTAGAACCGCGGAACGAGCTGTGGGCTTAGTCAGCAAGGCTCAAGGCTAGCTAACAAAAAGGCGCGGTAGAACTATACTCACCATCCTGGGTCCATACAAGAAAAGGGTTTATGCCCCCGCTTGGCTCGTTGGTGGCTGACAGCCCGATGCAATCGATCGCTCTCGTGTGTGCAGGTGGTACACTTGAACGTGAGCCTGCCTTTACGGCGAACCCTCTTGACGAAGCACGCCCAGATCGATTGACCCCGCTTCGCTACTTGCAAAGCAGACACTGGAACACCCGAGTCACCGACGTGGGCTTCCAATGCGTTCAACTGGAACCACTTCGCGGTGCGAATGTAGGCTTCGATCTGCGCACGGGCTGCACTTTCCGACAAGGCCCCTTGTGGAGCAGCGACCCCCGTGTTAGCAGTTCCAGTGCCAGTGGACGGGGACGGGGACGGGGGCGGTGGCAGCGGCGGCGGCGGAAGGGCAACGACGTGGATGGAAGGCTCGGTTCCGACGAGCGGACCTGGCGTGGGGGGAGCAGGGACGTGAAGAAGTGCAAGAACGATGTTGGCTCCAATGGCCAAAGACGGAGCCGTGTTCATTTTGACATCGACAGCTGAATGCAGAGAAGCACCGAATGTCCTTGAATGGGTCGACAACAGAGGCTCTTCGTAAAACCGATAGCCGTCGCTTATGAGTTTGACCAGACCGAGTGTGGGAAGGTGGAATTCCGGCGGGTCCAAATCATCCAAGAGGGCCTGCAGAGTGATTGAGAACAGGGCGCGGGAATGGGGATCGATGGTACTTACAAATGGTAAGCAGTCCATGCTGGTGAGGGTATCTCAGGGATGGTGGAAGAGTGGGAGGGCGTTGGGCTTGTGGTGAGAGGGTGGATGTAGGAGGGAACGCTACTGTAGCTGAGATGGCGGGAAGGAACAGAATGGGCTGTTATATACCCACAGCAATAATATATATTCGTTTGTGATGCCTTGATGGTCCCGCAGCCGGGGGGATGTCCTGCTTATAGGGTGCTAACCCTCCCTCCGTCCGTCCCCCCCGTTTGGCCGGCCACATTCACAAAAGTCACTTATCTTTGAATTCCAAAATGGGAGACGTGACGCCGAGCCAATGCAGAGATGGGCTCACACTGAATAAGATATTGTGCGATGGCTGACCGACCGTGTTCCTTCGAGAACGTCCTCTCCGTTATCGGTATCACGATGAGCACGAGGCACGGACCCTGCGGCCTCTCCACTGGTTGAATAATGAGTCTGGCCACGGTCACGTATGAGGCGGAGAACGGACGGAGAGGATTTATCGGGGTCGTACGTCACAATGAGAGGGAAGTGGAGTGTGAATAGCTGTCCGATGGGGCAGCTGATTACCTCCCACTTGTGCCCACAAGCTCACAGTACAAGCTCACCAGACATTCTAAAGAGAACGCGCAGCGTGGGATCAAAATCTTCGGCGGGACCGCACAGTTGGAGACGGAGGTGGGACGGAGGTGAGAGAGGCCGAGGCGGTGACCACGCGGGACCCATTCCCTACATGCTAGCGCTCGTCAGATGGTAACTTGAGCGCTATGGTGAAGCTTTCTGGCTTTACTCAATTCATCGCACAGCCATAAGACTGCTGCTTCTCTGTTTCGGCCTACTCAATCAACAGGCCACGATAGCTCGAAATTGGAAAGGCGTAGGAGCGAGGCATCGCATGCTTTTTCTCTTTGATTTGTATTTTTTCCTGCCAGCGCAGTACTGACAGCCACACCTGTGGGTAAAATTGAGCAGTGGAGCCTAACTCACAAAAAACGAGGCTGGCCCGCATGGAGCTCTTTGCCCAGCCCGGCAATTCACCCTCAGGGCAAATTATATTGTACATTAACCCATTATACAATGCGGCAGTCAGTAGGAGCCCCGCTGCTAGTGACTTAATGAGGAAGGCAGTGACCCTTCGAAAAGAAGGAGATAATGTCTGGGCGAGAACGAATGGCTGCCTAACGCGGCTTTTCAATGACGACGGTGCTGAAGTAAATGGCGCGGCAAATTCTTGACCATGATATCTTTACCGCTGGGGTAGGGAAGGCCTCAGAAACACGTTCACGCTGGAAGCACTGGAAGCACCAGAAGTACGCACCAGGCTTCACATTGTGCCATAGCAGTCCTCGTACTGCGGTGATCGACAACACTACCACTCGTAGAGCCGCGGAACTCACTGAGAAGGGAGCATCCGAATTAAACGTGCAGTCAGCAAAAAGCAGATCACGACAGCAAGTGCGAGCCTCTCACCATCCTGGGTCAGTGCAGGCAAAGGGCTGGTGCCCCCACTCTGCCCGTTGGTGGTCCACAGCCCGATTCAACCTCTCCGTCTTGTGGGCGCAGCGCACGCATTTGAAGAATGTAACTCCATTCTGGCGTGTCCTCCTGAAAAAACACGCCCACACCGAGTCCCCAGGACCCGCGAGCAGGAGCGCACACCCCGGGACGTCTTCCCCATCGGCGCGGGGCTCCATCTCGTCCGCCTCGAACCAGGCCGAGGTGAGGACGTAGTTCTTGATGACGGCGCGGGCGGCCTCCTGGGAGGTAGCTAGCTGTGGTCTACCGGTACCTGTGGTATGGGTGGGTTGTGTCGGAGAAGGACCAGAAGGGGTGGGGGCGACGGGGGCCGGCGTCGTCGACGATGCGGGAGTAGCGAGACGAGGGAGAGGGCGCGTGGGTATAGATAATGCTCCCACTGGCGAGGTCGAAGTCAGGTCCATTTTGACGTCGAGAGACGGGTCGAAGTAGCACGGCGAGTTAGGTCGCGTCGGCACTTCGAAAAACCGATCGCCGTCACTGACGAGCCTAACATGTCTCATAGGAGAGTAGGCTTCATCATCCAAGAGCCTCGGGTTCTACAAGAAGGATGCTTACGTGAGCCAGTGCCCCGAGGAATGTCCCAGGATGTTCGGAACTTACGGTGTAGGAGCGTGTCATTGCGCGTATTGGTTGGTGGAGGAGTGGGAAAGGATTGTGTGAGCGAGAAGAGATACTTCTAATGTGCCGGGAAGAGAACCGCTGGTTGTGGGGGGGAGGCGAGGGGGGGAGGGCTGGGAAGACAAGAGCCTAAGAGCTCATGTTGTGCACTCTTATAAACGCGCGAGGTAGGTCATGGCTACAATTTTGAGTGAACTTGGGTGACCTCCGACTTTTGGACAGGTGATCGCGGTCAATTGGCGGCGGAGCACATCCGAGGGGCGTACCTGCCAAAAGTATTTGGAATCCTTTTGGCCGTGTTGTCGCGCCCGGGGCTGGGGCGCTCCAATCAGGCATCTCTGACAGGTCTTGCAAGATTCCGTGCTAACCCTGATACATGCAGCGACACACGCAACGATGACGGGATGTCCGGCTGGTCTGCGGCTTCCTGTTGTGAGACAGGCGGTTCCTAGTGCCTGCACTAGGTCCAAGAGACGTGCGTACTAAGGCGTAGAGGTAAAATTGGACTGACTGGGGGAATGAGGATATAGAGATGGTGTGGTGAAGTCGTACTCACGTCTCCAGGGGGAAGCGGGTGCGTAACACCACGAGGCCTCGTGCGAAACCCAGTGAGCGAAGTAGGTTCGAAAAAGCAGGGGTTCGCGGAGAAGCCAGCTGCTGGAGTTAATTCGACTCCGACTTAGTCCCCGCTCTCAAACGCGCCCGGTGATGGAGGGGCGTTTACAAGGAGAATTCGTGCACATTGTGCCCGCTGCGCACCGTCTCGTGCAAGAAATAGCAAAGGACAATAGCGTTGGAACCAGGAATATGGTAGGTTTCGGTCTGAGAAGCCCGTTGCTGGCAGCTGGGCCGCCGGGACGACTTGTGGCCGATTCGAGCCCGGCACGCAAAGCGCTGCACGGACGGAAGGAATAGTGAATCAAGGGCCCAGGTCTCAGGTTATCAGCCCTCTTGGGGCGAAAACGAGAAGGCGAACATGTCGTGTGCGCTTTAATCCCAATTTTCTACGAAAAAAGAGCTGCGGCAAGGTCGAATCAGTAAGGCCTGCTGGATCTGAACAAGTAGTAGTGCTCCTTACCTATGCCTATATTATCCTCATAATATGCGTCCCGTTCTGTGCTGGACGGCTGGCTGAAACGACCAAACGACCAACGTGTGCGCTTCCCAAGCCCCATGCACCCGACGCAAACCTTGTTCCCGTCCTCGGTGCGCTGGTACCCGTACGCTGAGACCAGCTACGGCAGAACATGTCCAAGCCGACCCGTATTGGCTTCATTCACCCAGACCTGGGCATTGGTGCGTAGTCGCCCAGTCGCCCAACCAGAACACCGCTTCGCGTTTGCCCTGCGCGTATCTGGCCACTTACTCAATCCTCCGAGCCCATATTGACTCTCCATGCGATCCCGTATTGTACTACAGGCGGTGCAGAGAGACTGGTGGTGGATGCAGCACTCGGCCTGCAGAAGCGCAATTACGACGTCGAAATTTTTACTTCTCACCATAACCCATCTCACTGCTTTGAAGAAACCAGAGACGGTACGTATATATGTATACACACTTCTGGTCCCAGACTAATTTGTTGCCCACTTTGTTGCCCAGGCAGTCTCAAAGTCAGACATGTGCGGCCCCCGTTCTTCCTGCCCAGGTCCCTCTTTGGTCTCTTCCACATTCTTTTCGCACATCTCCGACAACTTTACTTGGTGCTCCACTTGCTCTTTATCGCCAGAAAGTGTGACATCTATATTGTAGACCAACTCTCGACGTCTATTCCGTTTCTCCGGGTTTTCCTCGGTAGCCGAGTGATTTTCTACTGCCACTTCCCAGACAAATTGCTGGCAGATGGAGAGTACCTCGACAGTGATCGTCGTCAAGAGCTCGGTTTTGCAAGGCGACGTGGCTTGCTCAAGCGAATTTACCGTTTTCCCATGGATTACTGGGAGGAACTCACGACGAGCCAAGCAGATTTACTACTCGCCAACTCGGAGTTTACCGCCAAGGTCTTCTTGGTCCATTTCCCCTCCATCGAACGGAAACCAAGAGTCGTTTATCCCGGAATCAATGTCGAGCGGTACAAACCCCAAGACATGAGCCCAGATGTTGCAGACGTTGTCTCGTGAGTACCCCCTTGATAGCGATTGTCCTTTTGCTGATATACGGCAAGACACCGGCCCACTTTCCTCTCGCTCAACCGCTTTGAAAAGAAGAAGAACATCAGCTTGGCAATTTCCGCCTTTGCCCAATTCCGGCAAGGCCTCACAGCAGCTGACAAGAATACTCGGAAGCTTGATACTGTCCGGATCGTCGTTGGAGGTGGATACGACCCGCGACTGAAAGACAACATAGACGCTCTGGACGAGTTGGTCTCACTGGCAGAGTCGCTGAACCTATCTTATTCGCTCATATCGAGCCTGGAGTCTCCTCGACTTGAAGCGATCAAGACAGAGGGCATCCGGCCCTCCCAAGCTGACATCCTTTTCCTCCCGAACTTTACCACTGCCCAGCGAACGGCCCTTCTCCAATCGCCACACACCATTGCGCTCCTCTATACACCCAACAACGAGCACTTTGGCATCGGGCCGGTGGAAGGGATGGTGTGCGGGCTGCCCGTCATCGCTTGTAGTTCTGGAGGACCAAAGGAATCGATCGTCGACAAACCGGTGAACCACCGGACCGGCTGGCTTCGCGCCCCGCAGGTCTCACTCTGGTGCGACGCGATGAAGGAGGCCGCCCGCCTGACGTCGACGGACCGGGCTGCCCTCGGAAACCGCGCGAAGCGGAGGGTAGACGAGAACTTTACGCTGGAGAAGATGACGGATGGACTAGAAGCCGGCATCGCGCAGGTGCTTGCGTTGCCGGGACTTTCGTTCTGGTCGCTCGTACCGCTGGAGTGGGTCTTCATGGGGACCTCGCTGCTCCTCCTTGCGTACACCGTATATGCAAAGATACTCGAACCATTTTCCGCTGGGATGATGCTTTTCACATTCGTGGCCAGACGTTACTTTGGTCCGGCTCGGGATGCCCATCTCCCCCCGGCGCCGCTACCAGAATATTTGGAGGAGCGTGTAGCGAGACGGACAATTTGATGTTGATTTATGAAATCTATTTCGATTCACCCCCTCCTCTCCTTGCGGTGCTCCTACCGTGTTGAAACCAGGATCAGACGGCCTCCTATTGGTGACCACCCATCTTATCCCTAACCACGTCCGTCACATTGCTCGCCCAGCCCATATACCACACACTATAATTACCAACAGCTCTTATTAAATCCACCTACAATCGTTTCTGACGAACTGTAACGACCTAGACCAACCCCTGACCATGACGGACGCGACGATGGACTTCAAGGCCGCGTTGCTCAAGAGCCAGCCCAGCGCTGCTACTGCGAATGTCTTCAAGCCGAGTATTGGCGATGCCGGTACGAATGGTAAGAAGGCCAGCGTGGGCGAGCCCTTTAACGCGTCTGGAGATGAAGGCAAGAGCTCCGCTGTGAAGGTAGGGTTGCTAATATCTTATTTCCCAGTTTGGCTACTCTGGAGAGTACTAATGTTGTTCATTCAGCGCATGCGCAACCGCTCTCGAAGGCGTTGCTTTGCCGCCAGTATACCACCACCCCGCGCCTTGTTCGACGTCAATACCCTACCCACGATCATAGAGACGGGACCCACCCCACCCATGAGTAGCCAGTCTCCTTGCGTCGAGTCTTGGACCTACGTCGCTCCTCAGGGTCGTCCTGCTGTACGTCGAGCGGGCTTCTAACCCCTCCCTCCACCGATTCACTGATTTGACCTGGTCACTCTCTAGCTGACCGCTCTACAAGCCATCGCCATTCGCGCTCGAGACCGGCTTGCGTCGCGCATTCAAGCCGAGTTCGCTCAGCAACCTAAATCAGCCCTCGCACTCAACCAACTTCGCGATCAAGTATTCGCTCGGCTTCAGTGCCAACTCGACGTTGTGACTGCTCCCACGCCGGCGCCGGCCCAGCCGATCGTCGGTGGAACCGATACCCCTTTGTCGTCGACGGATGCAAATGGGCTCCTCATTCAGCTCAAAGATACGGAAGCGAAAGATGAGGAGATTGCGCATCTGAAGGAGATGTTGGAAAAGGAGAAAGAAGGGCACGGCAAAACGAAGCAAGATCTCACGGCCATGAGTGAAGTGTTGGTACAGCTTCGGGATGAGATCGACGTATACCAGAGGCGGATGACGGTACTGGAGAAGGAGAAGGAGGAGATGACACTGAAGCTTGAAGAGCAAGAGGCGACGATTCAGGCCTTCGGCAAGCCCCGGATCCCTCTGTCTCGCTCCTCGTCAGCATCGTCGTCGTCGTGCGCCGACTCGGAGCGTGTGTTGTCGTCGTCGTCGGGAATGAGCAGCGTGAGCCCTGCGTCGAGCGAGCGCGAGCTGGCGTTTAGCACGTTCAGTACCCTCGCGCTGCGGCGCCAGGGTCACGCCAGTCCGAGTCCGGGTGGCACGCTGGCTTCTCCTATCAAGGCGGCCTGTGTTGCCCATCGCCGCGGGTCGTCTCTTTCTCTTCAGCAGCACACACCGAACAAACCGGGACTCGCCTCTCGTCCCCTCAGCAACGCCTCGAATGTGGTGAATGGCGGGTACGGGTACGGCTATCTGAGCTTCACGATTCCGAGCAAGGGCGGAGACGCCAAGATTGTGGAGGCCGCTACGACGTCGACTAGTGCTGCTGCTGCTGCTGCGGCCGCTGTAGGCTCGTTTGAGTTGAGTGATCGTTTGTAGATTGAGAGAGAATGTACGGGAGTGGCCGCGAAACCTCCCCATCTGACTTGACAAATTGGGTAGTGTGATGGAGACGGGCATTCATCTCGACATGATTTACTCACGCACGCACGATGTCGATGATGTAGATGATGTATTGTAGCTTTCAGGATGATATACCACCTGTTCCTTGCAGAGGGTGGCACTTGACCGAATTTGGTGAGGGGCGACCTCGTGTTCTGGTGACTGCCTGTTCGTCGGGAGACTCCCCCGTCGCGGATCAGACAATTGGGTAGTTGATGGCACGGCTATTCAAGCTTGTTTTTGCCTTAGTGCCGGGAAAACACTGTATTTACGTCAGTTTATTTATTTTATTGACCCCGCTTGACCCTTTCGTTTGCCTGTCTGCCTGCCTTTCTCCCGGACAAGGGACCAGGACAAGGTTAGGTGACTGCGACTCGAACGGAGCGTGCACGCACACACGAACCCTTATCGTTCGTCCGAAACCACGTCGCGCGCAGTATAGTAATAAGACGCGCGTGGCGTAGAAGTAGGGAGGTGGACAGGGTCGTCCCGTCTCGGTCTCGTCAGTGAGCATCGAGCAAACGAGCGAGCCTAACGGACGGACAAAGCCGAGAGGATGATGACGCGCGCGCAGGAGACGGACGCAAACAGACGGACGCAAACAGGGTTCGGTTTCTTCACCCGTTATTCACCCGCGAGCGACTCGTCTGATTGAGTACGTACACCGGTCCACCCACCTCAGCCACGACCCTGAGGTGTTGGATCCAAGGGACACTTCGATTGTCCAACTGTTCGCCATACTTAGTACACAGTACACAGTACATAGTATACAGTACACAATATACAGTACATAGTACACAGTAAACACACATCGACGACAGCTCACAAGCGAGAGAAGAGCGCGAGCCTTCGTCCCCATCCCATTCCCATTCCCATTCATTCGCGCGCATTGAGACAGACTCTTTGGCTGGCCCAGCGAGTCGCATCGCTCCAACTCAACTGTCACACTTCCATCCTGGCGTAATGCGTTGCAGGGTCGCGCGCGTATCCTCCCTCCCACACCAGATCCACACTACACCACACCAATCCAAGCGGCTGTCGACGAATCGTGGTCGGTTGATACGACTTACTTGAGTTGTAACACCCCTGGGCCTTCTCATCCCGCGCATGCTTCTTTTGTACGCTCGTCGCCCGGGCGTCATTTCCCGTTCTCCCGTTCTCAGTCCAACCAGCCCCTTGCGAGACTCGCCTCCCGCTTTCTCCCCGCGCGCGACTCTCCGGGTATATAATGCCATAACCTATCCCCACTGAACCCTGCACTCTCACACTCCACTTTACATATCCCGTTCCCGGTCTATTTCCCTTGACCTTGAAGAGAGCCAACCCTTCGTCCACTCGATTCACCCTATATGCCTCGCGTCCCCGTCCCCTCCCTCACCCCCGCTCTTACCTTCCCCTCCCACCAGGTCAGTCAGTTCAGTCACCCAGACCGGGGGTCCCCATTGCGTTCTTCGCACCCTCGTTTCTGACATACACACCAAATCAAATTCATAGGCATACCTCGACCACTGGGTCGAGCCGGGCGCACCCGACGCATACACCCCAATGCCCGACGGGCTGAGTCTATTCAGCAACGGATACGGTTTTTACGAGGCCCTTTCAGCCACCCCATACAACCTCTGCAAGCCACAGACACAGACGCAGACACAGACACAGACACAGACATACGACAATATCGAATACCGGCCCGAGTTGAAAATCGTCCCCTGTGATCAGTCTTGCGCTACCGCTACCAGGTTCTTCTCCCCAGGCGGGGAATCTTGCACTCCTCCTGGCACGCCAGCGAGCACCGCCGCTTCTGCACCGTCCCCCTCCACTCCGACTGAGATGACCACCACGACTCACCCCGGATTCGAATCTGGATTTGACGAATCCGCCGAATCCGAAGGGTACCCGGCCCCGAGTCCTTTATCGCCCACCTCCATACTGTCGACCGAAGACGCTCGACAGCTCATGGAGACCTACGTCCGGCGCTCCTCCTGGTTCCAGACGAACGTCCCAGAGCCCTCCGTGGGCGACCTCGGCGTGCCCACCTGTGCGCTCCTGCTCGCGCGCCCGGGCGAGTCTGTGTACCGCTGCTTTGTGGATACGAGGAAGGACAGGAAGGGCCGGGCGGTGTATTACTGTGGTGCGTGTGGGTTTAAGAGTGACCGGTTGCATCGGTTGGTTGGCCATCAACGGTCCAAGCGCGGTCATCGACCGTTTGCGTGCCCTGATCATGGCTGGTATGTACACACTCCCCCTCCCCCCCACACCCCGTTGGGGTTCGCCGGTCGGTTGCTAATCGCCCGCTTTTGTGTTTTCTTGTAGTGATTTTCGGGGATACTCTGCGGAGAGTCTGGGTGACCATAGGAGCGGGCGAAACGGCTTGCAAACCTGCGAATGGTGGTACGTACAGTCTCCGGTCATTTTGTTCTCTGCTCTCGTGCATGGACGGGATTTACGGTCGTCTGACCAAGGCTTGCAGCGGCGACACTATCGTAAAGAAAAACATGGCTCGTCATCTTCAGGTGATCCATGCACATGTACAAGTGCGTTAGATCGCACGTATCTCGACTATCTTCCTCTCTCTCCTCTCTCCCCTCTCCATCTTAAAAAAGATTCGACCGTACTTCGTTTCTCCCCTATTCTGCCTAAAGGATCGAACCGATAATCTCTGTGCTGCTTTATTCACTTCAACTCACCACTTAGCCTGTGACTGTCTCAAAATGTATCGTACCCCTATGTCATGGCCAGACCAGACCCTTTCGTATCTCCCTTTGGAATCGTGTACTCATTGACCCTGCCTAATACATTGCGGCCTTGGCTCCTTTGTTGGGATATCAATACCGTGTGGGACGGTGCATTGAGTCAGTAAAAATTAAAATGAATGTATGTCGGACATTTCCCGAATGGGTTCTTGACCTTGATCCCCTTCTACGACTCTCACGCTATCACGATGGATGTTCCCAATATCTGGAGGTGCATCTTAATTGTGAGTTGGCGAGGACGCGCGCACTTCGTTCCGAATCGCAATTCTCCGCTTGACACGCGCGGAGGACCCCAGGAGTAGCCACTCCCCCAGGGTCGCTCAGGTCATGAGTGTTTTTGGTTGGAGGGAGAACAGAGAATACGTCATGCACCGTAAGCGTCCGTCGTGTACGTGTGGGACTCCCGCGTCGACTTGCCGCGAATATAATCCAGTACCGACCCGATTCACGTCCTTCCCACTGACAGTCCCTCGTCCGTCCGTACGCCTGTATATATAATTTATTGCCTGCGAACGAGCTATACATCCTCTCGTGTTTCCTAGCTTTGCTCATCGTTGACGGACGCTCAGAATGTACTCTTGGAATTAACACTCAGTCCGCTTGCCTGTGACTATGCGGTTGGGTTCGTCTATACTCGTTCCATGTCCTAACGTCAATGTGTCATTGTGTTGCGCCTCTTTTTGTCGCTCATGGGCCCCTTTCCCCGCCCCGCTTGATATCAATCCGGAGTGCTGTTATGCCACCCGTCCAGCGTTCACCTTCACATTCTGTGTCACCTGGCTGGCTTCCATTTTGTTATCTTTGATAGATATAATGCTCCAAGTTTTGTTCTGGCCCATGGCTTGAGGTCATGCTTGAAGTAGATGATTTGAAGGGTCGATCTGTTCATGAATTGGCTGCAGATAGTTGGAAGCTTATTACTTATCATAGGGTGTGCTGAAATCCTCTTAACAGTCAAATGAAAGTAACGAACGTACAATCCGATTGAAAGCAAATGTAGTATTAAAGCTGAACGGCAAAGAGTGCTCCTGATCTACCATTTGTACAAGACCATTCACATGAATGCTCTGACTAGCACCCCCTCCAGACCTTTGTTGACCGTGAACGATTTCCACCATTTCTCATAACGTGGCTTGTGTCCAACTGTCTGGTCGAAGAGGTGAGATGCTTCCGAGGAAGAATCAAACCAGATTTCCACTCTCGCAGAACTGATATCTTGCCATACTCTGTGCTCCGATGCCCCACAAAAGACAAACTCGATCAAGGGATCTATCCCCAAATCCTGGGAAACCAAAATATCAATGTTTTGCAAACAGGAAAGATTGAATGAAAAATCATGTAATAAATTGAACGCTGCCAAATCAAAGGTCCGCAATGGACTGCCCCGCCAGCGAAGGATTTGGACGTTTGAACAGGAGAGAGAGCGGAGATCTTCGATTGGACAGCATATCAAGTCCAAATTTGTGCAGGCAGGCAGGTCCACCTGTAGCTCCTCATGCCTAGAATGGTTCTCGCGTTCGTCTGGCGGAAAAGCAACCCTGAACATTCTCAGGGCCTTGAAGGTCCTCCCGAGCATCCAAGAAGAAGTCGAATGTCTCAGATCAAGCCACTGGAGAGTATGAGTCATTGGCAAGTCCTGGTTCAAGGAATATTCAGGAATGGATCCTTTCACTATTTCCAGCCTCTCGATTTGTTCCAAGTATGGCAAAATAAGGATTTCATGATTAGATTTGCAGGTGATCTCAAGATGCCGGAGCTGCCTAAAGAGGACATTGGAACGGAGTGGGAACAATGGAGTATCAGGAAACTCAATGACCAGACGTCGTGTGACTATTGCGTGGACAATCATTGTATCATATTCTTCACTTGATATTCCAAGATGCTTATCTAGATAGCCAGTGGAAGTGTAATCAACCGCAATGTCATCCATGCTCCCTCTGCCCTCCCATACTTTCAAATGCTCCAAAGGAGGAGTCAGGTATGCCCTAGTCCATCCAATAGCTCTAAGTAATGGGAAATTGTCAAGGCACTCAGATTGAGAAAAGCCTTTGGGGCACTTTATGAGCAGGAATTTCAGGTGCGGGAGGACATTGGCATGCCAGGTTTGAGAGGAGGCCCATTTCTCCCACACTTCATGATAATCCTCCCATAGGGACCGTCCAGGCCATTCATTTGTAGATGGTTTTGCGGCCAGTGACTCAAGAAAGTTTTTGAAGGACGGTGAGGGATGGGTAATGGATAAAGCCAACTCTTGTAGAGGGACCAAATACTTCATGACCTTCATTAAGACCTGTTCACTGCACTGAAATGTGAGGTGTAGAGTAGTAATGTTGGAAATCCTTCCATTTACTCTGCATAGATGCCGTAGATGTCGATAGACCCTCTGGTCATTGCAATCATGAGATCTGAGGTCCATCACTCTCATTTCGGGAACTTGGAAATATTGAGCTATGGTCAATGGATAACCATGATAGACCAATTTAGTACAGGATGGCAACTGCACCCCGTGCTGCTGAATTTGCTCCCAATGACGAGGAAGGAAGATTGCGCACTCCTCAAGACACGGAAATTGTCTCCCAGCCATCCATTGCACTGAACAGGCTCTAAGATGCAGCTTCCGAAGAGTACAGAGCAGAGGCAGATTGGTATTGAGCTCATAAAATGGGAGACGAAGACCATCGGCCTCAAATATCTGAAGCTGGGTAAAAGTAGGAAGAAGCTCAAACGGCTCATCAATATCTCTGCCATTGACAATAAGCACTATGAGATTCTGCAAAACGAGAAACCAGTGGTGTTGGAGAACGTGGTTGCTGACGATTGGGGAATGGAGTCTCATCTCCTCAAGGCATGGGAATTGTCTCCCAGCCATCCATTGGATTGAACAGGCTCTAAGCTGCAGCTTCCGAAGAGTACAGAGAAGAGGCAGATTGGTATCGGGCTCATAAAATGGGAGACGAAGACCATCGGCCTCGAATACCTGAAGCTGGGTAAAAGTAGGAAGAAGCTCAAATGGCTCATCAATATCTCTGCCATTGACAATCAGCACTATGAGATTCTGCAAAACAGGAAACCAACGGGGTTGGAGAAAGTGGGTGCTGACGAATGGGGGATGGAGTCTCATCTCACAGAGAGGAGCTTCGGTTGGAACAAGATTGAGCAGATGAGTAAATGAGGGAGAATTCGTACATCCAGCTTCTACGTGTAGCACCTTCAACACACTCATTGGACTCGCGACTTGAACGCCAAGCTGACTAGCCAAGTCCTCAGGAGGAAATGAGGAAATAGTAAGCTCGTTCCACTGGCCGGTAATTGTAAGAGCATTCTGGAGTGCAGCAAACATTGGCCCTTCAGATGGGCTCTGAATATCTCTCTGGGGGTCAATTATAACCTTCTTCGGATATGCCCTCTGCAACCAAGTAGCAATCTGGTCCGTCTCAGTCCAGGTCCCAACCTTCAAAGTGGACCATAGGTGAGCCATTGTGATGATAATAGACCTCCAATAGCGACAAACAGAAGCTAATTGACCAGATTTGGTTTGATTTGATTCAATGCTATATAGGAAGATCTCTCGCAGAACCTCCATAGGAAGGTAGGTAATAATGGTTTCGCCACGGGACATGACATCCCAATCGATGATCCAGCCATGTTCCATATCTTGAACTTAGGCGGTTTATTTTGAGGTGAGACGATGGTGAGGAGACTGTTTGAGAAGAAGATGTGGATGCTGAGGATCCAAAGACGGGCGAGGCGCCGAGAGGCAATGGAAACTGGGGCGATGATTCGAGTGCGACGTGTAGTGTGATCTGTTAGGGCAGAATTGCGCTTCGATAGTGATGTAATCAATGACTCGCGGGATAGACCAGTGTGGTGGTGGTGAGACAAGCTGCACAGGCATGGGTGGGGAGCCTAAACCTCGCGGTGCTGCTTTCG
>Ga0307515_10013937_pt1 | contig 14963 bp, 8 predicted proteins | sample 17_EM_MG_FD_194513 | JGI IMG/M metagenome (GOLD analysis project Ga0307515, IMG submission 194513) | Populus trichocarpa ectomycorrhiza microbial communities from riparian zone in the Pacific Northwest, United States - 17_EM | ecosystem: Host-associated > Plants > Roots > Unclassified | place... | reverse complement strand
TAAATTAATTACTATATAACTTTAATAGAAGCTATAAAGTGTATATAAAAGTCTAAATCTAAATTATTAGAATTTATTATTAAGTGGTTGTTAAGATATTAAAGTAAGAATTTATTAATTTTTGGTGGTGGGCAGGATGCCCGCATGGGCAGCTTGCCCGCCGAACACGTTAACGTGTTTTATCAGTCATCCAGTAATATCAGTCATCCGGTAACCCCAAAAACCACCAAAAATTGGAAAAACTGCACCTTGATATCTTAACAACGACTTAATAATAAATTCTAAAATTTTATAATTAGCCTTTTATACCTATTTTAAACCTTCTATTATATTTAAAAAGTAATCTATTAAATAGCTTTAGAGATATCGCAATTTAGCTTAAAATTGGGGGCCAAAACCTGATATCTCAATAACGGCTAGGCTTATTACACTAGAATTTAATTAAAAGTCTTAATATAGGTATAAAAGGCTAATTATAAAATTTTGGAATTTATTATTAAGCCGTTGTCGAGATATCAAAGTGCAGTTTTTCCAATTTTTGGTGATTTTTGGGGTTACCGGATGACTGATAAAACACGTTAGCCAGCGGGCCTTGTCCCTCAGCCCCAACGTACACAGCCTCCAACGCTAGACCCTTCTCGGTCGGGAGTCCTCCCGTGCCCTCCATAAGCCCCTAACAAACGGTATTAGGGGTCTGGATTTCTTTAGGAAGAGTTTATACAGCCCTACATACATTGGGTATGATCTGTGGTCTGCTTCTGTCCGCGTCATTTGCGCGATTTACTGCAGAGACTGATCGCAAATGCAGCTAATGGTGGTTTTATAAGATCAAATGAACTTCCTCCTTCCCACGTACAGATCGATGGATAAACATTCAGAGAGATGCATTCATAATCACTTACAGCATTATTAAGTCTTAAAATGAGCAAATTATCGATGATTCACACGGAATAAACTTGAGGACTTTGAACACATCCATTGGAGGATATCGTATGTGATAGAGCTCTATGTGCAACAGAGGGTCATTCTGTTCTGATAGCCACCCAGAAATGCAACACTACCCACTCGCGCCGTTGAATGCAAGTCATAGCCTTGTAAATGCCGCACCGAATCCGCCGAAGACCTTCAATAGATGCCCTGCGTGCGGTACTGGAAGGTATCGTAACTGCCATCAAATCGTCAGTAAGTTAGTAGGAAAGATAGGGGAGGGAGCCATCAACATACAGCCTTGTATAATAACTCCCGACACTTTTTGCAACCAACTCATCCACAAACCCCTCCGCCTCCTCTTTGCTCAGCTGTAGCATCAGCCTTGCCCTCAGCGCATTACTCGCCTGCGCCACGCCGGCTGCGAAGCACGGCATTTTGCTCTCCTTCCCCATCATCTCTACCAACATTACGACACGCTCTGCCTCCTTTCTTAGCGCCTGGAATGCTTGCTTGCAAAGTGCCTTGAACTCTTCAAAAGCAGGCGACCCAATGCCGCCGAGCACATCGACGTACTCTTGAGTCAGTTTGAATGGCGCTGCTTCGAAGCCCATGCTGCCTGGTGAATTGGAGAGCATGAAGCCAAAGTCAATGTGGATGATGTGACCAACATTATCGATAAGGATATTCCCGTTGTGCCTGTCTTTCAATTGCAGAACATAACAGATCATGCTGTAAGCGGCTAAGGAGCGTACAAAGGCGTCGACACCGCTAGCATAGCCTTCGCTGTCCACCTCTCCGAACGTCTTGACAAAGTGGTCGCGAAGTGTAGCGATGCGCTTGCGGGGGTTCGTACCGGCGGTTATGCTAGCGAGGGTTAAACTGCGCTTGAGAGAGTGCAAAGACACACCATTGGTGATGGTTTCAATGAGGCCAGAGGATTCACCAGTGACTAGAATTCGCATACGCTTGACCCAGACCGGGATCTGGGCGTCTTGCCATATCTTGGAACAGATCTGGATCAACTGGCATGCAAATGCCTCCTGACGAAGATCAGCACCAGTTTTGACGATGACGCTTATCAAATCCCAATTCTTCATCCAGCCATAAGGCGATGACCGCCGTATACGCTCTTTCTTGGCCGTCCACTCTTCCCCAAACGTGGCGGCGCTGGGGTCATCCCGATCACCCTTTCTTTGCATACCGCCAGTCTTTAAGTCGTTTTCCATTCGAGCAGCACCTGCTCCGGAGCTGGATCCTGGGTCGGGTGCGGTAGATATCCCGTCCTCAAACTCTTCGGCTTCTGCCGTAACAGCAGCTGGGTTTGCGTCTGCCATAATGCTATCGAAAGTCGGCGCGCTCGAGTCATCCATATAAAAGCTCTGCTCCTCAAGGCTCTGCATACTCGCAATTATCTTCGCTTTGATGGCTGCGACCTCAGTCTTCGGTCTTTTCGAGCCACTTGACTCAAGCTGAGCCAACATTTGTGCCGCCGTCCGCATGTGGGTAGCTAATGCTGAGAAATCCGGTTGATCAGGCCCTTGGGCGCGATTGTTCATGGATATTGTCATTTTGCGAGGCCCTGGACTGTTTGCTCTACTTATTTCCATGTCTGAGGTTCTTGGAGTAGATACCGTGGCTATTGAAGACATGGTGTTTGCTCCACTCGATGACCTAGGTGCTGCGATTTTGCCAGCTAAGCTGGTGCTCGTTAGGGACACCCTCGATAGGACATTTTTGATATCTTCTTCTTCAGAAGGATCCTTGATGAGGGCAGTGCTTCCAAGATCTCCATTCGCAGGTTCAAACACACTATCGACTCCGGGAACAGGAGCTTTCTCCTGAGGGGTGTTTCTTGCTGCGTCCGTAATATCAAAAAGGCGTCGCTTGGATGTTCCTTTTTCGAACATCAGTTTACTAAGCAGCCGCTGGTTGACTTCAGTATCTGGATCGAAGTCGAAGTCTTCCCGGAGGACCTCTACCATAAGTAGATACGGTACTCGCTCTGCACTATTCAAGCTGGTAGCTTCCGCAGGGTTCAATCGAACGATCCGATGATGTCGACTCCGAGCAGCGGCTCCATCCTCTAGCACTGCAGGACATATCACGGGAATATCGACCTCAGCAGGGAGATCCTGAGCAATAAGAGCGAGCTCTGCTCTCAGCGCGCTTAGACGTGCAGGCTTTGGGACGATTACAAGCCGGTTCGAGATGTCCTCCAGAGCACTTAAAAACTGTGTCTCACTTCTGAAATAATTTGATCGTAGGAGCCGCACCTTCTGGGCGCGCGATAATGCTGTTGGTGTCAACGGTCTCGCAACATGTGCATGTCGGCGATGTATATGCTCAGCCTTTGGTGTCAGTCCAGCGGTAGCAGGCGGCGTAGGAATGGGAGATACGCCAGGACTCCGAAATTCTGGTAGTGATGAAGAGCTCAGACGGGCTTCACTCGATGATACGGTGAGAAGCGATGGTCTGTGAGACCCAGGTGGCGGTCTGTTCGCAGGTCGTGTTGCCCTGCGTCGCAAGTCTTTCGGAGACGGAATTTCCTTCTGACGTGGAGTAGGTGATTTTCCTAGCCTTTGATTCTCAGGATCCGAATGCCCTTGGTGAGATTTCTGCTTTCTTGGCCTTGGAGAAGCTCCAGCGACAGTATTACTCCTTCCTATCTTTGCCGTCTGCACGTTATCCGATATAATGTCTTCTACAGGTCGAGGCTTACGAGCTTGAGCAACAGCTAATGGTCCGGCATGTCTCGGGAGGAACGGCGCAGCTACACTGGCAAGAACCAAGCTGGACAACACGATGACTGGCAATACATTCTCCTTGATATTTTCCCTCCGCTGCGGCTCCGCAGATCCAAAAACTATCCGTTGAACCTTGTTATATATTCTCCGGCACGTTTTAAATGAGTTCGAAGCTGGGTTTCCGGAAAGGTCATGCAGATATGTTTGGAAAAGCCAGAAAGTCTACAGGCCATGTATGATTAGCAATAAGCGGGATTTCTCCAGATGAACACACAGAACACGGTGTCTAACTTACAAGCAAAGCGCCGTTAACAGATTCTTCGCATAAATCGATTATGAACTCCTCCAATGCCATGGACTCATTATCGACACTGATGAGGAGGTGGCATAATCTACACTACATAAGCTACGGTCCGGAGCATTCTGAAGGTAGATTATGGTCATCGTACTGGGGAAGGAAGAATTCAATCTCCTCGTAGGCAAACTGGCGGAGCTTGGAACATAAAACGTAATGGATCCCGATATGGTCTGCATATCGACTGTGAATAAGCAGCAGTGTTAGCCTGAACTTTTTGTGGCAGTGCGGCAGCGGCAGCTTGCGGAGGTACAAATGGCTTCAAACTCACGATAGGTACGCTACTGAGAGGGATGGATCGTTATTGAAGTGATCCGACTCTATGAAGCGCTCTAGCAGGTTCCAACTCATCTGGAACGGATCATTGGGAATAATGTAGACGGGATGGCAGGCTCATGGCTTTTCGGGTAGGGTTCCAATGGGAGGTGCTTGGCAAAGAAAAGCCGCGCTAAAATTATTTCAATGTAATCCGGGGGTGGCTCAACGAGGAGAATGGCGACGGGAGAAGTGGCTGTACAAAGCAATCCAGCTACAATGAAAATTTATCCTAATCAACCAAGTTTATCGATTCATCTCTTCCACAGAATTTCAACTTTAGGTTGTTCTACTCTATGCAGACTCTCCCACTAAAAACGATTCGCTGGGGAGCAAGTACCCATCTCAACTCGTTCGCTTGTCTTGTACTCTCCTTGAACAGGACCTGTTTTTCTGGCTGCTCGCTACTGCTGTAATTTTGAACGCCAATACACCTTGCAGGCGGTTATGCAATCCAGCGCTGCTGATTTCTTGCAAGAAGCTTATATGGTACAAAAAGAGAAGGATTTTTTTTAAAGGGTTTTTTACAGGGATAAAAGTTAGTCCGCTGCATGCATGTCCACAAAGATATTGATGGCTGCCACAACGATCTCAGCAAAAATTAAGATGATGACGATCCACTCAAGCAATTCGCCCTAAATATTAATAGTGTTAGCATCTTCAAATAGCGCACTTCAAGAGAAAGTACTTACGTGAGTTACCGTCAACTGGTCCTTTAATACAGCAAGCAGATCCCCAATCACGTTGAGCCGTTCGGTGAGAAGACCAACTCTTTGGTCCATCTCCAGGTAGCTGCGAACAGCCTGGTAGACTGGATCGAGTTGTGGTTCGGCCCACATTAGCTCAGGAGCATCGAGCACGGAGCCTTGAAGATGGATATTGATGCGGAGTATGAAAAGCTCGCCGATTTGCATGTTGATCTGTGTCTTGTTGAGATTCACTTTCCCGGAAGTGGCAATCTGCGAAGGTATATCTTTAGTTGTTTCGATAGTATTATCAACAAGGTCTTCGTAAAGTGAAGTCTATAGTGCTGATCAGCATCGCAAAAAAAAGACGATTGCCGGAGTGGGTGTACCTTGACACTCTGCGACAATGCATGGCTTATCGCAAGCTTGGTCATGTAGTTCTTCTTCTCTCTTAAGCTAATAAAATCATTGTATATCCTGGCCTGATACTCCCTAGTGTAGTAAAAGTTAAAATCCTCAGTTTGCACATCCTCTTTGCTCAGCTTTTCCACCTCAAACTTCGCGATCTCTTTCAGAAACCGATGCTCTTGTTGCAGCGTCATCCCCCAGATAACCACAGTGCCGTAGTCAAATAAGAACACCTCCGGGGTATGCACTTGTGTATCGAAGTCTAATGTAGCAAGCGAGAGTTCAGAATGCTGCTGCATCTCTTGTGGGGTGTGATTTGGCACTGAACACTCTCCATTATCCAACGAAATATTCCCCCCTTGCGTGTGCAAGTCTATCAAATCCTCTCGCCGCTGCTCACTATGTGTGTCCACTTCCACGGCGCTATCTGAATACCTTCTTGGTCGTTTTCGGGGATATTCTTCAGCCATTGTAGAGCTAGCAACTTTTTCCAGCCCGCTCTTCCTGTAAGTGTACGGCGTGTATATGCATTCATCGAACAGCTTAGGCGCCGCCCCTCGTGTCTTAACCTTTCCTTTCAGAAACCGCATCAGGTCGTCCATTCGGTATGAATTCGCGGTACAGTATGCTGTGACCCGTGGCAAACGCTCTCGGTCCGCCTTGCCGAGTCGAGCGGCGTCTCGCCTTGCCGTGGGGTCCTTTATGCGAGTAAACTGTGCGTATACATCCCGACCGCTCTCTTCATCAGGCCCTTCTTCGCCGTGCTCAGGGTCTGGTAAAAGTTTTAGTTTCTGCGCAGTCCTGGTTGTTCTTTGAGGACCAATCTTTGGCGCAGGTATGTTTGGAGGAACAAGAGGTGACCCAGAGCTATTTCGTCTTCGAAGTTTACTGTTCAGAGCCGATAGCATTGGTTGGCCGCCATGGCTAGTGGGGATAGAGACAGAGGTGGCAGGGAACTGGGAAGAAGGTCGAAGGGGCGAGGAGGGAGTGGGGCTGCTGGTCGTGACCGTAGGATTAAAAGTGACACTCCGCTGTGGTTTTGAAGGTCCGGACTGGCTAGAACTTTGAGAATGTGACATGGACGATATCAGCGGAGTGCTTTCGGTCGCAGTGGACGCAGAAGCCATGGTGGATGTGGTAGGTAGAATACTAAAATACGAGGTAATCCAGCGCCGAGTGCTATAATCTTATAGTTGTCAACATAGTGAATGATAAGGGGTTGTGTACATTGGTAGAATGAAAGAAGAGCTCTGGTGGTGGAAGCTTTGTTAGATTGGAACATTAAGATGACGTTCTGGAACATGGGCGCTCGGGCCACCACACGTTTTTGGCACAGCCGTTTTCAACGGCGACGTTCCATAACGTTATCACAAAAACAAAACAATAGGACTTATAATCCGATCTGGCAGATCATTCTACAAAACCCTACTAGAGTGGTCACTATGACAATATTTTGTTAGTGGAGGACAACATAGAAAGCCAGCATTGCGCACCAAACCCAGTATCATTTCATAGATTCCAAATACTCCAACCCCTACTTTTTACCACCCAAGCAAAGCCACAGATATATAAGGCTTTAAGAATTTCCCTAAGCATCGGTGATGCATCCATGACTAGCGTCCTGCACCAACTTCGCATACTTGAATAGGGTGCCTTTCGAGTATTTCAATGGTGGTGCTGTCCACTCCTGTCTCCGCCTCTCTATCTCCTCTTCACTCACGCTCACATTCAATTCTCTCGTCTCTGCATCAATCGTAATCTCATCACCATCTCTAACAAGCCCAATGGGACCACCCTCTTGAGCCTCAGGTACAATATGGCCAATTAAGAAACCGTGGCTACCACCGCTGAATCGACCATCGGTGAGCAACGCAACGTCCTTGCCAAGACCAGCACCCATGATCGCAGAGCTCGGCTTCAGCATCTCTGGCATGCCGGGGCCGCCCTTTGGACCTTCATAGCGGATAACAACGACAGTCTTCTCGCCCTGTTTGATTTCACCCGCTTCAAGGGCAGTGATAAAATCATTTTCAGCATCATAGACTTTGGCCTTTCCAACGAACCGAAGCCCCTCCTTTCCAGTGATCTTCCCAACGCACCCGCCTGGGGCAAGGTTGCCACGTAGAATCTGTATGTGTCCAGTCTTCTTGATGGGGTTACTTAGGGGTCGGATGATATCCTGATCAGCTGGGAAAGAAGGAGCGTTTTCCAAGTTCTCTTTAAGCGTCTTGCCAGTTACGGTTATTCCACTGCCGTCAATGAGGCCTTCTTTAAGGAGAAACCTCAAAAGTGCGGGAGTACCGCCAATGTCATTGATATCTGCCATAACATATTTTCCGGATGGCTTAAGGTCTGCAAGGAATGGGATGCGGTCGCTGACACTCTGGAAATCGTCAATCGTCAGCTTAATGCCTACGGAATCCGCGATGGCGATTAGATGAAGCACTGCATTTGTCGACCCGCCTGTGATGTTAACCAACACCATAGCATTCTCGAAAGCTTGGCGGGTCAGAATGTCCTTTGGCCGAATATCTTGCTTCAGGAGTTCCTTAATTGCACCACCAGCAGCCAAGCATTCAAGCTGTTTCGCTTTGGAGTCTGCAGGGTTTGAAGACGACCCGGGAAGTGACATGCCCATGACTTCAATTGCGGTAGCCATAGTATTTGCCGTATACATGCCTCCGCACGCGCCTTGTCCAGGGCACGCATGTCGGATGATATCAAATCTGGTTTCTTCACTGATCTCGCCTGTGATGAACTGGCCATATGCTTGGAATGCTGAGACAATGTCAATATGCTGATTCCCCATGGTCTTTGCGCAGCCAGGTTGGATCGTTCCTCCATAGACCATCAACGAAGGCCTGTTCACTCTTCCCATTGCCATAATAACTCCAGGCATGTTCTTATCACATCCAGGGATGGAGATATTTGCATCATACCATTGCCCACCCATGACCGTCTCGATTGAATCCGCAATCAAGTCTCGAGACTGGAGAGAGTACCGCATTCCCTTTGTACCCATTGAAATGCCGTCGCTCACACCAATGGTATTGAATTGCATCCCCACGAGCCCGGCTCTTTGTACTCCTTCTTTCACTTTGTTGTTTAGTTCCAGCAGGTGCATGTTACAGGGATTTCCGGAGTACCACACGGATGAAATGCCGACTTGTGCCTTGCTTAGATCCTCATCTTTTAGTCCCGTGGCGTACAGCATGGCCTGGGAAGCGCCTTGTGATTTCGGTTGAGTAATATACTTGCTGACAGTATTTAAATCCTCATTGGACTTAGTCCGGAAGTGGGACGATGTTGAAAGTGCCTTCCTAGAAGCTCATTAACATACATAAAACAGACACTGACAATCAGTTGGGGTTTTAGAGCTTACATATGCTGCCATTGCGGCCTCGAACCCCATACTGGGCGAGCCAAAATGGCCCCAAACCGTGGAAGCAACATTTCTGCTAAGCTTGAAGAGCATGAATTGAAATGCTCGCTCCAAATGTTTTGGAGTTTTTTCGGAGATTGGCTTTTCTTCGGGCCGAACAATGGTGGTCCTACTTCGTATCCGAGAACCAATTAACGTGGGTGACCACTTATGCACGGTCCCATATTGTGCATGGCACCAAAATATGTTCGGTTGCAAATTACCTCCAGATCAGAATTGTTTTGATCCGTGCATCCTTTGGCGTCAATTAGTAAGATAGTAGTGGCGTCTAATTTTGATGGCTTCATTTGATCTGTAATTGAGTCGATTGTTCGGTAAGGCTCTAGATGAGGCTCCAGAGCTCCAAATTAGTGTTAGCTTTGCTCACCAAAATCATCGATTTTTGAGCCTGCCTTCGTCCCAGTCTGGACCTCCCACACTTTCGCTCAGAAGAACTCTGCCTTTATTTTCCAATTCTTATCTTGTGCATATTCCTATACCTTCACTCATGACTCGGCATCTAATGGTTGTTCGCCTTGCACTGTGGTGGCGCAGCTCATCATGCATACTCATGCAGCCTTGGTGGCTGTGCACGACCGGAAAGCGAGGGTAATCAGCCAAAACCAGCCTGATAACCAGCGCCCATTTTCTCATCTCTTTGTGTGAACAAAATCGTAGGACTGATTTTACAGGATGCCGATAACTTTTGGATCCGTTGGCGACATCATCTCCGTTTGCCTTCTCGTCAAAGACCTTGTCGACGCTCTTGGCAAGGCTCGAGGCTCCAAAGCTGAATACCAATCGGTCACCCGCGAACTATGGATATTGGACCGCGTACTACTTGAAATCGATTTGCTGGCGAGGACGCACGGAGGAGTAACTCCTGAACTAGAGGCATTGTGCGAGACGGCTAAGAAGGCTGTCAACAGATGCAGAGAATTAGTCTCTGAATTTTCGGCAAAGATCAAGAAGTACCAAGGAAGCTTTGGAGAGGAAGATGGCCAAAATAAGAACTTTATCAAGGAGACCGCGATGAAGGTGCGATGGCGCATGGGTGAGCGAGACGCTGTAGAGAAGTTCAGGGTAGAGATTGCAGGCACTAGTTCGAGCCTGCAAATGTTGTTGGCGACTGCAAGTGTGTCAGTTGTCCCTTGTATCTGCATATCAGAATTGAAAAGCTGACGGTTGATATTAGGAAGTTAATGAGCATCAATGAGAAGCATGTGAAATTCCACATCAACAGCATCCAACAACGGAATGAATCAACCCTCACAAAACACAATGCAGTCCTTCTATCTATTCATGAGAGACTCGAAGATACCAACCGCTTCATTACGTCCGGTAATTTGGTCACTAGCAAGATCGCAGACGCGCTCCGACTTGACTGGCTCCGTCAACTAGGTACCGAACTTAAAGGATTCTTGCGCCGGATCATTGCCATGAACATTGCCACATACCACGCCGTCATTAGTATCCAAGCCGCACTTCCTAGTCGCTTAGAAAGAGGTCTCATTGAAGAACCCTTTATTCTTGAGGATGCTATCGGTCGTGTTGCCCCTGTGCACTTGCAGTTCGTTACGTCGTGGGATGCTTTCAATGCCGTGCTTGAGATTCGATTTAAGGACCTGCAAGGCTTTAAAAAGGTCAGAGAGAAACAATATGGGTTACAAGATAAGGCCACGGGAAGAGATATTGATCACTCCCATCCCTGGCAAAGAGCTTTCCTCCCAGGCCAACGGATTGAGATGAGTTTCGTATTCGACAACGAGGATACTGATGATGGAAAAGTGAAGAATGCGACATGTCCTGGCTGCCAAACACCATCTTCAAGCCTGACCACTTCCGATATTCAGTGTGAAAACTGTAGAATGTGGTTTCGACGTATCACGATTATCCAAGATACCGAGCTCCTACCACAGAATCCCGTACCGATGCCTTGGAAGGCGAAAGCTGAATTTGGAAAACCAGGATTTGAAAAACCTCTGCTCGGACCTTCGAGCCCCGGGAAGAGAAGGATTACGCCTGAAGAAATAGATGGAGATGATGACATGAGAGAATTTAAAAGAGTGCGGTTGATTTTAAGAAAGAAGCGGTTTCAAATTCGTCCATTCGGAAAACCTGGATCTCGACGTAATTTGATGACTTTTTCGACTCTCTCCAATGAGTCCAGTGTCGAAAACACCCTTTCAGGATCCAGAGCAGCAATGGGCAATGCCTCGGTACATCTGGCACAAACCGTTGAGGCTATGATGGGCATAGAAGATACTGTTCGGCTACATCCTGCCGAGATTGTGAAACTAGACCTCGAAAATGTTCGTCAAGCAGGGCTATTTCGTAAATTGGCTTGCAGGATCCCTGACACATCTAAGGAAGAGGAGAGTCCTTCGTTTCCCAATCCACCGACAGCTACCACGCTGACTATGTCGGCCAACCTGGCGTCGACGTATAGGAATCAAGGGCAGTGGAATGAGGCTGAAGAGCTGGAGGTGCAAGTGATGGAGACAAGAAAGAGGGTGCTTGGAGAGGAGCATCTAGTGATGTCAAAGGTTAGGTTAGGTTTCAAAAATAAGGCCAAAACCAATCTAAAATACAATTTTGAGGCTCGAACCGGTTACGGAACCGGTTAAACCAGATTAACTAGATATAATAGATAGATCTTGACGTAATATAGTACACAAAGTAGTAGAGACGCTTAGGGGGGAGGTAGAGCCGTTGCGGAGAGTAGGAAATAATATATAGAGCCTACGGAACTTACAAAATATTAGCAGAGATTTTAGTAGTTAAGCAGCCGACGATATTAAACTTACTATTATAAGTCTTGGCATAATATTAAGAGCCAATTAATCGTTAAATATAGTATACTTAACTACTTCGCCCTTTAGATTATCCTTATCCTTATTCTTATCCTTATCCTTATCCTTATCCTTATCCTTACCCTTACCCCTATTCTTATTCTTATCCTTATTTAAATTCTTTTTTAAATTATTATTATCTATATCGCGAGCCTCCTCCTTATATTGCTTATTAACGTTAGGGTTAATGCCTTTAATAAAGGCTTTAGCTTTTGGCCTTTTAAACCAGAACTTAAGGTACTTATTAGCCTTAATAATATTAGCTTTAAGGCAATTACGAGAGTTAGTAACTAGATGCTTAGTAGAGCTAAATATTTATTTATACTTAGCGCTTATTAATAGTATAGCTAGTATATTAAGGGTAAAGCGCGTAAGGTCTAGTTATAAGAAGTAAAGGCTATTCTAATAGGTAAGAGGATCGCTAATATATTTTAGATTATATTTAATATAGCTTTAATAGGAGTCTAATTTAGTAAGAGGCATAGATGTAATCTGCTTATAGCTATAAAGCCTACTAAAGGTTTTACCTAGTATAAAACAATTTAGTAACTGCGACTTGTCTATTATAGAGCTACTATACTTGCCCTTATATTTCTTAAGCCAAAGATCCTTAACTAGGCCTTATATACCGTAAAGCTAAAACTTCTTACTCTTATTGCTATTAAATTGTTAATAAAACTACCACCACTTTTTATTTAAAAGAAGGACTTAAGCTATATAATAAGCCGCACTATCGTTTACTAAATTATAATACTCCTTATATTTCTCCTATAAGGCGTAGGCTGCGGCTTTAAGATAGGCGTATTTTTTATAATCTTTATACTTAGCGTAGTGCTCCTTAAAGTCTATCTACGCGTTAAAGGTACAATTTAAAAGCTAATCTAGTATAGTAAACTAGTAATAGAGTGTATACTTATAGCCTTAGCTATATATTATAGCCTTATAGAATAGTTATAGAATAAATAAGAGTTTTTTAAGGAGGAACTAGTAGTAAGAGGTAAGGCAATTATTTTTATTTTTATTGCCTTATTTCGGTATATATAAGTTATAGAATTACTAAATATACTATTTTTAGTTAATAGCCCTTATAATAGACGTAAAATATAAGTTCTATTATATAGCGTTACTTTAGATAAGCTAGTAGAGAAATAATTTAGAATAATTTAGAATAATTTAATAAAGTTTAAATATTATAACCATAGCCTAGGGGAATAGAAAATCTAGCTCTAGGCTAATTAAATCTATAATAATCTACATTATTACTACTAAACCTTAATACTTACCTTAAGCTTATTAAAATCTAACTATATACTACTTACTATAATCTTTTAAAACTCCTTATAACATTACAGCGATAATTTAATATACCTTATAATATTATAAAGCCGCCTAAGAGCGCCCTACTTTCTCTAGATTGTTATAATAGCCTTAAAATCCTACTTACTATATACCGTCTCTAATTCCTCTAGTATTAACTTAGCTTTTTTGCCTAGAAGAAACGCTTACGCGTAGAGGTTAACTATATAGCTAAAATACCGTAGCTAACGTTGCCTTTACTATTTAACTAACATCTTTAGATAGAGAGTTTTTAGAATTAGATTAACAGCTATATTATTACTTATCATATTATTAAGTATAAAGTATTTAACCTTTTTACTAAACTTATACTCTCTAATTATATTAAGAATATATTAAGCAATATTAGCGCTAAAGTGTTTGCTATTAAGTCTCCATATACTAAAAAGCTTTATCTACTAGGCTTTATTGCGATTAATATAATACGCAATAATTGCAATTATAGCGTAGTAATTAGGCGACATCTAGAGGTTAAAGAAAAGGTATATATTTAAGCGAGCTTTTTATAAGTTATTACGGAGTTGCTTCTTACGTGTTCTAAACTCCTTTATTACCTAGCTATATATTATATTTCTAGTTAAAATTAACTTCTTAAGGCCTGCATATATATACTAAATTAGCTCTAAAAAGTACGCGTTTTTAATCTAGTAGTATATAATATAGTAGTATACTAGCTAGCAAATTAGTAGGAGCTTAAAGTAGTTAAACTACTTATTCTAAATATAGTCCTATCGCTTAATAAAGCTTTTAATTATTCCTTTTACCTAAATTAAATTGCCTCTTTTATTAATGCAATAAATACGCCTCTAGTAAAAGAGAATAGTTAAATTACCGTTTAGCGCTAGAAACTAATTAGGGAGTTACTATACTAAAAGCTAAGTCTCTTACTAAGCGGCCTATATATTAGATCCTTCTTCTTATTTAAATACTAATAGTAGTAATAGAATCTAGTTAACGTCAATTCCTAAATAATTATAAAGCCTTTTCCTTTACCCTATATATATAAGGACTTCTTCTTACTATACCTCTAACCGGTAACGTTGGTAACCTTATAATATTGCTACCTATAAAGCTTAATTTGTACTAGCTCTAGTAGAGCCTTTATAGGAGCCTCCGGCTTAGAATCTAATTTAACTTTATAATAGGTAAGAAACTCTACTGCAGCTGCATCTATAGTTATCTTAGCGCGCTTCTATCGTCTCCCATTAGAGCCCTTATTAATTCACTTTTAAGGGATAGTAGGAGCCTTACCTTTTATATAACTACTAGATGCATAGCTACTACTACCCCTATATAGTTGCTGATTGGTAATAGTAATGAAGCTCTCTATAGAGAAAACTAAGATTAAGAGGATAATATAATAAGGGCAGTATATAGATAGTAATTTAGGCGGCGTGATAAGGAGCTATATAAGGGTAACGCGATAAGGAGGCCTTAATTAGATTAACTATCTTAGATTAATTAACTTCCTCTACTACATTGGATTAGAACGGCTACTTTAATACTATTGGTCACACAGGGTGACTCACCAATAACGACTACTCGAGTAGGGTTACAGTGATGTTGGTTGATAAAGCTTGATGATGATTGGAATGAGGAAGGGCGAGGAGCTTAAGACTCCTCGCCACGCTAGTGCCGCGGTCGTCACGTGACGACCGCTTGCCTCATTCCCGACAAATACATTATATAGATTAGATCGGACAACGTCTTAAAACGCCTTACTTTTTAATTATAATCGTGAGCTAATATACGCATATTTAGAAGTTATAGGTGGTGTTTAGCCTTCGTCAGGAAAAAATTTACCAGCATTTGATTTTACTTTTCTGCCATTTCAGCATTTCTAGCATTTCCTAGCATTTAGCAGCTAAATGCCGCATTTATTACCAAGTACTAGCA
>Ga0307515_10013936_pt1 | contig 14964 bp, 6 predicted proteins | sample 17_EM_MG_FD_194513 | JGI IMG/M metagenome (GOLD analysis project Ga0307515, IMG submission 194513) | Populus trichocarpa ectomycorrhiza microbial communities from riparian zone in the Pacific Northwest, United States - 17_EM | ecosystem: Host-associated > Plants > Roots > Unclassified | place... | reverse complement strand
AAATCCAAGCATTCCTGGCGGAGGCGGTGGCGGGGGAGGTACTACGCCAGCCTCCTCTTTAGTTCCAGGCATTGGAGGAGGCGGAGGTGGGCCATCAAACTTAGTATCGGCGTCGGCGGGGGTCTTGGGAGAATCAGACTCGAGACTTGGATGGGAAGGACCAGTCGTAACACCATCGCCCTCTGCATCTTCATCATCGCTTCCATCATACCGTTTGACTTTAGAAGAAATCTCTCCAAGAAGGCCAGTAGCTTGTTGCGCGTTCATCTTTGGCCGCCTTAGCTCCACAAGCCTTGGCTTCTCAATAATCGCATCGTCATCAAGCTCCTCTCTATCCTCCCGGTCTTCTTCAGGTAGTGCATCCCCAACAGGCTTCCTCTTCGGTGTAGCACTTTTAGTCCTGGTAACAGATCCTAAGTATCCATTGCCGAAATGGCTGAAGTCTTGATCTTGAGAAGTTCCCATCTCTCCCTCCATTCTCTCCCTGAGCTCACGGAGCTTCTCAGACGGCGTGATCTGCTGTAGATTCTTGCCCTCGAGCTGCGCCTGCGTCTTCGCCCTCTGCAATTGGATCTCCAGTCGACTCATCAGCTTCTCGCGATCCAGAATACCCTGCATCTGGGTCGGATCCGCCGCGCCAAGTTCCTCCTTGCCAGGCTTCTTAGTAGCAGAGGCAGCGACGTCTTGGGCGTCTCGAAGCATGAGATAAAGTTCGCGCGTTTCTAGTTCGTTCCGCTGTAATTCCTGCGCCCGAACCCTCTGTATCTCCGCGAGCTCAGCCTTCATGGCCTCAACCTGCCTACCACGCAGTTCGATAATAGCAACCTGCTCTTCCATTTGCCGCTGCAGCTTAGCTACCACACCATCCGCACCAAGCTCGATCTGAGCTTTCATCTCATCGCGCTCCGCGATGGCCGAGTCGGCGATTTGGCGGGCCTCGACGGCGTCATCACGTATCTGGCGGGCCTCGGAATCGGTGTAAAGCTTATCAAGTAAACTTTGGACTGTAAAGTTAAGGCTCTGTTTGAGATCCATGTCCGGTAACCGTCGATCCATAGCTACATAACTGAGCATCGCATCCACAAGCTGGAACATGCGTAATCGATCTTCACCTTCGTTATCCCGAATCAGCAATAAGTGTTGCATGGCCGAAATGAAGTAGTCTTGGCTTCTGCTCCCCTGAATCCTCGACATGATAGCATCCGTAATCTGTGTCGGATCATTTAAGTCCTTAACCTCGCCCTCAATGCTATCGACCATGGAGCTATTCTCTCTTTCTAGAATGTCTTCATAGTCAATCGCCTCATTGGCCCTATATCGTTCGATCTGCTTGTCAATAATTTCGTACTGGAACCCTTCCATCTTCGTCAGAATACGTTTGATACCGCATGAAATGAACTGAGCCCGAATATGCATTCTGAGCTGTAGATCTCTCTCCGGTGCATCGACAATCATGTTGATAAGGAATAGAGAAGCGACGGCGTATTCCATGAGCAGGTTCTCCATGCCAATGCCTCCGCTGCGGACTTCGTCTGATGCCCCAACCAACGAACCCATCTTGCCGCGGCCGTCAATCGTAACCTCGACAATACGCATCCATGCGTCAAACCTCCCATTTTCGCCCTGCTGCATCTTGAGATGGTCCAGCGCCTGTAGAACTTTCTGATGTCCCTGCCCATCCGCCCAATGGCACAGAAACGTTAGCACTTCAGAAACCAGTTTTCGTGTGTTAAGTCTTGGAGAAACTAAAGATCCAGCCAGCGCCATCACGATCTGCGAGTGCGCAAGCGCGTTATCGGCCCCGTACTTGTTGTTCATGAGGGCCTTCAGACACTTCACGATGTCGTACTCCCTCTCGAGGTCTTTATCTGCGGAAGCCCCAGCGCCTGACGGCGGCGCAGGCCCCTGACCTTGCCGTCGATTTATCTTAGCCAGTACATTCGTGAGAGCAATCTGTCCCTGTGCCTCCACGAAACTCTTCACCCATGCAATCGGTTGTGTCCTTAACGAAACACTCAAACTCTGTAGTTGCTTCGGAGATATCGAGTTGTCCATGACTCTCCTCACGTACCACTCCGGCGATCCCTCTTCTTCAGCGCGCCCGAGTATGCCTCCCATAGCGTCGGCCCCAGTGTACGTTGTGCGCTGCTGTTGCTTCTTTTTCTGCTCGTGTTGGTACTCTGCTAGCTTGTCTTGATATACTAATGTCCATTTCTTCTCAATTTTGTACATTTCCATCTGCCGCCTGGCTTGCTCTGGTAAACTCTTCCACCCGCGTTTCACCATCAAGTTCATGAATTCCTGCTCAATCACATGGTCTGGTGGTTTTGGTAGCTGAAAGCCTTCGGGTGAAAACGAAGCGGTGGATGAGAAAGCTGATGAGTGATTCGAAGTAAGGAAGTTGCCATGCCTATGCGATTCACGGACATTAAAAGATATGGACATGGGAGCGGCGGTTGGGAGGAGAGATTGGCTATCGAGGCCAAGGGAGGATAATGTGCTTTGTGAAGGGTTGTTAGAGGAGAAGATGTTGGAGCGGTGCTTGGAGTCATTGGAGTAGATGCTGGCTTGGTCGGAGGAGGCGCGTGTGGTGGTTGAAGAGTCGGAAGTGTAGATTTGGTTATAGTTGCCGTTTGCGTTGCCAGCGCGTGCCCCGCCCCATTGTTGTATTGGAGCTCCTCGTTCGCCAGGTTGGCTTGTTGACATCACGGTACTTGAGGCATGTGGTGGTGGACGAGGTCCTGAGAGGTTTTGAGAGCTATTCGTAGGACTAGGTTGAAAAGAAGGATATTGATGAAACTCCCCTCCGCCCTTATTTAGGTGATGCGGGAGCGGCTCAGGGCGTCTAATACTCCGTTGTTCGTCTTTTGGTAGGTAGTTCACGGCAATAGGTGATCTGCTATCCGGAGTCGTGCAGTCGTATGGTACTGATGATATTACCCCTGCCGTCATTGCCAGCCCAGTTGTATCTGTCCCCATTGATATAGGCCTCTCTATCGAAGCCACCGACCCTCTAAGTGAATGTCTCGAGGACTGCGATCCCGCCGCACTGCTCGGTAAACTGGGTGTGTCGGGTATAAGGTGGGCGTCATTACTCGGCCTCTCCTTGTGTAATCGCCTTCCAAAGAAAGATTTGCCGCCTGAGGATTGTCTCGATTTCGGATCCTGCGGTGCGCTCGAAGGCATTGTTCGAGGTGCGGCGTGGATTGGTATCCCTGTTCACGGCGCTTCGCTGCGGTATGTAGTTCTCTTGAAGATCTTCAAATTATCCCTCCAGCGTGTATATGATGACCCCCAGCGCGGGGTTCCTCAGTATATGCCGGCCACTGTTTTAGAGTCAGGCTGATACAGCCTTATGCGTTATATGTGGTGACACGATCCCAGCGTGCTTCAAGCGTTGTCGAACAAAAGTGTCCAGGTGCAGCTCACTCGGTTCAATATCAATGCCCACAGTCCTGTGGGCCCTTGGCGTAGGGATGGCGATGCGACTGTATTGCGAGCGCATCAGCGCATCAAGTCTTGTATGTAGTCCAGGTAAGATATGGCCAGTGTTTCTCAGGGTCTAGGGAAGGACTGATGGGAGTATTCGGGTGTTACCGCTTTGAGTGTCTCAATACCCGAACAACGCCCCTGAAACGCAGCCAACACCGCTCCCTGCCCCGAGAACTTCACGTGGCTGGAGGTCCTCCCAGCACCCGCCACGACACTCGTTACTGTCCTCTCGCATCACGTTTCGGGCTCGGCGTTGGATTGAGGGACACTTCCTAAAGTCCGGCATTTCACACTGCGACTCTGCATGCCCTCTCTTGACGCGCATCTGCAGGCGCATACAGCTACATAAGAAGGAATCGCAAGAGCCGCGTAGCTTATTGTACGCCCTCAGCCTCCCCTCTGCTGTCTTCAAGTAGCTCTATTCGCTATGTCAGGCTTCTTTGGTTTTCTCAAAGTAAGTACATGCCAATGTCAATCATGCTAGTTATTCACCTAAACCCACGGTTGCCGCAACATACTAACAGTTGCCTCTAGACAATCTTCATACCCGCCCTAATCGCACTCATTGTCTACCTCCTCCTCAACTATGTCATCCTACCATTCGTGCGTCGTCATCGCCATAAATATAACCAGTACCTGCCTGTTCACGGCGGACTAGAGTCGATATCTTCCGGTACAACGTCTCTGCGCCATCGCCTTTCCGATGCTCTCTACTCACTTTTTATTCCTACGAGCTGGCGGCATAGGCACAGGACTGTAGTGGATGGGTCCTATGGCGCTGAGCACAACGAAGATGAATTATTTGATGAAGAGGAAGGCGAAGGGATGGTGGGATTTGACATCGATGAGCGCAGAAGAGAGGCATTGGAGAGGCGAAGGAGTAGTGTTGGCGATGAAGACAGGAGGCTGAGCCGGGAGCTGGAAGAAGGCTTCAAAGACGATAGCGATGATGAAGAAGAGATGGAGTTAAGGAATCCACGGTAGCATTTGGATATGGTGTAAACATCTGCGTCTGCGGCTGATTCTTTCACATACCCTATGTTCGGTCATAAAGTACCTCAATAGTAGCATGGCGCATTTGGCAGTGCAGATCGCATATTACCGACATTTGGGTGGCTTCAACATGTGTTTCATTTTGGTATCCATTAAACAACGCAGTCCCTAGAAAACAGAACCCAGAAAATTATCCTCCACGCATGACCGATTCTATTTCTTAGCTCTCTGCCCATAAGCCTTTGTGGCGTAGTCACCCTTGTGAACAATCAAGTCCTCAGGCTTGTAGTCCTCACGACCGGAGAAGTATGAGTCGAGAATGGACTTGGTACCAGCGGCGTATCGCTAATACTTACGTTAGTCATGCCCAGCTTAGGAGACGGATAGAACACAAACCTTCTGTGCATCGATCGAAGTACCGGACATGTGAGGAACCATGGCATTGCCACCACCCCATGCGTTCTTCGCATAGCGAAGTGGGTGGTCCTTGGGTGCTGGTTGCGGGAACCACACATCACCACCATAACCACGGAGCTGACCGGACTCGAGAGCCGCCGCGACATCCTCCTTCACAACGATGGCACCACGAGCGGTGTTTACCAGCCATGAGCCTTTTTCCAATTCAGTATACCAAAGTAAAACAGGTTGTTCGCAACTCACCTTTCTTCATCTTAGAGATCAAGTCCTTGTTAAACAGACCTCTCGTCTTCTCGTGCAGCGGGCAGTTAATTGTGACAACGTCGCACTGCGCCAACATCTCCTCGAGATTCTCAACCCGTCGGCAGCCGATCTCCTTCTCCTTCTCAGGGCTCAGAGGCTGGTAGTCGAAGTACAGCAGCTCCTTGCAGTCGAAGGGCTTGAGACGCCTCAACACACGCTCGCCAATACGGCCAACGGCTACTGTGCCTACAACCTTGTTCTCCAAATCGTACTCATTCTTCGCGACTTCCGCGACGTTCCACTCACCCGCGGCGATCTGCTCGTGGGCGGGGACGAAATTGCGGACGAGGGTGAGGATAGTCATAACAACGTGCTCAGCGACGGAGACGACGTTCGAGCCTGTGACTTCGGCGACGGTGATACCGCCATTGGTCTTGTTCGCCGCATCGAGATCGACGTGGTCGGATCCGATACCAGCCGTTACAGCGAGCTTGAGATTCTTGGCCTTGGCAAGGCGCTCAGCGGTGAGGTAACCAGGGTGAAAGCTGTATTACACAATTATTAGTTACTGAGATGTGTAATTGCGGCGAGGCTAATTGAATTAATTTTCGCATGCTAACTGCGGGGTGATATTGGGAGTGGAAGTGGAAGCCAAAGCCGAAGCGCGGGGTAGTAACGTACGGTGTGGTGATGATGACTTCCGCATCAACCAATTCCTGGTCAAACTTGGAGTTTTCGCCCTCCTTGTCTGACGTGGTTACCAGAGTGTGGCCTTGCTCCTCAATCCACTTCCTTATGCCCAGCTCGTTCTCGGTGGTACCCAGAAGCTGAGGTTCTTGCTCGGCGTGGATGCCGCCCTGGAGCGCAAAGCGCGGTTAACACCCGATCAAAAACCAGCCGATCACGATCAGGTCAATTGGACACTTACATCGTACAGTACAAGCAGAACTTTACCCTGTCGTTGTGATGTTGCTGTTAGCGTTCTGACCCCGCTCGGTTGATGAAACATTGAAATTCGGCATAATGGAACTGGGAGAGCAGCTCGCGCGGAGAGGATGGAGGAAGTTGGGCGCACAAGCCGCAAGGCGGAGCGGGTAAATACCATGATGAATGAAGACGCTGTTGAAGCTCAAGTGAAGAACAAGACAAGACGGCTCGCGCTAGTAGATATATGTACAAGCAAGGGGGCTTGGATGGTATCTGACGTAACTAGTCAATTCTGGACATATTTACCGCGGAGCTTTTAGAGGGTATCAGTTACCTTTTGCAGCGAGACGTGACGTCGCGTAGGTATTATCTTCTAGCTGCTAGCTGGAGCTTACGCGCACGGCAAGTCTGGTCAGAGGACTGAGATATATCTCCATCTCAGGGCGGGGGGACCTCTTATATATATAATGGCCCTGGCAGTCAGACAAGGGTATACAAGGTCCCACGCTCCTTCTAGACCCCGAAGTTAGACTATTCTGAATAAAGATGCGGTCTTAGATGGTGGCGGAGCATTTGGGTTCGTCATGGGTGTCAGGTGGGAGCTATCCCCTGGGAATTACTCCCCGCCGCCGATGATGCGGGGTTACAGCGAATGAAGGATTCTCTGAACCTTTCATCTCACAAGCCAATTCGGGTCTACGCCCCCCAAGCTGCAGCCGATGTGACCTTGTCTGACGTGCGGAACCTCGCACCACGTCCCTTCCGCAATTGGCAAAATGCTTTAGGGGTCGTTCGGTTGCAATCTGACGCTTTTGAATCTGAACTGAAAGTCCGGCAGAAAGAACGCGCTCCTTCCCGATTTGACACGCGTCTGTGGCTCTACAAGTTGCACGGACGTGTGCAATCTGAAGCCTTCAGATTCAAATGAGGAGCTCAAGGCTCCTTTTCAAACTGACGCCAAGACCTTCAGTTCAGAAGCCGTATACAGTAAAGTTGCCAAATTTTTAGTAACTTTTAGCGTATTTTTTGGGCGGTCAGAGGAACATCAAAAATTTGTGGCTAAGGCCAAGTTGAACTGGAATTCAACCGAACAGTCGCCTCAGAATCAGATTGGAGCTCCAGATCAACTCTATTCTGAACTGAATCTGAGGCCTCCAGATTGCAACCGAACGACCCCTTATTGCACGCCTAAACGGAGAAGACGGCGGAAACCCGAGAAAGTGCAATACATCGATCAGCTACAACACTAGTTGCCAGAGACAAACATCTGGAGGGCATTGATGCTCAGCACAGCGAGCTTACATTGGATCCCGCAACTAGGTACCGAGAAATGCGAAGACTGCACAGGATAACGGAAGGTTAGGTATTAATCTAGCAATCTGCCATTCAGGGGCGGAGTAGACGCCCATATTGAGGCACGGTTTTTGGTATATCCATATGAAGCATTTGAGTATCAAACCTCCTTCTCAAGCTCAGTGTACACCTCATGCAGATGTCATGTTCTGGAAAAATGCTAGTGGCTTCCGAAAACGCCCTACAGCGTTCCAGAATTCAGCCTCGGCCCGGAAAATGTTTCCTGGTTGAGATGGAAAGAGCGAAATCTTCATAACATCGCAGCCGCTGCCAAGGCTTACCAGGTCCTTCAATTAGATGAAAGCGGCAGGAGGGTTGGATTATGGTGTATGACTACGAAGGATGCGGGATGACTTTCATTCTCCGTTTCGCAGTTTGCGGAGGACGTTCGCTCTTAAATGCGGCTGCGAAACATATCCGAGTTCTCGCAAGACTTTCACCGAGCCTCGGCCTGAGCTTGGAGTTAATGGTAGTTGAGGTGAATAATGTGGAGATTCGGATATCCAATTGAATTATGGACTAAGGCAGTCCGCCGGCATTGCGGGAATGGAAATGCGCGGAATAAATAGCGGCGATTCGGCAATTGTGCTCGAGCTCTAAATAGCGAAGCTTATCTTATCCCTTCCAACGGACCATACGCGAACATCAGAATCAAAAGTACGCGAATGGTCACGGAGCCTTGATCCTATTGATTCTATTGGCTAGCTCTTATCGGTAACCGCGGGACGAATTTCACTGTTGAAAGGGATAGTCAGGAAGGGAATTGCGCGTCTCTCGCACTGCTCAATATGCAAAATAGTTGGTCCTCGCTGGGCCCAGAATTTCAGCCTCGTGAGGTGTCCGTGAGTGAAGATGGCAGCGTAGTTTTCAATATCAATATTGCCAATCAGATTGATCAATATTGTTACTAATCAATATTGGCGAATATTGGCGAGTATTGGCGATATTTGTAATATTTACAGATCTTCTTGGCACCCCTTTAAACTTTTAACTTCAGCATTATATGGATAAATTATTAAATATTATGGCTTCTAAAGCAGACTCATTACTCTCTAATATAGTTGTTTAACTGCTAGTAAAAAAAGACTTTTAACCTATAGATACTAGTCGGTAGGGATTTGCTTCGCAAATCCTATCCCTCCGTCGTGCTGCGCTGCGGGGGCTGCTTCGCAGAGGGGGGTAAGCTTTAGGCAGAGCCTCGTGTAGAGCTTTAGTAGAGCTTCGTGCAGAGGTTCGCGCAAAGCCTTATGCAGAACCACGTGCGGCGTGCAGGCGTGTAGATATATGTATATCTAGACGTGCAGACGTGTCGATCGGTAGTCCGTGCACCGATTGTAAGAAAAGAAGAACTCGTGTAAAGATTGATCTATAAAGAAAAAGTGGCTATATATACACAGTGTAGGTGCAGGCAATTAGGGGGGGGGGGGGGCAGGGAGTATACAAAACATCTAAAACAGGGGGGGTAGTACAACCTAACTTCACATCGACAAGATGTTTGTACGGGCGTTCATATAGGCAATTAATTGGTAAATTAATTAATTGTAGAGCTATTCGTATAGATGATTATAGAGTCTTCCTAGTATATCAGTACTGCGTGTTAGTAGAGCTTAGAGTGGAGTAGAGTGTAGAGCTTTAAGCAAAGCTCCAAGCGGAGCTTTAATAGGGCTTTAAGTAGAGCCTCGTGCAGAGCTTTGAGCAGAGCTTCGATAGAATTTCGAGCAGAGTTTTAATAGAGCTTTAAGTAGAGCTTTAAGCAGAGCTTCAAGTAGAGCCTTAAGCAGAGCTTAGTTAGAGCTTTAAGTAGAGCTTTAATAGAGCTTTTGTTAAACGGACAATTAGAAATAAGAACCCTATCTATTAATGAGGGCTCTAGAAGCTCCTTATATACATTAGGTAGGTCTAGACAACTAAGTCAAAATAGGTAATAGAAAATAGGTAATAAGATATTTGATAAGACATTTAGTTATAAGTTAAGAGACAACTAAGATATAGTTCGTATAGACGATCTAGGTTGTTAGACAGTATTACAATAGTAGTAAGGAACTCCGATTTAGGTCAATAGCTTCTTAATATAGACCTTATATTTAGGCTTGTTTTTAGAGGCCTTATAAAGGGCTTTATATAGAGCTTTAAGCAGAGCTTTATATAGGCGTTTATATAGGCGTTTGTGTACACATTTATAGAGACGTTTATAGAGACATTTGTATAGACGATTATATGGGCAATTATTGACCTAAGGTACGAGTGGTCTATATTTTTAGGTCCTAGATTTCAAACTTTGCTAAGCCAGCTTTTGATTAGTTTAAAAAATGTTGCGCGCGGTAAGTTATAGCAGAATCCATATAACGAACATTAAAATATTATAAACATTAAAATATCCTAGTATTGCGCCTTCCTTTTTATTAACACCTCTATTAATACCACTATATATATTATAAATATAGCAGATCCTACTGTAATTAAATACAGTAAGTGCTATATCTATAAGCCCCGCCTTAACTTTGTCAAAGACGGCCCTTTAAAAAAGCTTTTAAAGCTATGCTAGTTATATCAGTCAAAGGCGCGTCTTCCCTATATACTACTTCTACCTCTACTTACTTTTCTAGGCCTCTAAATATGTTTTAAATAAGCGGAGAGCTCTTATAGAGCTAGGTTCTGCTACTAAAAGTCATCCTACAAGGCGCTAGCAAATTGCTTTACCTAAAAACGATACTAAGAACGCCTTCTTGCCTCGCGGCTAGAATAGCTAAGATACCCCTAAAATAGCTTAACGGCGGAAGACAATTAGGGCAATATAAAGGGAGCACCGTATTCTTAATCGGTGGGGTAAGGCTTACTCGCCTACTCCTCCGCTATATACTATAGACGAAGCTCCGTGCAGTAGAAGAGGTACTCTAGATGGCCCAAATACGTCCTTACCGGGGCTAGCTCCTATACCTACTCTACCGCTAATACCTACTCCGGCTACGGCCACACTACTACCTATTTCGGCTATTAATTAGGAGCAAATTAAGAAGTTTAGGAGTATATTATAGGCTAAATATATAGAGACGTGCAGTTATTATAAGGAGTAGTAGTTCTAAATAGGCCTAGCTACGGAGGGTGATAATATAGGTATATATAAAGCCTGCATTAAGGACGCCAATAGCCTTAAAGATCTAACCCTTTCTCCCCTATTTAGTAAAAGCAATAGGCTTAATCCGGGGCCTATTCCTAGCTTCCTACCTATACTTACCGCGGTAAAGGAGCTTCTAATTACGCGCGTATATATTTATCTGCAAGTCGTACGTATATACGGCTAGCAACATCGCTATACTAGCCACATTTACTACTTTGGCTAGAATACACTAAAGACTTAGAGGCAGCTACCACGGCTACCTACTAAACTTAATATACTAGTCGTGAGGCCTATAACAGTAGAGGGTGGCGAATACCTAAGTCGGCGGTTTACTAAGCGGTATACTGTAAGGCGCTCTACTATAGTATAGTGGCTTTACTTTCTAAAGGTCAATCATCCTAATTATCGCGATATTAAAATATGCAGCACCCGGCTTATCGGCTTACCTAAAAATGGCTCTATATTAGATCAGCTACCTTATATCAATAAGTTGGAGTCTAATTCTAGTGGCCTAATAGCTCACCCTACTGCTCTTATGCAACGTCCTCCTGCTATTAATCCTCTGCCTACCAAACTTGGCAGTAATATACTAGACGGCGAATTTAATAATAACGTACTAGATACTTTAGTTCCTAATCTAGTGCCTAACCTTAGTAAATTAGAGCTTTTAGGTTATAAGGTTTAACACTAACAAGACCTATAAGCGGGCCTAGAGGTTCCTACTATATAACAGATACCTCTCTCTAAGCAATTAGCTAGTTTTATTATACGCAGCGCCTTTCCTACTCTATTTCCTTATAGCAAAGCCGATTTTAATATACTACAAAGCCGTACGGTTACCCTGGCTGCGTACGCTAAGCATATACTTAAGTATTAGGACGGTCGGTTTGGCCGCCACCCCTTATTTCGCTATTACGTGTTTAATCGGATTATAAGAGAGCAAGCCCTTAATGCCACCCGCTTCCTCTGCAGCTAATTAAATAAAAATAGTCTATCTTTAAATAAGCTTAGTAATATTATAAATGGCAATAAGGGTGGCTAGTTACTAAATAAGATTATACGGCATATATAGAACCTTAAGGGCACTAGACCTTACTAGAGGTAGAAAAGGAATAAGCTTACGGCTTATACTAAGAATATTAAGAGCGGGTCTCTATTCTTTACACTTAGCGCTACTAATCTACATTAGTATAATCTATACTCTTATATACCTCTATTTAATAAATATAAGGCTACTAATAAGGCTTAGCGCTACCAGATTACTTCTTAGAATCTTAATAATAATCCGCATATTACTGCTTACTAGCTATATCGCCGCTTTAATCTATTTAGGAAGCACGTACTTATAGGCCTATTTAATAGCACTGACTTTTAGTCCCAATATAAGTGGTAGGTACGAGGTAGCGGCTATATATATAGCTTTTTATGGAGTTTAACAGCCCTAAGGCCAGATCCGTTAGCTATTAAATTAAGGGCGGCTTTTGCTAAGTACTGGGCTACTTTTATATCTATAATTAATCTTAATCAATCTAGGCCTCCTAATCTCCAACATCCTTCTACTCTTAGCTATAAAGAATAGCTTAATACTAGTAAGCTTTTTACTACCTACCTTAATCGATTTTAACGGCACTATAATTATACCGAATCTTACTGCTTACAATTAAAGAAAGGCTCTACTAGAGTAAAGGAGTGCCGCTTTTATTTTCCACGCTCTCTCCGCAATAAGGCCGCTGTATTAAAGGATTAAAATCCACATTACTGGACGTTCTGTCTATAGCGTAATAATAAGCTTTTTAATGGTTACAATATAGCTATAATATTAGCGTGGATGGCAAATATTAATACGTTACCCGCTATAAGCATATTAGTAATAGTTAACTATATAGGCAAGTATTACAGTAAGGAAGAGAAGAAATTAACTTCCTACTAGGAGTTACTCTAATTAGTATAGCCGTACGCCAATAGCCTTTATGCCTTTAGTTCGGTCGTGGCTAGGTTTATAAATAAGCTTATTACTAAACGCAATTGGTTAGCATAAGAGGTATACTATCTATTTCTTAATATTTCCCTTTACAAAGGCTCTAGGAATATAGTAACTTTAAACTACTGCTAGGAGGACGATTAAAGCGCTACGTATAAGCTTAATAATAGGCAACTAAGAGGGTATGGATTGTCTAACTATAAGAAGTATAAGCGCCGCCCAAATAGGGTAGAGGACGTTACTCTCCTTAATTTTCTACTCTATTTTAATCACTCTACTTATAAGCGTTGGCTAAGAGCAAGGCCTTAAGTTATATTATACTTTCTGCGATATAACGGCAATCATTCCTATCTATAGTATCCTAAGTTCTGCCGCGTAAAGCTTATTCTTTATCACCCGTAAAGAGAGTATAAGGAAGTAACTACTTATACTAATAAATTCGGGGCTCCTAATTATATGGCTTCCTATTAGGCTTATGTTAACTCTTATTAGTATCTACCTAACTACTTCTATAATTAAAAACTAGAGGAAGGTCGCGAAACTGCTAATAATATTAATAAGTTTAAGGGCGATTTCGCAGACGACTTAGAGCTATACTAGTCCTTTAAGGCCCTATATGCCCGCATTTAAAATACTAATAGAGTTAAAATTAAGGATCCTAACAGGCTTAGTAATAGGGAGCTTAATTATAACTACGACTAGAGTATACATTAGGGTACGTACCTATAGCTTAATAAGAGGACTTATTAGTAGGAAGCACGGCTACAGCCTCTACCGTAAAGCCGCCTATCCTAAATAGTAACTCCGTCCTCCTTATAACCAGGTCAGCGTTATATCTATAATATTATAGTTAATTACTATAGGCAGATCTAATTAGGCCTTAGCCCCCCCCTACTACGGATTAATATTAATGGAGAGGCGGGAACCGGCAAGTTATATCTTATTACTATTCTGTCTACTACGCTTTATAATATAGCTATATCTAATAGTAAGCCGTTACCATTAGTTCGAGCCACCCCTACTAGAGTAGCTGCCTTTAATATTAACGGTAGAACTATATACAAACTATTAAGGTTGCCAGTAAATCACCCCTTTAAGAAATTACCTACTGCTAGTCTTACGCCTCTATAACAAGCTTTTAAGAATATTCACTATCTTATCCTTAATAAGAAATCTATAATTAGGCAAGTATATCTGGCCTAGATTGATCGCCGCCTCCGTTAAATCTACCCTGCGCGTAACGACGACTACTTTAAAGGCTTAAACATCTTACTAGTAGGCGATTTCTATTAGCTTCCCCCTATAGGTCAGGCGGCCTTATACAGCAATCTACCCGCTAGGCCGTCAGAGCTCGCTAGCTATAGAAAGGAAGCCTATAAGGCGATTAACCGAACAGCTATCCTAGATTAAGTTATGCGGCAGGGCGGTAATGATACTAAGAGCTTCGTATTTAGGACCGCCCTTGCGGAGCTACGTAGTAATTCTATAAGTAAATTAACCTAGAAGCTTCTTTTAACTAGGTATAAGCAGGGCCTATCTACTAATAAGGTTGCGGGCTTTAATAACGCAATTCGGCTATATGGTATACGCGCTACTATAGGCAAGTATAACACTACTTAGCTTCGCAACCTTTTACAGCTAGTAGTGGCTATTAAGTTAGTTAACACTAGTATAGGTGCGCGGAAAGTCACTTCTAATTAGTGCGATACTATAAAGAATCTAGCCCTATGTATTGGCGCGAAAGTAATGCTAATATATAATATCTGGATTAAACTAGGCTTAGTAAACGGTACTACTGGTATAGTTAAAGATATTATATAAAAGGGACACGCGGATATTAAAAAGGATCAGCCTTAGTTACTACTAATTGTGGTAGATAGGTATAACGGACCTGCCCTATTCACTTGGCAGGATAGTAAGAAAGTTATCCCTATATTTTCCGTGCTTTATAAGTAAAAGGGTATAAAAGGCTCTTACTTACGGCGTTAATTTCTAATTGCTCTAGCTTTTGCTCTTACTGTATATAAAAGCTAGGGCCTAATACTTAACCAGGTGGTTTTAAATGTTAAGGAAAAGGATAAAATAGCTAGGCTAACCTATATAGCAATCTTACGAGTTAAGAAGCTTTTAGGGCTTATATTTAAACGTAAGTTTAATATAGAATAATTTCAGTTATCTATAAGTAAGACTAAAGAGGTATAATAAGAAGATTTTGCATGGAGGTAGTAGTAACTACTTATAAACGACTTTTCCTAATTAGGAAATTATATACTGGCTTAGAGGTAAGCGGAGAATACGGCATTCGCCTTAATTTCCTAACTTTTAAACAGCTTAACCGCGAAATCTAATTTTCTAAATTTTAACCCCCCTATCCGTCCTACCTTCTTACCGCTTTTAGAGCTGTTAGATATATATATAATAGTGTATAAGGAGAATTGGC
>Ga0307515_10013935_pt1 | contig 14965 bp, 15 predicted proteins | sample 17_EM_MG_FD_194513 | JGI IMG/M metagenome (GOLD analysis project Ga0307515, IMG submission 194513) | Populus trichocarpa ectomycorrhiza microbial communities from riparian zone in the Pacific Northwest, United States - 17_EM | ecosystem: Host-associated > Plants > Roots > Unclassified | place... | reverse complement strand
ACTCCGCCGTCGGCCTCGCCCACGGCCTGATCGACATCCGGCCGTTCCGCGCCCCGCACCACACGATCTCCACCGCCGCGCTGATCGGCGGCGGCAGCTCGCCCAGGCCCGGCGAGATCTCGCTGGCCCACAACGGCGTCCTGTTCCTCGACGAGTTCCCCGAGTTCACCCGCTCCGCCGTCGAGGCCCTGCGCCAGCCGCTCGAGGACCGCTCGGTCACCATCGATCGCGTCCACGGCGCGCTCCGCCTGCCCGCCTCGTTCCTGCTCGTCGCCGCCGCCAACCCCTGCCCGTGCGGCTGGCTCGGCTCCGGCGTCCGCGAGTGCACCTGCGGCCCCGGCGCGATCGAGCGCTACCGGCTCCGGCTGTCCGGCCCGCTGCTCGATCGCATCGACCTCCAAGTTTACGTCCGTCCCGTCCCGCTCGCCGAGCTCCGCGGCGCCGAGCCCGGCGAGTCCTCTGCGCAGCTCCGCGCCCGCGTGGCCTGTGCCCGAGATCGCCAGACCGTCCGGCTGCGGCCCTGGAACCTGCGCTGCAACGCCGAGATGCCCTCCGCCGTCCTGCGCGCCACCTGTCGGCTCGACAGCCTGGGCGAGCGCACCCTGGCCGACCTCGTCGAGCGCCGCCGCACGTTCACCGCCCGCTCGATCGACCGGCTGATCAAGGTCGCCCGCACCGTCGCCGACCTGATCGGCCAGGACGACATCGACGCCGGCTGCCTGCTCGAGGCCGCGGCGTTCCGCGACGTCGACCCCACCGCCGATCTGGCCTCCGGAGGCGCCCGGCTCTCCGGAGAGATCGGCGAGCCCTGTTCACGTTCCCGACCCGCTACGCAGACCCTTTTGCCCAGGTGATATCAATGCTATCAATTTTATCCATGGCACAGCTGATCGTTCGCAACATCGACCAGATCCTCGTCGACCTGCTCAAGCGGCGGGCCGTGGAGCACGGGCGTTCGGCCGAGGCCGAGCACCGCGAGATCCTGCGCGCGGCGCTGCAGCCGCAGCGAACGGGCAGCCTCAAGGACCACCTGCTCGCGATGCCCGATGTCGGCGACGACTCCGACTTCACGATCAAGCGGTCTCGCGCCCGCCGGGTGACGTTGTGAGCTTCCTCGTTGATACCAACGTCATCTCGGAGCTGCGCAAGGGCGCGCGCGCAAACGCCAAGGTCGGTGACTGGTTCCGGTCGGTCGACGACGCCGAGCTGTACCTCTCGGTGCTCGTGATCGGGGAGCTCCGCCAGGGGGTCGAGCGCCTGCGGCGCCGCGATCCGCCCGCGGCCGCGAAGCTCGATCGCTGGCTCCACGAGCTCATCGACCACCACGCCGAGCGGACGCTGCCGGTCGATGTCGCCGTCGCCGATCGGTGGGGACGGCTCAACGTCCCCGATCTGGTACCGGCGATCGACGGGATGCTCGCAGCCACTGCGCTGGTCCATTCGCTGACCCTGGTCACGCGCAACACGCGCGACGTCCGGCGCACCGGCGTGCAGTACCTCGATCCGTTTGCGTGACGGGTCGGCCGGCGGCGCGTGGATCGCCGCGGCCGGCGGTGGTGCGCGCGCGGAGATTGGCCGAGATCCGCGCTGGATCGCGACCTGTGACGTACCGCGTTCGACGGATCCGTCCTCGCAATGCCCGTGCGCCGGGATAGACTCGCTGCGGTGACCAAAGAGCATCGACCTGGCGGCTCGTCGCTATCGCAGACCGAGGGTAAGACCGCGTCCGAGGCCACGCCCGGCAAGGTGACGCTGGTGCAGCAGCTCTCGAGTGAACCAGGGCTGGCGCGCGTCGAAGGTGGCACGCTGTTCAGCGGCCCCGATCCGACGATCTCGAACGAGGCGCCCGCGCTGGCCACGCCGGAGAAGACCGACGCGGAGTACGAGAAGTCGATGGGCGTGGAGGCGGCGATCAAGTCAAAGAAGATGCTCCCGGTCGCCGGCATCGACGGTCAAAGCTTCGTCGCGACCGGCGTGGCGGGCAAGAAGGACGGCCAGGTGACGTTCACCTTCGATCGCGCGTTCATTGGTGACTACAAGCATCCCGCGATCACGAAGGAGGTCCGCGGAGTTCATGTGTCGATCTCCGCCGCGCTCTCCGGTCTCGGCGAGCACAAGGAAGTGAAGTTGATCCAGATCCTGCGCAGCATCAAGAAGGTCGGTGGAAAGATCGTCACCGGCGAGCCGGATACCGCGAAACGCAAGGCCCGCTCCGGGTGGGATGACGACAAGGCGACATCGAAGGGATGGCGCGTCGACGGCCTCGACTCGGATACGTCGCCGTTCTACGTTTCCGATGAGGTCTACGGCAATCACGGCTCCGACAAGAAGGCCGCCAAGCTGCGCGACACACCCGGCGACTGGACGACGGACACGGACATGGGAAAAGAGTTCCGCACCTGTGCCGTCTCGTACAAGGACGGGAAGGGGACGGTGCTCGCATGTGTCGATTGGGGGTACTTCATCGACGACAAGGGTGTGGCCTCGTTCTACCCGGCGAAACCGACGGCGACCGCCGGGGCGGTGCAAGAGCTCCTCGACTCTGCGACCCGCTGGGACGGCATCGCCGGCAACACGAAAGCCAACCTGTGAAGCAGGTGCTCGCCGCGGTGCTGTTCGCCTCGTGCGCAAGCCCCGCTTCCTCATCACCAACGCCAGCCCCGAAGATCCAAACACCCATGACTCACGAAGACGCGATCGTCACGAAGGTCCGCGCAGCGGTCGCCGGACCGGTTGCATTCGATTCCCTGGAGGCGAACGTCGGCCACAAGGCAGTGGCGCGCACGCCGGCCGTGCCACTCGCGATCATCCGGCGCGCGATCGTCGAAGATCCGCAACACCCCGACGACGTGTTGGCGATCGATGCAGACACGGCAGACGTCATCTACTGGGAACGGCCAACCAGCGATCGCAATCCCCACGTCGTCGGCGTGCAGGTGAAGCGGGACGGTTCGCGCAGGATCTTCTTCGGAGTCATCCCACCGCCATGACTCAGCGGAACGAGGTTGCCTCCAGGACAGCGCGCCAGCGTCGCGCCGGCTGATCGGCGGCCGCGAGCTGGTCGTGCAGCGCTCAGCCGGGCTTGCGGGTGAGCGTCGCCACCGCGGTCGCGAGCGGCGCGTCGGCGAGGCCGAAGCAGTCGCGGAGCAGCGCAGAGATCTCGGCGTCGGACCCGCCGGCGATCGCGGTGCGCAGCCCCATCGCCTTGCCCATGAACGCCGGGCCGTCCGCCGCGGACCGAGCCTGGAAGTGCCGCGCCGCCGCGCCGGCGTCGTCGGCGCCGAGCCCGAGCAGCGGCTGGAGCACCGCTCCCGCGGCGGAGACATCGCCCTTCATGATCGCCGCGGCAAAATCGCGAAACGTCACGTCCGCCATGGCGTCGACGCTACTCGCGTTGCACGCACCTGGCTACCGCGGCGGCCGACATCGTGGACGCGGCTGCCGCGCGGCGCCCGCGTCGCGGACGCACGCCCTGCGCGATCGGGCAGGCCGCAATGCTTGCGTGAAGCTCGGATCGCGAGATTCCTGGAGGCGCGAGACGCTCCGTCCAGGCCCTGGCACTTGACTTGAAGGTGATCCGCATTACGGAGACAACATGATATCCAGCGACCCACGCGAGCCATGGGCGGGCGATCTTGCCCCGCAAGCGTCGCCGCAACCGCCGGCCGATGGCATCGCGGTGCAGGAGCCGCCGCGCGAGGCCGAGCCAGCGCCCGGAGCCGACGTCGACCGCCAGGCGGCGCTGCGGGCCCTGCGCAACCTCGAGGCAACCGAGGCGCGGCTCGAGCGCAACGCCCGGCGCGAGGCCGACGAGACCCGCGGCCGGCTGGTGCAGGAGCTCCTGCCGGTGCTCGACAACCTCGACCGCACGATCCGCGCGGCGCAGGCCGGCCGCAGCGATCCCGCGCTGCTCGAGGGCGTGCGCATGGTGCGCCACCAGCTCGAAGGCGTGCTCCGTGGCTACGGCGTGGAGCGCATCGAGGCCGTCGGCCAGCGCTTCGACCCCGCGATCCACGAGGCGATCGGGATGGTGCCGGTCGGCGAACCGCAGCGCCACGGCGTGGTCGTCCACCAGGCCGAGCCCGGCTATCGCTTCGCCGGCCGGCTGCTGCGGCCCGCGAAGGTCAGCGTCGGCAAGCTCGTCGCGCCGTTCGAGCGCGGAACCGCCCCGATGTGGCGATAGCTGTGGCGCTGGTGAGCGGCAGCGGCGCGGGTCAGCCCGCGGGCTGGCCGCAGCCGCTGCAGAACCGCGAGCCGGGCGGTAGCGATGCCCCGCTATGCATCGGCGAGCGCCACCGCGAGCTCGGCGGCGACCTCGGCGTTGTGCAGCACCAGCGCGCGGTTGGCGCGGATCGACGCGCCGCCGGTGGTCTGGGCGAGCCGCGCGAGCAGGAACGGCGTCAGCGGCTTGCCGGTGATGCCCGCCGCGGTGGCCTCGGCGAGCGCGGTCGCGATCGCGATGTCGATCGCCGTCGCGTCGAGCGCGGCGGCGTCGGGGATCGGATTGCAGATCAGGATCCCGCCGCTGTCGGCCAGCCCGTCCCACCGGGCGCGCGCGATCGCCGCGAGCTCGCCCGCGGTGTCGGCGCGATGCTCGAGCGCGACACCGGAGCCCCGGGTGTAGAACGCCGGAAACTCGCCGGTGCGGTAGCCGATCACGAGCACGCCGAGGGTCTCGAGCGCCTCGACGGTACGCGGCAGGTCGAGGATCGCCTTGGCGCCGGCCGAGACCACGGCGATCGGCGTCCGCGACAGCGCGACCAGGTCGTGCGAGACGTCGCCCGCGTCGCCGCGATGGACCCCACCGATGCCGCCGGTCGCGAACACGCGGATCCCGGCGCGCGCGGCGAGCACGGCGGTCGCGCCGGCCGTGGTCGCGGCCGAGCTGCCGCGCGCGACGTGAACCGCCAGGTCGGTCGCGCCGGCCTTGGCGAGCCGCGCCCCGTCGCGGGCGATCCGCTCGAGCGCCTCGCCGGACACGCCGATGTGACACCGGCCGTCGAGCAGCGCGATCGTCGCGGGCACGGCGCGGGCCGCGCGCACCGTGGCCTCGAGCTCGCGCGCGATCGCGAGGTTGTCGGGCCACGGCAGGCCGTGTGCGATGATCGTCGACTCGAGCGCGACGAGCGGCCGGCCGGCCGCGTGCGCCGCCGCGACTTCGGGTGCGAGCACCAGGTTCACAACAGAGTTATCCGCGATCGCGCGCCGGCCCGATAGTCGTTTCGTCGGCCCGACCGGGCCCGGCTGCCCAGCGCCCGGCGCGTATGCTACGGAGGAACGAGATGTCCTCCACGACCCGCCTCCTCGTGCTCGGCGTGGTCAAGCTGTTCCAGCCGGTGCACGGCTACGTGGTCCGCCGCGAGCTGATCAGCTGGCGCGCCCAGGAGTGGGCCTCGGTCCAGCCCGGGTCGATCTACAACGCGCTGAAGTCGCTGACCCGCGACGGGCTGCTCGAGGTCGCCAGCACCGATCAGGTCGGCGGCCGGCCCGAGCGCACGACCTACCGGCTGACCACCGCCGGCTCCGAGGAGTTTCACACGCTGCTGCGCGACGAGTGGTGGACGGTCCGGATGCCGATCGACCCGCTGATGGCGGCGGTCAGCTTCCTCAGCGAGATATCGCGCGCCGAGGCGATCGCGGCGTTCGAGCACCGCGCCGCGCAGATCCACGGCATGGTGCGCCACACCGAGTTCGCGATCGAGGCCCACGACGGCACCGAGTCGCCGTACCACGTGCGCGAGATGATGCGGCTGATGAACGCGCGGATCTCGGTCGAGCTGGCGTGGTCGGAGCGCTTCATCGAGCGCCTGCGCAACCGCGAGTACAGCACCGCGGACGACCCACCGTGGCAGCCGCCCAGGCCGCCGGGCACGGAGCCTCGCGACGCGCGCAGCGACCCCGCGCTTCGCGATCCGCCTCGCCGCCCAGGCCGCGCCGCGCGCGGCGGCGATCCCGCGCTTCGCGATCCACCTCGCCGCCCAAGCCGCGCCGCGCGCGGCGGCGATCCCGCGCTTCGCGACCGCGCCATCGCCGGGAGCCGGCCGCGCGTCCCCCGCCGTGGACCCGATCGCGACCCCGCGCGCGGCGACGGCCCGACAGACCGCGCCGCGCGCCGCGGACCCGATCGCGATCCCGCGCGCAACGACCGGGCGCCCGGCCGTCCCTCGCGGTTCACCCGCCGCGGACCTGATCGCGACCTCGCGCGCAGTGACGGTGCCGCGGGCCGTCCGTCGCGCGAACCGGCGCCGGCCACGCCCGAGCACAGTCGCCGGCGCGGCGCCGCGCGACTCTCGACGGAGACTCCTCGAGCTCCGCGGTTCCCGCGCGGCCCGCGACGCCGCCCGCGGTGACGCCGCCGACCGGCGACAGCGCTCCCTCGCCACGGCAACCTCGACGTCTTCGGAGGGCGTCCTGCTTGATCGGCAGATCTTCAGCGGGGCACGCCACGCGACGGCGCGCGGGCGCTCACCGCGACAGCGTGCGACGCTCGCGACATCCGCCGCGCGAACGCGCATGTGCGAGCGCACTGCCGGCGAGCGCTGGCCCGCGAGTTTTCCGCGGATTTTCGGCGCGATCGACAACGCTGACAGAACGCTGTCGCGCGCTGCGGCGACCATCCACGGAACGCTGCCTGCAGCGCTCGCTTCACCGCTCGCTGCATCGCTTGCTGCATCCGGCCGCAATCGGGGTTGACAGATTAGTCAAAGTTGACTATTCCAAACGAGGCATGATGATCGAAGCTCGCGGGCTCGCCCGCACGTTCCGCAGCCGACGCAACACCGTGGAGGCGGTGCGCGGCATCGACCTCGAGGTCGACCGCGGCGAGATCGTCGGGCTGCTCGGCCCCAACGGCGCCGGCAAGACCACGACCCAGCGCATGCTCGCCACGCTGCTGGTGCCGACCGCGGGCGAGGCGACCGTGGCGGGCTGCGACCTGCGCCGCGATCCGATCGGCGTGCGCCGCCAGCTCGGCTACGTGTCGCAGGCCGGCGGGACCAATCCCGCCGCCAAGGTCGACGAGGAGCTCGTCACCCAGGCCCAGCTCTACGGCATGACGCGCGGCGCGGCCCGGGAACGCGCCCGGCAGCTCCGCGAGCTGCTCGATCTCGCCGAGCTCGGCGACCGGGTGATCAAGACGCTGTCGGGCGGCCAGCGCCGCCGGCTCGACATCGCGCTCGGCCTGATGCACGACCCCAAGCTGGTGTTCCTCGACGAGCCGTCGACCGGGCTCGATCCGCAGACCCGCGCCAACCTGTGGACCCACATCCGCGCGCTGCGCGACCAGCGCGACGGCACGATCCTGCTCACCACGCACTACCTCGAGGAGGCCGACGCGCTGTGCGACCGGATCCTGATCATCGACGCCGGCAAGATCGTCGCCAGCGGCACACCCGCCGAGCTCAAGCGCCGGATCTCGGGTGACCTGGTCACGTTCGAGGTCGACGATGTCGCGCGCGCCCAGGACCTGCTGCGCGGCCGGCCCGAGGCCCGCGACGTCACCGTGGTCGAGCGCGGCCTGCGGATCACGGTCGACCGCGGCGAGACCTGTGCGCTGCCGCTGATGCGCGTGCTCGACGACGCCGGCGTCAAGGTCGGCTCGCTGCACATCGCCCACCCGTCGCTCGACGACGTGTTCCTCACCCTGACCGGTCGCTCGCTGCGCGATGCCCCCGCCGCATGACCGAGCTCGATTACTACTGCTACCTCCGCACGCTCGACGCCGAGCCCATCGAGGCCCCCATGCTCCGCGACGCCATGATCACGTTCCGCTACCAGATGCGCCTGTTGCTGCGCGAGCCGGTGTGGATCGTCATCGTCATGATCCAGCCGCTGCTCTACCTCGCGCTGTTCGCCCCGCTGCTCGAGCCGATCTCGAGGACTCCCGGGTTCCCGCCGGGCAACGCGTGGTCGGTGTTCGTCCCCGGGCTCTTGATCCAGCTCGGGATCTTCGGGAGCATGTTCGTCGGCTTCGGCATCATCGCCGAGATCCGCTACGGCACCGTCGAGCGGATGCGGGTCACCCCGGCCAGCCGGTTCGGCCTGCTATTCGGCCGCGTGCTGCGCGACACGGTCGTGCTCCTGATCCAGGCGGCGCTCTTGACCCTGATCGCCGTGGCGTTCGGGCTGCGCGTGCCGCTCGCCGGCGCGCTGATCACGGTCGGCATCGTCGGCCTGCTCGGGATCTCGCTCGCGTCGCTGTCGTACGCCGCCGGGCTGTGGCTCAAGAGCGAGGACGCGCTGGCGCCGCTGCTCAACATGGTCTCGGTCCCGGTGCTGCTGCTGTCGGGCATCCTGTTGCCGATGACGCTCGCGCCGCGCTGGCTGCTCCGGCTGTCCCAGGCCAACCCGTTCAGCCACATCGTCGACGGTGCGCGCGCGGCGTTCCTCAACGACTTCGGCAACAGCTCGCTCGTGATCGGCCTGGTCTGCGCCGCCGCGCTCGCCGCCTTAGGGCTCGCGGTCGCGACCCGCACGTTTCAGCGCGAGTCGGCGTAGCCTACCGCAGCTCGAACTCCTTGCAGAACGCGACCTCGGCCGGCAGCGAACCGTCGGGCTCCGGCGCGTCGAGCGGCCAGCGCCGCTGACCTTCGTCGGGCCAGTCGTGGGCGCAGGCCTGGCGATCCGGGCGCCAGAAGAAGCAGTCGCGGCACGCCGAGCGCAGCCCGAACCGGCGCGCCTCGTCGAGCAGCTGCGCGGTGAGCGGGAACTTCACTGCCGGGTTTCGGCGGCCGAGCCGTGGGCCGAGCCGTCGTTGTCGGTGGCCGCCTTGTAGCCGGCCTTGACGCCGCGCTCGAGCCGATCGACCGCCGGGCCGGCCTTCTCCTTGACGCCCTGCTTGAGGTCCTGGACCTGTTCGGTGTGCCAGATCGCGCGGACGTGGCCGACCAGCGTGCGCTTGCCGAGCGGCACGGTGGTCGCGAAGTACACCAGGCCGATCGCGATTACCAGATACACGAGGAATCGGATCATGAATCAACCGTAGCGCGGACTCGCCGGTGCGCCAGTTTCAGTCTGAAGCGCGTTTCAAGATCAGGAATGCGACTCGGCGATTCTTGGCCCACGCGGCCTCGTTCTTGCGGCGATCGAGCGGCTGTGTCTCACCGTAGCCCTGCGCGGTGAGCCGTTTCTGGTCGACCCCCTTGTCGGCCAGGTACTTCATCACCGCCTTGGCGCGGCGATCGGACAGATCGAGGTTGTAGGCGTCGTCGCCACGCTCATCGGTGTGCCCCTGGATCTCGATCAGCTGGATGCTCGGGTTGCCCTGCATCGTCGCGGCGACCGCGTCGAGGATCGGGAACGACTTGGGCAAGATGACGGCCTTGTCGTACTCGAAGTAGATCACGTCGAGGATCTCGATCGAGGTCTCGGTCACCACGACCTTGCCGCGGTCCGGACAGCCGTCCTCGTCCTGGAACCCGTTGTAGGTCTCGGGCTCGTTGGGGCACTTGTCGTCCTTGTCGGGGATCCGATCGTGATCGTTGTCCGGATCGGGGCAGCCGTCCTGGTCCTCGAACCCGTCCTTGTCCTCGGGGTCGTTCGGGCACAGGTCGTCGCCGTCGAGGATGCCGTCGCCATCGTTGTCCGGATCGGGGCAGCCGTCCTCGTCCTGGAACCCATCCTTGTCCTCGGGATCGTCGGGGCACTTGTCGATGTTGTCGGGGATGCCGTCGCCGTCGCGGTCGTTGTTGGCGCGCTCGGGGCAGCCGTCCTCGTCCTCGATGCCGTTCTTGTCCTCGGGGATGTCGGGGCACTTGTCGAGCTCGTCGGGGATGCCGTCGCGGTCGTTGTCCAGATCGGGGCAGCCGTCCTCGTCCTCGAACCCGTCGAAGTCCTCGGGCTCGTCGGGGCACTTGTCGATGTCGTCCTTGATCCCGTCACCGTCGCGGTCGCCGATGTTGGGCTCGAACACGATGCCGATCATCGCGCGGAACCCCGGGTTGCCGCCCTTGTCGGGGACCAGGCCGCGGCCGGCGCCGAGCGACAGGAACGAGTTGCGTGCCAGGTACAGCTTGACGCCGCCGAGCACCTCGAGCGGCTGGTAGTTGTCGTGGGTGCCCAGCGGGAGCGTGCCGTAGATCTCGCCGACCAGATCGAACCTCTGGCGCGACAGCGCGTACGCGACGCCGAAGCCGAACGGGATCTCGGCGCCCACGGTGACCGAGGTGCCGGTGACCGGCGCGGCGTCTTGGCCCGGATCGCTGTTGGTGAACGTCTCGCTGCTGCGCAGCCGGATCCCGCCGTTGAGCGAGACCCGGAGCGCGCCGGTCCGGCCGAACTCCTTGTCGAGGATGCCGATCACCTGCGGCACCAGCTTGCCGTCGGCGCGGGCGCCCGCCTTGCCCGCGGCCTCGCCGAGGAACCGATCGGTCGGGCTGGCGGTCGGCAGGTACAGGCTGGCGATCAGCCCCAGGCCGATGTGCGGCGCGCGGCTGGTCTTGAGGAACCGGGTCTTGAAGTGCAGGCCGATGTTGCCGACGCCCTGGCCGTCGAACTTGAACTGCATCTGGCCCTGATCGGGGCCGCGATCGCCGCTCATGATCAGGAACGGCACCGAGGCGCCGAACTCGAGCTCGAGCGGCCCGGCGTGGATGCCGTACGCGCCGATCAGCGTGGCGCTGATGATGTCGTCGACCGAGTACGTGTTGCCGCCGGCGTCGAGCTTGAGCAGGCTGTGGCCCCAGTCGAGCGAGCCCAGGCCGAACGACAGCTCGTGGTCGCCGAGCACCTGCGACGCGTTGACCGTGAGGTAGCCGCGCGAGTCCATCGCCGGCCGGAACGCGTTGAGATCGATGTTGCCGGCGGGCTCGGCGACCGCCAGCGCGGAGCCACCCAGGGTCGCGGCAACGATGCAGGCTCGGATCGTGCGAACGGACATGTCGCCTCCGGACTCCAGAGCGTCGCTGGGCCCGCGCTCGTTGTAAACCAATCCGGCTAGTCGGTCAAATTACCGGAGGTACAAGCGTTTTCCCCGGTTGCGGATCGGCGCCGCGGTAGCTCTCGCCTACGGGCTCGGCGTGAGGGCGATGCCCTCCTGCTGACAGCGCTGGATGATCGCGCCCTGGAACTGGCCCGGCACCTTCGCGAAGTGGACCTTCGCGCTCGCGGCGTCGTGCGCCGCGCAGGCGTACATCGCCGCCGTTCGATACATCCGGACGTCCTGCTTGCAGCCGAGCGCGGTGGTCACGAGCTTGAGCGCGGACTTCGAGAACCCGGCGGCGTACTGGTTCGACGCCTGGGTCATGAGGTCCTCGATGTTCATGGTCTCGCACGTCGGCACCGGGTTCTTGTTGGCCGGCGTCGCCGGCGTCGCGGTGCCCGGCGAGGTGTCGCTGCCGCTCCCGCTGGGCGGCGGGCGGCCACCGTTCGGATCGACCGCGGGCGTCGCGACCCGCTCCACGCACTTGACGTTGGCCGCGGTCAGCACGTTGGCCGTGCCGAGGCCGCTGCCGGCGAGCTGGAGCTGGAACCGCTTGAGCGCCGTGCAGTCGCGAATCGCCACGAGCGCCATCGCCTTGCGCTTGTTGTCCTCGGCGATCGGGCCCTCGGAGGCCTTGAACGCCTCGTTGAGCTTGGCCCAGTAGACCGAGTCCTGGCCCATGCCGCGGAGCAGCCGCTGGGCCTCCTTGAGGTTGCTGTCCCGGATCGCCTTGCGGATCTTGTCGTCGGCCAGCGCGTTCGCCGTCTCCTTCACCGCCTTGACGCGGAACTCCTCCGAGCGTTCCCGGGCGCCGAGCGCCGAGAGCTGGGTCGCGCAGTCGCGCAGGGCCTGCCAGTCCTTCTGCGCCTCGAGCTCCTGGCAGTGGGTCGCCTTCTGCGCCTTCTCACCGCTGGTGTCGGGCTTGACCGGCAGGTGATCCACGGCGACGGCCGCCGTGGCGTCCTCGGCCGGCGGCGTGATCGCGACCATCGCACCGGCGTCCGAGCCCTGATCCGCGACCGCCAGCTGCTCGCCGGCATCGGGCATCAGCTCGCCGCTGGGGGCCCCGCTCGGAGCCACCTGGGTGTCGTCCTTGTGCTTCTCCGCGTTGTGCGTCGACGTGTAGATCAGCACGCCGGCGCCCAGGAGGACGATCGCCGCGAGCACCGCGACCAGCATGCCGCGCCGGCTGCTGGTCTCGGGGACATCGGTGATCACCGCATCGCGCGCGAACACGAAGTCCTCGCCGGCCTCGACGAACCGCAGCCGGACGTGGCCCAGATCGATGACGTCGCCGCGGCGCAGCTCGACCTTGCCGTAGTCCGAGCCGTTGACCCGCACGCCGTTGGACGACTGCAGATCGCTGATGGTGTAGCGGCTGGTCTCGGGCTCGCGAGTCAGCTTGGCGTGGTTGCGGCTGATCGACCGGTGGTTGACGACGATGTCGTTCTCTTCGGTGCGGCCGATGATCATCTGCGGCCGCGACAGCTCGAACTCCTTGCCGGCGAAGTTCGACGACAGCACGACCAGCTTGCCGTAGCCACCCGGGGCGCTCAGCGCCGCGACCGCCGCGGCCGTGGCCGGCCCGACGCTGCGGCCAGGATCGGTGTCGGCGATCGCGACCATCGTGCGGTTCGGGTTGCCGATCATCGGCGGCACCGTCGGCACCGTCGCAACGATCTGCGGCGGCGTACCACCTGGGACCACCGCCGCCATCGCGTCGGTCGGCCCGGCCTCGACCCGCTCGATCGGCGTGGTCCGCGAGTCGTCGACCTGATCGAGCCCCTCGGCCTTGAGGTAGAGCTTGTAGTCGCCGATCTGGACCTGATCGCTCACCCGGAGCGACACGCGCTCGGCGATCCGCGCGTTGTTGACGCGGATCCCGTTGTAGCTGCCCAGGTCCTCGATGTGGACCTCGCCGTTATTGCGGAGGATGCGGGCGTGGCGCCGCGACACGTTCCGCTCTGTGAGCCGGATCGTGTTGCCTTCCTTACGACCGATCGTGATCTCGTCGCGGATCAGAGGGACGACTGTCGTCTTTCCCTCGTCGTCCTGGATCACCAGCTTGAACATCGTCGGATTGCGTCCCCGCGGTTAGCGTTACCTAAACGCCCACGTTCGTTGGTTGTACCAGTCCAAGCTTTCGTAAAACAACTGTCACACCGACTACTTGCTACCGCTTCTGAAGCGCCTGTCGGGCGAGCTGCACGGCGGTGGCCAGCTGTGGGTCCTCGGTGGATGGTTTGATTGTGGCATCGTTTCCGGTGCTCGCGCCACTACCGTTGCGGTCGCCCGCTACGATCTCTTCGGGAGCGAACATCTCGACCGGAACGTCTGGAATTAATCCCTTTGATTCCAGTAGGTTACCATTCGGCGTGTAATACCTCGCGGTGGTCAGCTTGAGTCCCGAGCCATCGTCGAGGTCGTAGAAGGTCTGGACGGTGCCCTTGCCGTAGGTCGGCGCTCCGACCAGCTTCGCGCGGCCGTGATCGCGCAGCGCCGCGGCGAGGATCTCGGCCGCCGACGCGGTGCCCTGATCGACCAGCGCGATCACCGGTACGGTGACCGCCACGCCGCCTTTGTGGGCAACCTGGGTCTCCACGCTGCCGTGCCGGCCGCGGATCGTGACGATCGTGCCCGAGTCGAGGAACTGATCCGCGACCGCGATCGACTGATCGACCAGCCCGCCCGGATCGTTGCGCAGGTCGAGGACCAGGACGTCGAGCGCGCCCTGCTGGCGGAGCTTGGTCAGCGCCGCGAGCACGTCGGGGCCGGTGGCCTCGGAGAACCGCGTGATCGCGAGGTAGCCGATGCGCTTGTCGATCACCTCGTGGTGCACGGTGGGCTGCTTGACCTGGGCGCGGACCAGCGTGAACGGCCGGGGCTCGCGCCAGCCGGTGCGCTGGATGCTGAGCGTGACCCGGGTGCCGGACGCGCCGCGCAGCCGGTTCTCCCAGGTCCCGGCGTCCCGCTTCTCGTGCCCGACCTCGGCGGTGACCTCGCCGTCGATTGCCACCACGCTGTCATCGGGCTGGAGCCCGGCGACGTCGGCCGGCGAGCCGCGGACGATGTCGTCGATCGTCGGGTACGGTGGCACGCTCGGCCGGGCGTCGTCGACCTCGCCCGGCGCGAGGGTGACGCCGAGCCCGCCGAACTCGCCCTCGGTGTCCTGGCGCAGGTGCTGGTAGCGGCTGGGCGGCAGGAACGTCGAGTGCGGATCGAGGTTGTGGAGCATGCCGCGGGCGGCGTCGTAGAGCAGCTTGCGCTCGTCGGTGGAGTCGACGTAGTTGGCCTCGACCGTCGAGAGCGCCTGGGCGAAGGCGTCGATCGTCTTGAACCGCGCGACGTCGGCGCGGGGCACCGCGCTGGCGACCACGGCGCTGGCGACCACGGCTCCGGCAAGGAACGCGGCGGCATGCGATGCGCGTGACACGCCGCGAGTCTAGCGTAGTCGCAAAGCCGGAGCGCCCCGGCGACCGCGGCGATCACCGGCGCGCGCGACGCGACGCACAGATCGGTGCGGGATCAGCGACGCGGCGGGGCGGCAGGCCCCGGCAACAGCGGCTCGGGATCGATCGGCAGCCCGCCCGGGCCGAGCTTGACCCGGACCTCCAGGTAGACCCGGTGGCGCGCAGCGCGGCCGAGGCGATCACCCGCGGCGACCGGCGCTCCGACGGGCAGCTTGACCTCGCCGAGCTTGGCGACCACCGTCAGGTAGTCGCCGTGGTCGAGGATCACGCCGTGGTCGAGGCCGCGGATCGGCCCGGCGTAGCGCACGGTGCCCGCGGCAGGCGCCACCGCCGGGCAATGCTCCTCGACCTCGATGTCGATCCCGCGGCGCGACAGCGTCGCGCGCGACCGCTCATGCTCGAGCGCACCGAAGTGCCGCGCGATCTTGCCCGGCGCGGGCCGCGCGAGCTCGGTGGGCAGCGCGATCGCCGGCAGCTGCGCGAGCTCGCCGGCGAGCCGGTCCTGCGCGGCGGGGAGCCTCGCGAGCTCGTCGATCAGCAGCGCGCGCTCGCCGCGATCGCGCTCGTGCAGCAGGCG
>Ga0307515_10013934_pt1 | contig 14965 bp, 10 predicted proteins | sample 17_EM_MG_FD_194513 | JGI IMG/M metagenome (GOLD analysis project Ga0307515, IMG submission 194513) | Populus trichocarpa ectomycorrhiza microbial communities from riparian zone in the Pacific Northwest, United States - 17_EM | ecosystem: Host-associated > Plants > Roots > Unclassified | place... | reverse complement strand
GTGATGGTGTCGGTGATGGTGATCATAGTACCAGAAGCACTTAGACAAGTAGGTTGGCTACGTCAACGTTAGCATCAAAGCTTCTACAGACTTAGAGCCTTCTATTAGCCAAAGCTTCCACGGACTTAGAGGCTTCTATTAGCCAAAGCTTCCACAAACTCAGAGTTTGCCATCGGCCAAAGGCTTCCAGTGAAGGAGAACTCTACTCCTCCCGAAGCGCGGCTCTCTCAAGCAGGCTCTCAAGCAGGCTCTCAAGCAGGCTCTCAAGCGGGCTCTCAAGTAGGCTCTAGAGCAGGCTTTCAGTCGCCAGCAGGCTCTCATGCAGACTCGCAGCGATAGTGCGTATAGTACCGGTATGACAGCAGGCAGTAAAGACAAGTATAGGTCCATCACTGTCCGGCAGCCGTATATAGTTCCATAGGCCCACGCGCACATCTCTATGAATCTACTATAGATGACTATAGGCTGCGCGTCGCGCAGGGGTCCACGGGAAGCTTGCTATGAGCTGCGCGTGTGCATGTGTGCGCGTAGCGCAGCCTATAGTCGATTTGCACTTTTACCGATGAAGTGGCAGGTGATTCCAACAGTCCCGCGATTTGCAGTAAGTCGGACCGATGTTGTTTGTTTGTTTGTTTGCAGAGATACATTGAAGGGAACGACTGCTGATATCTCATGTTTGATAGATATAAAAAGGGAATTCTTCGATGGAAAGGACGTCTAGTGATGTTTGTCTCAAAACATGGCCGGGATCTTATACGAAACACACTCTGCCTCTCAAGTCATGATGTACGGTTAGCATTACTATTCTGGATGAAAACATCACGTTCAAAACGCAGATTTTGATTTGTTGGAGTTGATTAAACATACGAACCTTGACATCAAAGACACAGCTTTCCTCCATGTGGTCCATGTCTTGCAACATCCAACATCTTGCCCAACAACAAGGTCAACACACGATACAATGGTCAATGCTCCGGAAAAGAACTTCTCTCCACTTCCGGCGAGCAAATACGGGATATCGACACCACAGTCCACACGACGCCATCATCATGCGAATGAAGGCAAGAGAGGCTTGGAGGCAGAAAGGGTCCGAGCGTTGGGAGCATTGTGCAGCTTACAATCTAAAATGAAGCTTTCGCTGGAGTAAACACGGGAAACGCTCTTTTTATGCAATGAAGAGAGAGAGAAATGGATCAAGGATTATGTGGAGAGAGCGACCGCTGTGACAAGAAAGCGAGTTCAAGATGCAGCGACAGCGATTATGCACGAGCTGGAAGATGTGACTATTGTTGAAAGCGCTGTGGCGTCAACTAGAAAGCCCGAAACAATGTTTCAAGAGATGGTGAATGCAATTGGTGACAGTCTGGGCGATCTTGCAAGTTCGGACGATGAGCAGGATGGGGAAGACAAGGAACACGATGAAGACGATGCAGAGCTCGGCAAGCTGAGTGATCATGATGAACCTGGATGGTTGATGGGCACAATCTCCAAAGCAGTACGGCACCGCATGGAGAGTGTTCGGCAGAAGCAGATGTGGCTTGATGAATTGACGCAACTGGGATGGGGGGAGGCAGCCAACTACTTCCGTGAGACAGATATGAAGCATGGGACTGCCGAATTGAAGGTTCTGCCGCTTATCAAGCCCCAAATAGTCACGACTGCACCCACAACACCCCCGACAAGATTTGGAGAGCATATGCAAGCACTTGATATCGTGCGCGGACAGCAAATGCCGGCAGTGACTACTCGACCACGAAGTGGTCAAATGATGCTGGGTTCCGAGAAACCACACTAACAGCATATCTTACTGGTCCTTTCGCCCGACGCGGTGCCTGATTCAGCACTCATTCAGGATGCAAAGCCTGTTGAACCCGTAAGTGTTTACCCCTGCATAAAGCATCCTTAGTTAATTACCGTATAGAAATCAGATCCGGACAAAGAAATGGTGATGGCTCCCGCGTCACCAGAGGTGTAGATAGCCAAATAGTCAATTTTGAAGACCTATCTCTAGTAAAAGCAAATTTTGTACCTACTTTGCTACGTGTCAGCTTTTTCTTGATTTCAGTGACCAAATTGTGAGACATGATATTTCTTCAGTGAGTGTGCAAGGGTCGTATGGGCCATGCGAAAGGTCTAGACTCCAAATCGGGTTGAGAAATGGCCAGCACACTTGTTATAGACTTGCTTGTGACTGATAAATTAGAAAGCGAAACCTAACATCGAGACGAAATTTGCTAATAAAATTTAAGTCAGTGATGTCATACCAGTTGTATGAGGAGCGGTCAGTGCGCCATCTGAACCCAGATGAATGGCAGCCATCCTGCTGCATTAGTCCATGCAGCTAACTGCATAACTCAGTGCTCAGACCTGCTGCACAAGGTCGAGAATTTGATAATTGCTTATGGTATGTCATGGAAATCGAGGAAAACGAGTTTAACGAACAAAGATGAGGATATCGGGCTCTATATGTCTAACATCAGTAGATGGATCTGTATGGCGTAACATACTGGCTGGCAGCCTGAAAACGCGACGGAGCTACGTCAATTAATAGGACTGATGATGTGAATAGTGGTGGCTCAGAAACTGAGAGGCCTCAATGCTTTTGGATGCAAATGATTATACCGTGCAACATTATATCGGCAGTCAACAATGACGGGATGCATTTTCAGCAAAATGATTGCTCACCCAATGATGGTTAGTATGTCTCTAAGGTGAACGTCAATGGAGCATCAACGATTTTAGTGTGATCATTTTGGCAATCAAAGGGTTGCATTGTAACATCGATCTAAAGAGAAGTTATTCGCTGGCACTAGACGTAACAAGGCAAGCAACATGCTCGTTGGCCTATCCTAGAAATGAGGGTCAAAGGAGCGTCATCGATTTCTGGTCTTCCATCTTGGATAATCGCTGGGCTGCGCGACATTATTGAACTATAATAACAGTGTTGGCCTCCTTTATAGGCACAAAGGCCGGCTACGATATCGCTACCACCTCCTAAAATTGAGTGTCAACGGAGCGTCAACAATCTTTGGTCTTGCATGTTGGATAATTCAAGGGCTGTGCAAAGGCATACTCCCATAAACATAATATTGGCCGCCTTTATAGGCAGAAATGGTAGTGACGATATCACTACTACCTCCTGAAAATGACCGCCAATGGATTGTCAATGATTTTTGGTCATGCATCTTGGATAATTCAAGGGATGTGCAGCGGCATACTACCATAATCATAATATTGGCAGCCTTTATAGGCAAAAATGCTTGTAACGATATCGCTCCTACCTCCTAAGAATGAGCGTCAACATAACGCCAACCCTTTTCGGTGATGCATCCTGGATAATTCAAGAGCTGTGCAACGGCATACACCCATAATCATAATGTTGCCCGCCATTATAGGTAAAAATGCTAGGGACGACAATGCAACTACCTTTGGAAAATGAGCGTCAATGGAGCGTCAACGATTTTTGTGCTTGCATTTTGGATAATCAGACAGCAATGCAACGGCGTTCACCCGTAATCGTACTATCGGCCGCCTTTATGAGCAAAAATGCTAGTGATGATATCGCAACTGCCTCGTCTGTGTATGTCCTTGTATTCAACTCTACAGATATGCATGCGATGTCTCACAGGTCTGACCTTTTTCCTGCTTGTAGCTCTAAAGTCAATATTTAAGAACCAGCGTTCTATCTTACTGTAACCCATCTTTTGACAGTTATTCAAGTCAAATTACCCAGAGTTCAATTTCCTACCGCAATGTCAGATACAAAATCTTTAAATACCTCGTTGCTAGAGGTTATGATATCTTCAAAAAATGATCGTGTCTTTATTCGTGATTTGAGTGACCTTACTTTACAACTGATCTTCGATGCTGGGTGGGCTTCAACGAATGTAGCCTCGAAGCGGCCTATTGCTTGGAATGATTCCAGACATGCAACTTCATGGCGATTCTATTTACACTGCGGAATTGAGGATACCGGCAGCCCTGGCATCATATGTATTGTTTGTCATCAAGTTCTTCGCCATCCATCAGAACATGGCACCAGCTCAATGGGCAAACTCTTGCAGGCAAAAGCGCACATCGCAAAGGTAAACAAACTAACAGTGTCAAAAGTAACTGAGTGAACTAGTTCAACGGTCAATGAAACAGCTTTGGCCATGCCCAAGTGGCAAGGAAGTTGGGGTATTCGGATTGTAGGTTCGCAAAGCAAATTCCAATTCAATATCAACGTTTTAAGTATACTTACTGAATTGACAGACAAAACGCTCTGAACTGGCAGCAAAGGACTTTCAAACTGCCGAATTTCACCAAGACACCTGGGATCGCTACCTCATGTTAGGATTTGTTTCGGCTCACATTGCATAGAACGCAATATCAAAACTTGAGCTACAACTTTGATACAATGCATTACGAAGTGAGTTGGTGTTACCGTCAGCCAGCACCCAGAGCATTATCTGCCGGAGGGAATACACACAGACAGTGAAGGCAATTAAGAAGCAATTGCCCTCAAGGAACAAAGATTGTTTAACTTTAGACAGATGGACATTGACGAACAAACTAGCCATAACGTCAGTCACTCCCGATTATATGGATCAAAATTGGGCGTTCCGAGAACTGAAACTGGTATTCAATGAGGTTGATAGCCCACTCTTTCCCTATTTCGAAATCCCATTAAAGGATAACAGCTCAAGGGTCAACATATGGGAGCAGGGCTAGCCGGATAGTTGAAGGGAGTTCTTGATCATTTGAGCTGACTAACGGCTGTGTACTTGGAATTACCGTCGATAACGCTTCCTCAAATTACTCGATGACTCGCAAATTACAAACTACCCTTAAGCCCTCCGCAATTGAGTGGTCCGCATTGAGAAATCACATACCATGCATGGAGCACATCACTCAGCTCGCTTTGGGTGCCTTCATGAGCAGGCAGGGAGTGAAGTGCCGCACCAAATCTTAGGAAGCCCATGAGCGCGATCAGCAATTTGGAGAGAATGAAAGCACGGACATTGGGAAGAGTCAAAGACTTCTAAATGAGGGCAATTGTAGAATCAATAAGGTGTCAGCCATGACACCAGGTTTAGCAAAGATAATTGAGAAAGTACTTATTTCATCATATTTTGAAAGTCCTGAAACTGACCTTCATATAGCAGAGAATGCTTGCTGTACTGAGTACGCTGATGCCTGGTTGTCGAATGAAGTTCATTGACTGTCAAAAAGCCGAAGTGCGCAATCGCAGTACTACACATTATGGAGGTGAAGACACCTTGGACTTTGACGCTGGAGTTGCTCAAGCGCACCTACCTATTATGTGACTTCATGCGGGAGTGGCTCAAGAACCCAAAATATAGCAATTAACGGCCACTTTTCACCACACAGGATGAGTGGACCATTGTCAAGTATGACATGGAAGTTATACAGCCATTCCGGTACTGGACCCTGTGGATGTCAAAACGGCATACCTTTACTCTGAATCAGGTCATCACGGTGTAAAATGACATGTTTGAACCACTGGATGGCGTGATGCGAGCTTTGGCCAAGAAGAAGACACAATGGAAGGAACACTTATACATTGCCGTGAAGTTTGCGCGGCAGGAGCCGCCCAAATATTATACTGAAGTGACTCGAATGAGTGGGATGCGTTTCATTTCGGCACATATCGTTAATCCTTTGCGGACGTTTCGATCGTTTAGGAATTGGAACATGGGACTGGATATTTATCCTGAAGATGAGACTTCTTATACTACTCAATACCAAGAGACCTTTCTGAAGTATGTGGAGAACGAATACTGTGCTAAACATAGATGTTTGCCGGTCACAAAACCTGAAAGCATCCCAAATAACAACTCTCGTCTCCTCTGCAATGGCTTCTAGATTTGGTCAATCTTCTTATGATCCATATGATTTGTCCATTGATGATGAAGAATACTTGATGCCTAACAATGTGACCGAAACGACACCCAGACAAAGCGATTGTGCAGCACCCTTATTGACAGCTGCAAGGCTCTATTTGAATTCACCTCCCGAATTGCCACAGAACTGTGGGCAAATTAGTCCGAATCTTAATGATTACCACTCTGACCCAAGGGAGATTAGTCGTACATTTTGGTTACCGGATATCACCAACTGGTGGCGGCAGCAAGAAGACACGCGCTCAAAGTATGCCAATCTCTCCAATGTGGCACCTGGTATATTCTCTATCATTCCTCACGGTGTCGGACTGGAGGCCAGTTCTTCCCTTGGGTGAGATGTGGTCGCGTTGAGGCAGGCAAAAACCACAGGCGAGACCCTTTGCAAACAGGTTGTACTAAGGCAGTTTGCTTGAGCTAATGTCAGATTACTGGCTGGCAAGTACCCAGTATTGGATTCTATCAGTACTGATAACGACATGGAGATGAAGAGAGAGGCGGAGCAAAAGAAGTTGCACTGAATGGCCAAGGTCCACGACTTGTTTGAGATGTGGCACGGCAGCCGGAATCTACGAGCTACACAGAAGGAATCTCGCTCACACAATAAACAAATGACAGCTGTAGGATACATTTCAGATACTGAAGAGATCATTAAAGCATCCTGGTCACACATTCAACATTACGGTGCGGCTGCATTTAAATTGTCGGAAAAATCACCTGTGCCACCAGCTTTGTCTGCAAAGAACCTCACTGGAGGACGAACTCAACTATAGAATGTCCGCCGAATCAAACGAATCGACTGCCATCCTGCGGAAAGTGTTGAGGATAGTTCACCTGAAAGCATTTCAGACACTGAATATTGGCTTAACTGGAATGGAGACTTGGATAATCCAAACGACAGTGAAGACGTCTGGGAGGCAGACAATGAATCAGATATGGAACGGGACAATGGCAGTGAGGATTTAGAAACCCTGGAGCAGCGGAATTTGAGTGCCGCACCAAATGTTCCCGGATTGATTCGGTCAATACCGTGGTCCAAAAACAACACGGAAAAGACGTTGATGACTGTCAATATAATGGAAACGATGAGGAATATGGGGAGCAAGAAAAAGTAGGAGAACGCATCACTGTATTATCACCAAGTTCATTTTGTAGTCTGACCAAGAATTTCATTTAGAGCAATATTTTGGGAGAATATTGAGCTGTCACGTGAGGAAATTGGTTAATAAACAGAGGTATAGCGGGCAATATGCATTATTTGGCAAGATGTATAAATTTTGACCGGATGAGAGCGACCAGTGCTAGAATAGTACTGGGCTCAGCTTTGCCATACAGTCAAGTTCTGACGAGGCTGAAAGGCAACCACTGTGTTCAAATAATCATGAATGAAATTATTAATGGCAGCAGATATTGACTAGACAGAACATTAAAATGAGCGTCAACGGTGCATCAACAATTCCTAGTCTTGTAAGTAGGGTAATTGAATGGTGACGTGGTCAGGGCTATCCATAACCAACATACTGGCAGCCTTTCTTGGCAAAAGAGTAAACCATACAGTCACTGCCCCATTCTGAAAATGAGCGTCCACAGAGTGTCAACGATTTTTGGCTGTGCATCTTGGGTAACCTCAGTGGCGAATGGTTGCAGCCATTCATAAATGAGGTATTGGCTCCCTTCTAAGCCAAAAATAATTGAATCATGCTCCCTGCCCCATCCTGAAAATGAGTGTCAACGGAGCGTCAACAATTGTTAATTTTGTAAGTAGGGTAATTGAATGGTGACATGGTCGGTGCTATCCACAACCCACAAACTGGCAGTGTTTTTTGGCAAAAGAGTAAACTACACGGTCACGGCCCCATTCTGAAGCTGAGCTTCAACGCAGCGTCAACAATTCCTGGCTGTGCATCTTGGGTAACCTCAATGGCGAATGGTTGCAGCTATTCATAAATGAGGTATTGGCTGCCTTCCAAGCCAAAAATAATAGAATCATGCTCCCTGCCCCATTGTGAAAATTAGCGTCAACGCAGCATCAACGATTCCTGGCTGTGCATCTTGGGTAACCTCAGTGGCGAATGGTTGCAGCCATTTATAAACGAGGTATTCGCTGCCTTCCAAGTGAAAAATAATATCATCATACTCCCTGCCCCATCTGGAAAATGAGCGTCAACGGAGAGTCAATGATTTTTAGTCTTGTAAGTATGGTAATTGAATAGTGACCTGGTCGCCACTATCCTTAACCAACATACTGGCAGCCTTCCTTGGCAAAACAATGAACAACACACTCACTGCCCCATTCTGATAATGAGCATCAACGGAGGGTCAATGATATTTCTTCTTGCATCTTTGGTACTCTAACTGGCGATTGGTTTGTAAACATGCATAACTGAGATATTGACTGCCTTTAGGGGTAAAAACAGTTGCAGCATACTTCCTGCCCCATCCTGAAAATGAGCATCAATGGAGTGTCAATGATTATTGATCTTGCATCTTGGCTAATGTAAGTGTCGCAATGTAGTAATAATTCATAGACAATGTTATGGCCGCCTTTTGATTTAAAACAGTGCCTCACACATAAGTTACCCCATCATGAAACTGAGTGTCAACGGAGCGTCAACAATATTTGGTCTTGCATGTTGGGTAATCAATGCTTCACGCGGATGAATCAGCTCATAACACAACAGTTGACTGCCTTTATAGCCAAAAATACAATGTATAACAGGAAAAACACAGATTCCAAAATAATCAATGTCGCAGATTGCAAAACATGCAAAAAGAGATTATTGGCTGTCGAATACCTAATTTGGTAATATACAATTATCGAACTGCAAAAACAACAACATTATATTCATCTACAGATCGACCCGCTGGGTGACCCGCTGACAACCTCCCCAATTCAGACGGGTAGGGAGATTTCCATCAAACCGTGCCCGAATTGACTGTTTGGGTTCATTGACAACCCGGACCCCCAATTTGTCAATGGTTCGGTTCCGACCCAGACCCAGACCCAAAGTCAGGGTCCAGAACCGTTGCTAACACTTACAACCGGGTGTTTGGCTGTTCAGGAGTACATCACTGACCAGCTGGAGGCAGGGATTTATGGCATCACCTTGAATAAGCCGAAGCTATTAAAAAAGAATTATCTTTCCATGTAATCTAATTTATAGCTTGGTCGAAGGCAATCAGAATTCAGAATCGCTCGAAAATCATTACACAATGAACATCACTTCTCAGATATCGACTGGTATATCTGGCAAGTGATTTATCCGACCAAATGTTTCTCAAGGATTCTGAGAAGAAGTTAACCACTGAAATTCTTTAATAAATTTAAACTGACAATGTGATTGAAATGCAAAAATCTAACAACCAATCTAAATATGTTCAACTAATGCACAACAGTATTAACCATCTCACTACACATGACAATCTCCAAAAAAAACTTGCATAACTGGCAGTAGAATTCTAGTAGGACATTTACTGTGTAACGGTATCCAATATACTAACTGGTACCAATAACAATGTCATTGTACACCGAGACTCCACTATCTATGTCTCCTGCATTGTTAGACTGTGAACTTTCATCATACTATATCACAGTTGGTAAATCATGGAAGAGAGACATTTATATCTGCAGGGTATGGTGATGCATCATATTGATAGTACTCACAATTGTATTAGAAGATTTCGACATTTCATTCTTTGAATCCTTATTCCATCAGCAACAAACATTTCCGTACGGGCGGAAAGGCTCGGTCAGAGTGGACGCGTTCCGTCAGAGCGGTCAGAGACACCCCGGTGGCGGATTACTCCGCGCCCGGCGTCCATACCACGCATCGCATTACATATCGCCCTCCGATCGCAGTTTCGCAGTTTCTCCGCGCTCTGCCGGTCTCCTATTTTAAACAAACAATCTGTCGTTGTGGGCAACTGTGACCATACGTCGGAATGGGTTCATTGGGTACACGCTTGCATCGGGATTGCAATGCAATGGGTGACGCTGCGAAAATCTCTGGTCGCATACCTTCTAAATTAATCTCGTGGAGCCTAGGATGAAGGTGAGAAGATACGATACTACCCGGCGGTGAGGAGACACGCAATTGTGTGTATCCAAATCTCGGACTGAGCGAGCGAAACCAAAAAATGGGAACGATAGAGTGTGTATTTAGTTGTATGACAAGATGAGATGAATATGAGATGCTGTCTATCTACCCTGGGGTCTCCTGAATATATACTCCGTGTCGCTCATTCCACCTCCGTTACCCCTGTATCTCCGTACACCCACAGTCGCTCCTTAACAATATGCTTGGAGGCCGTGATCCAGCCTGTTTTGGAGATGCACTTGGTGGCCGAAATCGAGTGAACTGAGATATGCAGTTGGAGGCCGTGATTGATTGGGTTTGGAGATGCACTGGGAGGCCGTGATCGAGCGAGTTTGGAGATGCACTGGGAGGCCGTGATCGAGCGATTTGGACATGCACTTGGAAGCCGAGATCAAGTGAACTCAGAGATGCACTCCGAGGGTGTGACCGAGCGAGTTTGGAGATGCACTTGCAGGCCTTACATCGAGCGAGATGTGAGGAGTACTTGGAGGGGGTCGATTTGCAGGGAGGCGCGACGGCAGCTGAGTCTCTATTCATTTGTTAACTTGTAATTGTGGGAATGTAGAGAGTTGAGTACATCATCCGCCGAGAGATGAGATACTGGCTGGGAGCGGGAGACTGTCGATCTTGGGATGATGCTGTACTTGGTGTATGCTGTACTCTGTGTTAACTCTTGAGTATGGCATGGAGAGATAGAGAGGGATGACTTAACTTCGTGTTCTGAGGTGATGGTAGAGTTGAGCACAAGAAAGAGAGAGCTCAGAGGAGATGGGGGAAATCATCATGACTAACTGGGACCTAAGAGAATTTCGTGTGCGAGTCAATTGACCATCCCCGATATGGCAGGTATGAGTCCTGATCCGGCGTCAACTGACACCGATACGAGGTCTTCCCAACCTAATCAGGTAAGTCGTACCCCTGATTTCTCAAATCCGCTCGTATCCTCCATATCGCTCACATCTTCATCCTCGATCTCTTATTCTTGTCCACAACTCAACCATCATCGCAAAACACAAAGCTAAGTGATACCTCTCGATCTCTCCATGACATGATGATGATTTGACATCGAGTACAGCATACACCGAGTACCGCATACACTGTGTACAGCATACACCGAGTACACCATCCACCCAAGATTGTTTGTCTTCTCTTCATTCACATGATTATGAGTTGACCCCTGAATGTAGCTTCAGCTTTTGGCGTACCTCCGTACATGATCGACCGCCATCAGCCAGCTCTTCATGACAGCTCAAAGGTAAAGTCACATTATCACATTCCCACGGTAGCGAGTTAACTTAGTGATGAATAGAGTCTCATCACCCGGTGCGCCGTCCATCGACCGCCTCCAAGTACTCATCCAATCTTGCTCGATCACGGCCTCCAATTGCATCTCCAAACTCGCTCGATCACAGCCTCCAAGTGCTCCTCTGAGTTCACTCGATCTCTGTCTCCAAATGCATCTCCACACTCGCTCGATCCCGGCCTCCAAGTGCATCTCTGAGTTCGCTCGATCTCAGTCTCCAAGTGCATCTCCAAACTGGCTCAATCACAGCCTCCAAGTGTATCTCCAAACTCGCTCGATTACGGCCTGCAAGTTCGCACGGGCATGGCCACCAAGTGCATCGCCAAACTCGCTCGATCACGCCCTCGGAGTATATCTCTGAGTTCACTCAATCGTCATTTTCAGGCGCACCTCAAATTGCTCTCAAGCACTGCCTGCACCCAGTGCAGATATAGCCTGTGTAGATGGGTAGTTATATAGATACATAGATACATAGATACGTTGATGAGAATACAAACTGAATACATCACTGTGATTCGAGGTGCTCCCAGACATGTTGCGGGCGCTCCCACGTTCGTTGCCGGCGCCCCCATGTGCTCCCAGGCTTGTTGTCAGCGCTGCCAGTTACTCTGAAGGCCGGCAGGAATGCCCTCCTAGGGTCTGATACTCCTGAAATCGACGCATCTAAGTTTACACTCTACATCCAGTCAGACCCACAACTAAAATACATCTTGCTGATGCTATGCAACGCGACCCGTCGCCTGGGCGACGGGTAGCGTGTAATTCTCCGTCAGAGGGAACAAGGTTCCGTCAGAGCCGTCAGAGCCATCTGCAACCCCTGGGTGTTTCTGCCGGAAACTGGAGTTGTTGCTGATGTCTATACACCAATTGAACGGTACGAGGGACAGAAAGTTAGTGCATTGGTACTTGGATAGGATCAGAAGGCGCTCATAGAAAGTATAGTAGTGATATTTCAGATTAAACTGTTGTATAACCATCAATCCTTGCACAACTCTACTTTCTTTCGGCATTGAGGACTTTACTTCAAAGTCGACTATACCAATGCTAACAAACAGATCTTGCCTGAAGCTCGCTACTATTGTGCCAAGTATGTAGAAAAACATCATAATACACTCGACACTAGATTCGAATCGCAAACTATATGTTTTGCGTTTCTATACTTCAACTGGACACTACCAAATCCAATTATGCAATAACCACCAGCCAGCCAGAAACACAATATGAACCGTTTCTATATTTTGCATAGTATGTCAATAATGTATGTTACAGCGCTATGCTGAAGAATATTTCGTGGTAATTTCAATCACCTACAACAATCTGCACAGTTTGACTCATTATGTTGACTGATTCATCATTGTTGTAACACAGAACAATTGGATGCCTAATACCCTCATTGAAGCAACAATTGAAACATTATGGTTGGTAAGGAACAATTCTGCATTTAGCAGCATTGATAGTATAGCAATTGTATATAATCATTTGGATTTCGATACCTACTGGACTTTATCTTCATCAGAATGTCGGATTCAGTTTTGTAGATGTAAAATCATTCATTTAATTGAACTATTTAATTGAGAGAATAAGTTATCACTTTTCGAGAATTTGGCTCCAGGTTTGAGGGGTACTATCATCTTGTTGGAGCCATGTAATATTGTCACAGCAACTCCAAAATTTTACAAATCTAACAGCTTGATTTTACACCATTCTGAAGACAACTTAATAATTTTTACGATAATCTTGTATTCCGTTCAACCACTTCAGAAACATTGAGGAGCATCTGCAAGTACCCTCAGAGCACCTGAGAGTACATTATTTTGCATTTAGCCTGTCTGGAATCATCTGGAGCCACCTGGAAGGATCGGTGTTGCATTTCAGAATAGCTGAGTCGTTCCGTTATGACTTCTGAACGGTTTTAGATTTTGCAGATAAAGAGAAAGTATGGACTGGACCGATAGGTGACGGCTAGCTGTTGACATTTCACAAACTGAAGTGGCAATATTCATGCACAGATGAGACCACAGGAGACAACTCCAGCCGATGAAAACAGCAACAATTGGGGCTGGTGATGACTATGTCCTATTCAATAGTGAGGTGAAAAGGTGGCTAGGTGTCTGGATGGACACCAACTTGACATTCGAAGAGCACCATAACAGCTGCATGAAGAAGGCCAAGACAGCAAAAGCGAAACACCGAATGCTTACAAAGACATATGGAGTTATATCAGACAGCATAAGAGCTGTCCAAATAGTCTGTGTTCAAGTTGTCGCACTGTATGAGAGCGAGCTCCGGAGCGATCCACAGGAAGTGGGCAGATGAGACGACCTTCAACTTCTCCTAGCTCAACAAGCCTGCTCCACCTTGAGCACGCTACCTATGACCCCAAAAGGCACACTTACGAGAGATTCATAGCCTACACCATCGCCAATAGTTCTGAACTCCAGACAACAATTTTTCGCTGCGAGGCTCGCAACCACATGCAAGGGGTCCCAATTGAAGGAGCTGCACGACTACACCACCCCATAGGCAGCAATATGCAGAGTAGGCAAGAAAGAGCACGAATGTGGCCGGACAGCAGACACTATGCGCAGGCCGGGCGCTGAGGAGGAGCCAGCAGTCAAGACAATAATACCGGATGATAACGTCACAGCTAAGAGAGCAGCCAAGCCATGGGCAAAAGATAAGGAACGAGAAGCTGGATTAGGTGTCTGGATGTGGTGGACAGATAGATCTTGAACAGATGATGGGAGAGTGAGGGCTGCAGTGGTGGGTGCAAACGGAGATGTCTGGACAGTCTTCTACACCTGCATTGGCATGGAAAGAATGGTGGTGTTCGACACTATGCAATGTGCCATCAGAATTGCACTTCAAATGTCCGGCGCAAAAGCAGGGGCACAGAAGCTGTACAGAGTCATGAAAGTACTCATTTTCAATGATTCGCAGTCTGCCATCGGATGGACAATACACTTGGACCCAGCGCCAGGGCAGCAGCTTGCAAGAGTGATTATCAACAATGCCTGAGTACTCCGCGACGGCCACTGCATAAAAGTCGAGGTCCACTGGGTTCCTGGTAGCTCAGGCATCCCTGGGAAGGAAGAGGCCGACCGCCAGTCAAACAAGGCACGAACCGACCGAGAATACACTGTACGCAAGTGGATATACACCACGGCCACAAATTGAGCCAGACAGTGGAAAGAAGAACAGTAGGAGCTCTGGAAAGAGGTCAGAAAGGCAATAGGCCGGAAAGTGGGCAGATGCCCGAATATCAATATTTCTGAACTGTTCTCTCTGGAGAGATGTGACTAGGCAGTGATGGACTGTCTGGCGGAGATGGACATAGGATAGTTCCCACCTAAGTGAATTACGTTCGAAACCATAAGTTATCATCGATCAGATGGTCTTGTTTATCTTCCTGTCGTGTTCTTTCCCTTGTGCGGGGAGTTTGTACGTACGGTCAGTCTTTTATCTCTTCTTCTTCTTTTCATCTATCTACGGGGATGAAGGGTAGTGGGGTCTCCGCCACCTTGACCGGCTCGCCCCAATGATTCCACCAGTCCGGACGGACCCGGTCTGGGGTAGGGCTCGGTCCGGTCCGGTCCCACCGGAAGGTCGGACTGGACCGGGCCCCAGACTGGCAGTCTTGGACTGGACGGGCTTGGTCTGGA
>Ga0307515_10013933_pt1 | contig 14966 bp, 7 predicted proteins | sample 17_EM_MG_FD_194513 | JGI IMG/M metagenome (GOLD analysis project Ga0307515, IMG submission 194513) | Populus trichocarpa ectomycorrhiza microbial communities from riparian zone in the Pacific Northwest, United States - 17_EM | ecosystem: Host-associated > Plants > Roots > Unclassified | place... | reverse complement strand
AAGCCAAATCAAACCACAGTTGCTAACCCAACTACAATCCAGGTAGCAGCAAATCAAAGTGAAAACACACCCACGAAGTCAGGTTCTTTGGTAAAGGAAGTTTCTGGAAATCAAGATAAAGGTGATGCAGGTAAGACTGTGTCATCAAATTTTACAGGTGATGCCGGTAAGACCGTATCATCAAATTTTACTGCTGCACTTGTGAAGAAACAAAGTAATGCGACAAAACAGAGCAATGAAACCAATTCAGGGAAGGAAGTGAAGCAGGGATTTGATAATCGGGTGCAGAATTTGGCAAATTGCGATTTTTTTGATGGAGAATGGGTCAAGGATGATTCGTATCCGCTTTACAAACCCGGGTCTTGTTCATTGATTGATGAGCAGTTTAATTGTATAATTAATGGTAGGCCTGATAAAGACTACCAGAAATATAAATGGAAGCCTAAAGGATGCACTTTACCAAGGTATTTAGTTTCTTTTTTAAGTTTTTCTGCTATTTTTTATGGGGAAACTTTTCTGTTGGGGCGGGGCTTTGGTTCGTAGAAAATCACACCAATTTATCAATTTATATTTTGGATTTCATGCTTGTTTTGAGATTAGTGAGGATTTGGACCTACAATTATAAGCGATCCAATTATTTTTGGCCTGTCAGTTGTCTTCTGCTACCTGATTTAGAAAGTTTCTTCTCCTGTTCATTGGATGCATCAATCAACTTCGTGTTGTGGTGTATGATTCGTACAACACTTCAATTGAAAAGGGTCAATCAAATAAATTTATTTTTAATTCCAAGGTTTGTTAATCTGAATTGTTTTGCTCAGGTTGAATCCTCGTCATATGTTGGATATGTTGAGAGGAAAGCGACTTGTTTTCGTTGGCGATTCCCTGAACAGGAATATGTGGGAGTCTCTGGTTTGTATTCTAAAAGGATCAGTGAAAGATCAAAGCAAGGTTTTTGAAGTGAATGGAAGACATCATTTTCGAGGGGAAGCTTCATACTCATTTTTATTCAAAGTAGGTTATCAATTCCATCTGCTCTATCTTTGTAACTGAATTTCTTGTATTTTCGATTTGTTTTCTCCTAACTTTGTGAAATCTGTCGTTGCATGATTGGCAGGATTATAACTGCACAATTGATTTCTTTGTATCGCCTTTCTTAGTTCAAGAATGGGAAATGCACGAAAAAGATGGATCGATGAAGGAGACACTTAGGCTTGATTTAGTTGGGAGGTCTTCCAGTCAATATAAAAGTGCAGATATTATTGTCTTCAATACTGGACACTGGTGGACTCATGACAAAACTTCCAAAGGGTGAGTTCATAATTTACCTCTACGGTTCTATTGTTTTTCGGTTTCTCTGTTTTCTGGAGGAAACTAAACCACCTGCTGGTATTTGCAGGAAAGATTATTACCAAGAAGGGAATCATGTGTATAATGAGTTGAATGTTCTAGAGGCCTTTCGAAAAGCTTTGACAACATGGGCCAGATGGGTTGATGCAAATGTAGATCCAATGAAATCTCTGGTCTTCTTCAGAGGATATTCTGCTTCCCATTTCAGGTGAAGTGCTATCAATTAATATTTTAATTGTTAATGATAGATTTCCTTGTATTCTTCTCCCATATCATTTGATTTGATTCCACTTTTGACTTTCTAGGGAGTAATGGTAAAGTAATATTTGTTTTCACGCTCAAGATCTTGTTAGTTTCATGGCCTCAAGACATTAAAATAAGAAACTATAGATTGATCTTGGAATTCTCAGATAGGAATGGTGCTGATTGCCGTTCTCTTGATATTTTTGTTTAAATTTCAGCACCATTGTAGCTCTGGAGCAGGTAATTTAATATTTGTTGCTTCTGTCTTTATGCAGCGGTGGACAGTGGAATTCTGGTGGGCAATGTGACAGTGAGGCTGAACCCATAAAAAACGTCACATACCTAAGGCAGTATCCACCGAAGATGCTGGTTCTTGAGAAAGTGTTGAGAAACATGAAAACACATGTCACATACCTAAATGTTACACAAATGACTGATTATCGGAAGGATGGGCACCCTTCAGTCTATAGGAAGCAAAACCTGTCTCCGGAGGAAAGGAAATCACCGTTACATTTCCAAGACTGCAGCCATTGGTGTCTTCCCGGTGTGCCGGATGCGTGGAATGAGATTCTCTATGCTAATCTTCTAGTCAATGAAAAACAGAAGCAGCAAGCGCAGAAGAGGCATAGGTAAAGTAAGAAGAGGCCACACAAAGTTAGAGAGACTGCAGTTAAAATATGGAGTTGAAACTGCACGTACATGCATTATAGTTTTTCTTTTCTTTCAATTTTGGGTTATAGAAACAAAGAAACAACATGGGGAAAGATCCAAGAAACAGTGAGACATGTTTTCTCCAAAAACTATGAGAGAAACAAGGCAAGAGAGGAGTGAATGTGCTTATAGTAATATAAATCTATTTGTTTATATAAATGTGAGAGAAGAAAGAGGAGAGAAGAGATTGAAGGTGAAGTTTATAGGCGGGAATCTCTCCCCACTTGTTTCTTTAATTATTATTCTTCTGGCCTCAAATTAAGGCTCTGAGGATTGTAAATTTAAATTTATTTACCTTGAATAATACATTGTGTTGTAATTATTTTTCCTCACCCTTTCACTATTGCATTTTTCAGCTCAATCGGCAGCCATTTAATATGTTTTTGTTAAACATGTGATCATGTTGATTAAGCTTTTTTGTGTCATTTTCCCCTTGTAAATTAGCTGTGGTCAATGTTTTTGGTCTGTGAAGCTGAAAATTCCAACAACGAAGACGACCGGCTGTTTTCTACTTTAGATGACTTTTGCTCAACAAAATTGTTTAGGGTCGCACTTTTGTCTTTGCCTCACATGCAATGTTTAATGTTTGAATATTTAATTTTTTTACATAATTGACAAAGACAGCCTAGGTTTGATGAAACATGTGCCTTTGGTGTTGAAACGGCGAGGGATTGCCAAGTTTAATTGATTGAACAGTAGCGGTATTTCTAGAGAACTGTGAAGCAGGACACTACGCTGCCATTGTTCACCCAAATTCATTACCATCTTCATTCCACTTTTTATGGCCATTTTTTTTGGTCCGAGGAGTTTTTTATATTTTGTACTGTGGCCATTCAACCTTGGTTTTTTTTTTTTTTAATTTTCATCTTGCAAATTATGTTAGTTCTATTTAATGTTTTGTCGCTCTAGCGTATGCTTTATTACAAAGATTATTTCTAAAATTTAAATAGAGAGCTATTACGATGTACAATTATAGAGTTATGTTAAAAAAAATGAAAAAAACAGGGATTAAAATTAAAAAAAGAAAGGAATGGTTGTTTTTATGTTTATATTGTATAATAGAAGTATCTTTCTACACTATGGTTAATGTTTTTTTTTTCAAAGTTTGCATTTCAGCCCCTAACACTAGAAAGAAAAGAGAGAAAACTGTTGGGTAGGGATAAGAGAGATGACTTTTGACCTATCATATTCTGACATAAAAAAAATCAATGTTAATGTTAATGGATTCATCTTGATGAAAAAAAGTTCAATAAAGGTGGTTTTTATTTAATCATGTTGAAAAAATAGATAAAAGTTTGAAAATTATGATTCGGTTTTTAATTTTTAGACAACTTAAAGTGTGTTTTGTACTTGAAAATAAGGTTAGTGAGGTTTTAAGAATATTTCTTTTTTAAATTTAGTTTTTGGGTGTCTTTTAGGCAAAAAAATGTTGAAAACTGGGTTTTAGAAATCTAAAAACTCAGAACTTGATTTCTCAATAATCAGAGGGCAATAAAAAATCTTTGTAGCAGACACACATCATCTACATCGGTAGATGACGTGCCGTTTGCTTATTTAGAAAAAGGTGCACCTTTGCTTCTTTCTAATAGTCTAGGTTCGTGAGCTTGCCCTACAAGAGTTAGACACATCTTTCCCTTTTCTTTATAAGACCAGACACACGAGCCTAAGGCTTGACGCTCGTGGCCTTCATCTTCATCTTCTATGTGTGTGTGTGTATCTATATATATAATTTAAAATAAAATTTTGTTAAAATAAATAATTACAATGATAGTTAAAAAATTATTTAATTATCCCATAATTTTTTCATAAGATCGAAGCTTTCTCTAGTAATATTTACAATTATTTTTCAATAATTACATATGACAACTATATGAATATTTTTTTTTTAAAAAAAATGGTTGCACTGTAAAGTATTCATCTATAATCACACTCCTTCTAATTCATTAAGACGAGATAGAACTATGCATTTGAAGTTGAGCTTTAATTTTGCCAACAAATTACAAAAAACAACTTTAGTCTTATTTAAATTAGTTGAGTTATTGTTTTATTTATCTTTTAGTTATTATTAGCCCTTTTGGATATATTAAAGCCTTTATTATCCATATTCATTAGGGATATCCTATTAGACTTAGGATTCTTTCTATTATAAATACTCTTTTGTAGAGACTTTTTAAGATTAGACAAAAAAATTATTTTTAATAAAGGAATCGGCATTCTTGCTATTGTGTAGTTGAGTTATTCTCATACTAAGTTCTTGATTGACCTTGCAACCTATTTGAAGAATTGATGAACTTTGTCGTGATTTTATACCACTAGTTCGTGTGTCTTTACATGGGTAGGGTGGGGGTGATCATTGTGTATTATTTTAGTCAACCAAGGCAGGTTATTGCTGGTCAGGTTGCAAAACATTCAAATATGATTTTAGTATATATTGAAAGGTGTCCACGTCACAACATGGATTGAAGAAAGGAAAAAAAATCATTACTAAATGGTTTAGTAAAAACATCCACTAATGGATCATTAGTGGCTATAAACCAAACTTGTAATTTTTTTTTTGCAACCATATCATAAACAAAATGAAAATCATTTTCAATATATTTCATATTAGCCATGAGTAAAATGCTCCAATATTATCACACCATAAGATAGGAGAAGAAGATGATGGATAACTAAGTTTAGACATAAAGAAACTATATTAGTAATAGTCTTATATTTAGCCTTTGTAAAAGATTGAGAAATCATTTTCTTCTTACTAGACTTTCAAGAGATAAGGTTACGACTAAGATAGATAGCATAACCACCTGTAGATTTTCAATCACCAATAATATCAGCCCAATTAGAGTAATTGAAGCCATGTAGTAAGAAATCAAAAGACATAGCATGATTATAATTACCATAGATTTTGTATTGGGACTGGGTGTCTTGTCATGGTTGATTCCATCCCGATTCATTTCCTCGACTAAAGTTTATTTTATTTTGAAAACCTCACTAATTTCTTTCACCTTTTTTTATTTAAAAAACAATTTCAACAAAAAAAGATCCTAAAGTTAAAATTGTCACCTCTATTAGTAAAAATTGATTGTCTAGCAATATTGGCTAAATGGGCTATCATGTCATCAACAAACATGAATGCAAGGGAGAGCAAATGAAAGTTATTTGTGTGTAATGGTTCATGGCTCAATAATAAACTAGTAATTTCAAGAACATAATAAGTTTAGGTAGAGCGATTAAGGTGGTCACTACATCTTTAAACTCTGATAATCGTTCTTTAAAAATATACAAGTTAAAATCAATGAGAGTGAAAGGTTTATCAACTATTATAAATTCATCAATATATATTTTCTCATGATAAAAATAAGCCAAAACTGGTTCTTTAAAGAGCTGCTATATTTCAAAAAGACTTGAGTGAAGAGACAAAATTAAGGTTATCGACAGTGAAACCAAAGCTGATTCTAGAGTTCTCTATATAGAATAAGAGGTCTAACAATCAATCACCTAAGAAAATACATTAGCAAATAAAGATGCAATTAAAGTGCTCATTACTACTTGATCTTGTTGAACGCAATATATTCATTCTGATTCTGATATAGGAGGAGATACGTTCTTTATGGTATAGAGAGTTGGTGGATATGGTTTTGATGCATCAATAAAGCCATACAAGCCTTGCTCAATAAGAAAATCTTTATTTTGAACCTTAAATCATGACGAAAAATAATATTGGAACCTAAAAAATATATTTTGATAGTTGGTTTTGAGTTTTTAGAATAATTGAAGTATGTTTTGGGGTTATAAATTAGGTTATCATGTTCTAGGATTTTTTTAAATGTTTTTTTAGATGAAAACAAGTTGAATTTGAGTTTTGGAACCCAAAACACATTTTTCAATCAACTCATAGTAAAAAATTGTTTTAAGGGATGACACATTATTTACCTAGGCATGTTATCCGCTATGCCTTTTTTTTTTAAAAAAAAAATTAAGCGGACTTAGGTGTTATTTTAAAGATCATGAATACGAGCTTGACCTTCCAACCCAAACATGCCTAATCCATCCTTTCAAATCCATACACCTTTAGGCTTAACTCTCTTGTCCTTTCATCTTATTTTGTTTTATTTTTTGATATTTTAAAATAATAAGTATTTAAATAAAATTATTATAATAATATTTTAATAATCACATGGCATTCTTTTTAAATTAGATTAGAACTTTTTATGTTAGTATTATTAATTATTTTAAGAATAATTATATATGAGCTTAATTTCCAAAAAAAATAAATTAAACATTTCTCATGAATATTCAATGAGCATAAAATATTATTTTTATATAATTTTTTTAAATGAATTATTCCTTTTTTTCCACATATAATCACATAAAATTATGAAGATATATTTTTTTTAATTAAAACTTATTTTTCATATTACGATAAGTTTTTATTTAAAAAATATGTTATTAATAAAAAGACATGTTTTTATAAAATATATATATAAATAAGATAAAAGAGTTTTAACGAAAAACATTTTGACAAAAATTCAAAAAACTAAAGCAAAAAACTGTTTGCTCAACAAAATGGTGTCTGGATTGCTTGCAAAAAAGAAGATATTTTACATGTTAAAAATTTGTTCCCTACTTTATCATGAAAATAATTTGATTTTCATATATTTTCGTGATGAATTTACTATGTAAATAAAGTAAAATGGACTGTGCACATATTTTTATTTTTTGATAAAAAAAAATCTCAATTAAAAAAAAAAATACTATCTGCTCTTTCAACGAATTCATAGCATAAAGTAGCAACCCGCATTAGCATAATTCATAGCACAGGCGATGACAGTAGCTTTCTCACTAAATCATTAGCAACTCGTAAATCCACGCCTGCCCTGCCTCCTTCCATCGCTTTGCAGCTTCTCTGCTGAAACTAATTTTTCCTTCTTAACATTCCTCATCCCTTTTTAAGGTTTCATTCTCTCTAAAATCTCATTTCCCATCTCCAAAAGTTCCTTCTCTTTCTTGAAAATCTCAATCTCATCAACATTGCTGTCTGGTGTGAGCATATCATCCTCATACCATCTTGATGACATTGACTGTATCGAAACCAGACAGATTTTTGCATCATCTTGTGCTTAACCCAAAAATTTAGATGAACTCCCAAGTGTTCAGATTTTTCGGCAAATGTGATATATCATAACACTAGAGTAAATAATTTCCGTGCGATTAATCATAGGCTATAAAGTTACATTCAGATCATCCAATTTTGCTTCTCTTCAGATAAAGCAGTGGAAATGCTGTAGTACTATGATACTATCTCCTACGCTGCAGCTGAATACAGATGTCTTCTGCTTCTTCTATTTTGTCAAAAAGATGGCCCCAAGATCCCGGCCTTGCAGACTCGAGCCTTTTGTATCGCATCATTTTCTGATTGCTACAAGTATACATGTGACAGAACTCCACTTTGGAATCCTGTGCAGTAGCTGGAGAGATATGATCATTGCCGCATCTGGAATTCAAGAAGAATTCAATCGTTGTTTCCATTACAGCACTTGTTTGGAGAATTCAAGAAGAATCATTGAAGCACGCTCCAAAATGTAACATGGTAATAGCTATTTATACGTTTTGTTTACTGAAAATACCAAAATACTGGTATTAAAGAAGTTGAAAAAGAACTTGGAAAAAGACAAGAGCTTGTATCCAAGGTAATCACTAACGTTTATGGACTCTCATGGACCTTTTTTTCAGTAAGACAACAACAATTACACAAAATACAACGACATCCCAGTGCGAGAATTAGAAGAGAAAAAACATCAAACAACAGTATAGTTGATGTATTTCGTTCTGCAGCAGCCAATTATTACCATTGTACATTTTAAATAATTACAGCTTATTCAGTACAATACAAGACAAGATACAAATAAAGCTGGAAAGCTATGCAAAAAGAACCTGAGAGCTTGAAGGTGTCAAGTCACAGAAACTATCTGGCGGATCCACCACATGCCATCTAACACTGAAGCCCCATTTCTTCTCACAAATGCCCTTTTGCTGCAGCCTAGAGATATGACCCACAACAACATGAAGATTCCTACCCACAACATAGATTTTGCAATCCCAAGCATTGACAGCAAATGGTTTAGAAATTTGTTCTGGTAAGGGAGGCCCTTCTATTGTTTCCCAAGAATCACTTTCTGCATCATAAACCTTGAGCTTCATCCGTTCAAGGTCTGAAACCACAAACAAGCGCCCGTAGACCACCACACTGGAACCAGTCCAACCTTCTCTCAATCCAAAAGCCATATTCTCCCATTTATCAGTCCTTGGATCATAAATTTGACCCCTGGGAGAGAAAAAGAATGGCCACAACCACCCTTCTGTCACAAGAAGTTTCCCATCAAGAACTGCTGCATCATAAGATGCCATGTTTGTTCCCATGTTTGCAATTCTACGCCAATTCCCTTTTACAGGATCCAAAACCTCCGCTGAGTCTAGCTCAAAAAGGTCAGAGCTGTTGCCTCCTGCTACATATATCATCCCTTCAATTACCCCGCTAGCAAAAAATGATCTAGCTGTTATCATCCTATTCATCACAGTCCAACGATTCTTTTTCATCTCATACTTCAAAACCAAGTCAAGGGGAAAATCAACATCAGAGACCATACCACCACAAACAAAGAGTGTACCATCATGAGCTACTGAAACACATCTAAATCCATGAGGGCAGACCTTGTGTTTACAAGGCATTGCTGGGATAGTGTGCCAAGAAAAGTTGATAAGGTCTAAAACCTGCCACTGGATCTTTCCAGTGCACTTGTGGAAAGAAAAGACAAAGAGCCAAGGATCCTTGAACCCCAATTCCTTTCTACGGGTGAAGAACCGCTCCTTATTACCAAGCAATAAATGCCATCTCTTACAAACAGCTTTGCAGGCTGCATGGCTCTGGACTGGAACCCGGAGAAGACAATTGAGTGCAATATCATCAGGAAGCCCAGGAATAAGGGGCTCACATTGCAGAGATGACTCAAACTCTGGTGAAGGGTTTAACAAGGAAGATTGGATCACACCCACTCTAAATTTTGGGGATAATGTAATCTGGGAGTCCCCTAGTTTATGTACCGGTGCCTGTTGAGACGATAATCGAACTCTTTGCATCTCTCTGTCTGAAGACAAAATAAAATAAAAAAAAAAACCTTCCAAATAACACCCGATCAGGCCCTTGTTGAACTACGAGATTCCCTATCTGTGCTATCTCACCAAATTGATAACCATATAGCAGAATAACGATAAACAGCGCAAGGATTTTTCTTTCTCCAATTCTTATTCCTTTACAATTGTATCACAATAGAAAGGAACTCCCCCATTTATGAAATTTTAAAAAGTAAACCAAAAATTCCTCCTTTACAAATTCCTAGTTATAATAATGAAAGATGATACATACCACACCCTAAACCCTCCAAGAAAAAAGTCCAAATTCAAACTCATATACATCAAAGCTTATTACTTTAGAAAGTCTACCAAACCCACTGTTTTTTCCTATCACCACTTCCATCAATTAAGATTCCAAATAGCACTCTAAAAGTCATGTCTCTTGAAAGACAATTACCAAAATTCAATACCCCAGAACAAGAAAAGCTCAATTCACTAAGCTAACACCTAACACGACACAAAAACTAATAGCCAACAAAAAACCAGCTGAGAAATCAACTAGAATTGGGAGCTGCAACAATAATCAAACAATACAAACCAAAAGCAGCAGAAATCTCAACTTAAACAGAGAAAAAGAACAAACCAAAGATTAAAAAACTCAAAAATGAACTTACCAACAAGAAATAATTGCTTTGGGTAACTCTTTTGTTAAGAAGATAGTGACTTTTGACGGAACTTATTTAGCTTCAGCTCTTTGCAACGTAAGACTACTCTTCTTCTCAAAGAAAAGATTATATAAAGTTCTGTGGGCAAAGATCCTTGAGTCTTGAGGCAGACAAGTCCACGCGCAAATAGACTTTGTTTAACACTTCTAAAGTCGGGTAAATTACATTAGAGGTCCCCACATTTTAGATTTTAGCTAGTTGAACCTCGAATCATTCTATAACTTTGGCAGAGCCACTCTACTGCCAAAACCCTCCATTAAAAGTTTTTGCCTAGCCGAATACAAACCAAAGGTAGAGGCACTACCTCTACCTAGTTTAACCTTTTTGACTTATTTATGAATGGGATCAAATATATAAAATTTCACTATATGTTATAACCCTGTGTTATTTTTAATAAATAACCAAAAAATCTTTTAGAAGCATCTCAAGACAAGAAAATCTAAATAAAATATTTTGAGTTGACTGAACAATTTTCTTTTCAGGCTTTAATTGAATAAGATAATGGTTCAAAAGGTATAATTGAAGGATCAAGGACTAGATTTGACAAATTGATATAATTTAAGAGGTTCTATTAATTCAATGAAGACTTAATTGGTTAAATGTCTAACTTTTATAGTTGATTGTGATTTCAATTGAAAGTTTTGTAGAGCCAATTATCACTTTGAAAAAAACAAAGAAAATAAAAGAGTTCACTTAATTTCATTTAGGCCCAATTAAAAGATTTTATTTTGTTTAACTTAAATTTGGTTGTATATTGTGAAATAAGAATTATGGGAGGATGAAAATTGAAAAGGTGCTAGTCTTTAAAGACTGCTTTGAACTTTCACCACGCCAAACATTGTCATTTCAAAGGCACAATATAAATACTTGGAGCAACCTCCTTTGTCCTTTTTCCTCAATAAAAAAAGTTAGAATAAAACCCAAGTCATCGCTTTCCAAAGCCAAATACCCGGCCTTATTCTGCCTCTAACTCGTACAAGACCCTAGCAGCTAGCTCCTTTCATATACTCCTAACCCCCAACACTCTTATGGAGGCAACATATACAAGTATAGAAGGAATCTTAGCAAAATAGATGAGTTCTTGAAAAATATAAACCTATTCAATACTTATTTTTAACATAAGTATTGGAGGCAACATACTAAATCCTCAAATGGATTGATATCAATCTATGTGAAATCATAAAGCTTCTCACTAGCTAGATAAAGACCACTTATTATGGTGAAAATTATGTAAGGTAATGGTTTGCATTCCCTACCTAAATACAAAGATGTTGTTGGACTTATACTAGAATAGAGAAAGGGCAGTCAAAAGCTCTTTATTGAGTTTTTAATTGACCTTGGATAATTAAATTATGTTAAAAATCTTTTGAAGACTCCATTATTTTCCAAAGTGGTGTTGTAGTCTTTCCATCAATCTAATGTAATCAGCATAAGCAATACTCGGCTATAATGGAATGGATTTCTTTTAAGTATTTTGAGTGGCATAGTTGTCTTGAAGGGGAAGTATTTCTTGTTTAATATTCAAAGTAAAGGGATTAACTTCTTTTTTATTAGGTACCTTCTTAAAGAATGAACTAAAGTGTTCCCTTTATATATTCTTTGTAACACTAATAATGGACAAGTTAAAATGAGACAAACAATCTATGAAATTTTATAACAAGTTATGGACATAGATTTTATCATAATAAAGTTTAAGGCTGCTGTTTTAGTAATTTTTTAAAAGAAGAAGTATTTAAATTTAAAAGAGGAAATGGAGATTTATTTTATACAAGAGATAAAGGATCAAGTACAATTTATAAAGCCCCACGTATCGTACCTAAAACTTGTTTTAATTTGAATTAATTGGCTAAAACGATTGACATGTCATGTATATTTTGTAACATCATAGATCATTTTGGATGAATAGTGTCACTTTCCACATCATATTTGGTTGACTAAATCAATTTTAGTACAATTATAATGAGAAAATATTCATTCTTTTTAAAAATAAATGAATATGAGAGCATTGTTTACACAAACAAAAATATACATCCACATATCAATCATAAAAAAACCATGATTGTTCAAGACAAAACAGGAGGATAAGGCTAAAATCCATCAATTACAGTGGAATTGACTGTGTTAAAAGAGTCATTATTAACCATGAGAATTAAAGAAATGACTACATGACCAGGAGTCATAATTGATCAAGAAAAAGTGATTAATCATAAGAGTTTGATCAGTAATCATAAATTAGCTTGGGACTCATGTAAATATAAATAAAGGAGAAGTCTAGTTTGTATTAGGATTTAGTAAAGCCTTGATGCAAAATTTGGATTGCAAGTATACTAATCACTTATGTAAGTAAGAGTTTTGTTAGCACGAGGACTATCTACCTATTAGCTATTAAAATTATTCTTTTCTTAAGTTGTTTGAAAGAATAAAATAGATTATTATGTGTAATAAAATTAACAAATTAGTAAATAGAAAAAAAAGCATAATAGTAAAACAAATTCACTAATGGATAAAATACTCATTGTTGTCCTTAGGCCTCTTAGAACTTTTATAGTTGGTTGCATTCTATTAGCCTTTGAAACTCGATAATATACTTATTAACATATCTATTTCTTTGTCAATAGTCCTGATATTGCTAAAACAAATATTGTTTGTAATTAGAAGAAACAACACTATCATATACTATCTATCACATACTTTACCAGGATGTAATATGTTGTTTGTCCTCCCTTAAACATAGATTTGTCTAACACTTCCACTAGGAAAAGCTTTGTTCTTATGATGCGATCCTAGCTTCAACACTAATAGATTCATTAGAGGTTCCAATAGGTCCAATCACAAGATTTAGAGCAAAGAGGTTCAAATAGTCAATTGATGGACTTCTTTATGATATATGGGCTAAAATGGACTTCTAGAGGATATCAAAGAATGAAGAATAAGCCTTGATTAATTTTATTCATGTTCAAGAAGGGCTTGTAGGAGAGCATCCAAACATTATAGAAAGATTGGAATAAGAAGATTCAAATTTTTCAGTTTTGACCTTTCTCGACTATTTTGGCCATAACTAGAGCTAAAGAATGAATTTTGATGCTATTCTAGTTGCATTGAAAATTAGACATCCATAGTTTTCCAGTGATATTATGGTACATCTTATAATTCATCAAGATGAGGAAGAACCATTCATTTAAAGTTGAGATGTGATCCTACTAGCAGATTACAAAATTTGACTTTGGTCTTGTTTTAATTAGTTAGGCTATTGTTTATTTATCTTTTAGTTTATTTTAGGGCCTGTGGTATATATGCATTTATTTATGTTAGGTTTTATTTTATTATTTTAGTTATTTTGAGCTTTTAATATGGTAAGGTTTATCTATCAAGTTTGAGTTTCACTAAGTTAAATTAAGGTTAACTTTTTATCATATGAACTAATTGTTAACATTATTTTTCAGTTTATGAGATTTTCTTTAAAGTTGCAGCATATGATGTGTTTTGTTTATTTTTATATGGTTGAGTGATTTTTATATTAAATTTTTAATTGAACTTGCTCGAATAATTAATTAATTTCATTGTTATTTATACTTTTTTATTCACATTTTGTAATAGGCATAAAATATTGGTGATCAAATACATATAAGTTCTTCTTAAATTTCGCTATGGTAATCTTATTCATAAACGAATCTATAAAACGTTTCATATCATGATCAAGACAAACTAATTACAAGTTGTTTTCCAATCTATTACTTTAACCTCCGAAAGTGGAAATTTAGTGCAAGGAAAAGCTATGATGTCAGAAGAAAGTGATAATGAATTGAACATAATGGAATCATACCCTTTCTTATGTCTATTATTTCGAGATGATCTGCCTTCGTTGCTCTTAGAACATCTTCTACATATTCCAATGTCTTGTCCAGATAGTCCTCGGCTATCTTCTTGCTCTCTTCATTTGCCACAGTTTTAGTAATGACATTTAAAGTTTTGTGCATAAGCAAACTCACTATGTCGTTTAGTCTTGTTAGCCATCTCCTGTTTATATTCATATGACATGCCATATTTTGCAGATTTTATCCACCTTTTTAATATGTATTTAAGGGTATATGAAAGAGATTTCTTGCATTCAGTACCTTTAAGACGTGGACACATAAAATGCCAAAAGACTCGTATTTCTTGCAACTGTAAGCAACACTATAATCTAAACAATTGAATTCCACAACGCTCTCAATATGGCCTTCCTGTCAACTTGAATATTGTGGTGATTGTTTCATTCTTGGCAGTTTCTTCTATTGTCACTGATAAACATTTGAGAAACTCTTCCTGAAATGTTTTGAACAATGGGAAATGTATATATCGGCTGCGTGTCTTTCCATTGCACTACTATTTTGAATTTCACATGGGCAGCTTCATTGCAACAAAAATCTTCATATAGCTCTTTTAAACGCCATCTCTCCGCCACTTCTAGATTTTTTGGATGAACTATGATAGACCCGTGTTCTCATTCTTCGGAATTTTGAAAATATTTTTGATGTCCTCACCATGTTGGAGTCCTGCATGGAAGTTTTTCTTGATGAGCACACAAGCCCATCTTTCTCTTGACTTGTGTAGACTACTAAGCCATGGGTTTTCACAAAAGATACCCACCTTGACTCAAATTCCTCCTCTGTTCGGCAATAAAAAATGCATTTGTAGAAGAGACTCTCAAAACCATGTTGCATATACAATGTGGATAGGTGTTTTAAGGCATTTTGACGGATATACGAAATGTCAATATATATGATCCTCTGCATCTGGCAACACTGCCTTTATTGCATCAATTCTTGTCAG
>Ga0307515_10013931_pt1 | contig 14967 bp, 4 predicted proteins | sample 17_EM_MG_FD_194513 | JGI IMG/M metagenome (GOLD analysis project Ga0307515, IMG submission 194513) | Populus trichocarpa ectomycorrhiza microbial communities from riparian zone in the Pacific Northwest, United States - 17_EM | ecosystem: Host-associated > Plants > Roots > Unclassified | place... | reverse complement strand
AGTACTAGCCTATAAACTAGTAAGGAAAACGCTAAAGTACCACGTTAGTTGGAAAGGCTATAACCTAAATCCTACCTAGTACCCTATATGGAACTTTATTAGCAGTCCCTATAAGCTTTAAGAATTCTATAACCGCTACCCTAATAAACTAGGACCCCTAAAGTACCTAGACGAGTAGATGGAGTGCTAGTATAGCGAAGACGATAAGCTACCGGAAGAATATAAAGATAAGAACGCCCTATAAGCATAATACGGACTATAAAGCCTAAGGGCAGGCTTTTGCGGAGGGGGGGGTAATGTTACGGCACTGGCAGAACTTGGTAGAACTTGGTTAGCAGAACTTAATAGAACTTCGCGGTTACATAACTAGAGGACCATATAAAAGAACTCTACTTCGACCAGCGCTGCTCTTCTTCTCCTTTCCTTTCTCTAGCTTTAGATCCTCGTTTATAGACTACCAATCGTATAGGCTTGCGCGTCCCTCTTGCCGTGCTCGTGCCTTGATTAACTAAGTCGCTAATATAAAGTAAAGCTTAACCCTCTTTATTAAATATCTTAATATCCCTAATTTAGAGATAGCTATATCTTTATTCTTACTGCTAATATTAACTATACTATAGATAAGGAGCTAGAGATACTGGCGACTATAGGCTATAATAAGGAAGAGTATAGTAGGGAGGAGCTGCTAGTAGATACTTTATGGATTATAATAACTAGGGAGTTAAATAATAAGTATAGGAAGCTCTAGTAGTGTATAAAGAAGAGGGAGATAAGAAAGAAGAGGAAAAAAAAAGATAAGTGCTAGAGGTAAACGCGAGCGTAAGCGCGGGAGTAGGTGCTAAACTCCTCTTTATCCTCCTCGCCTTCCTTATCTTCTAATATATTACTAGGTAACACTTTAGGTATTTTAATTATACTAAATAGCGAGGAACTAGTTAAGAATCTTAACTGCTCTTTACTAGTGTAACGGAACCTTATAGTAAGAACCATAGTAGGTCCTGTTAATGGTCTAGGTGTGTAGGTAATATAATAAGTTAATAACGTAATAGCAATTAGTGGAGTAGTTGCCTAATAAATTAACTCTAATTGTATTCTAAGAATTACTATAAGGAAGGAACTATTTAGGTAGGGACTATAGTCCTTTAAATACACATCCTAACTCCTATAAAATCCTTTTTATATATAATATACATATGCTCTATCTACTTTGTTATAGATTTTATAAATTATATAGATTATACAGATTACCTTACGTGACTTACTTACTATTTTTTATTATATGGTTCTACCGGTACCATTCTAGGCTGTGCTTATATTAACTAACTAGCTTCTTCTAACTCCTCTCTAAGTAGTCGTAATATTATACTTAAAGCGTCCGTAACACTATCTCCCCCCTCTTTATCTTTATTCTTAAAGATTCCTAGTATCTCTAAGTTATTTACTAGAGGTATAATATCCGTCTAATTAATTTAGTTAATATCGTTACTTATTATACCTAAAGCAATTTCTTCTTCTTCTATAGCTTATCGGTCTTATATTATTATCGTTATTCTATTACTTAGTGAAATTATACCTTCTCTATGTTCTTGTTATGCGAAAAAGGGGTTAGTTTATATTATATTAGTAAGCCCTTCCTCTTATATAAAGTGTACTAAGGTAAACATTTATTCCTCTTATAACGTTCGTTCTATCTTTAACGCTAAGTATACGCGTTTTATAATTTTTAATAGTCTTTAAGTCCCTCTATTAATCTATTATAGGGTCTTATATTTAATCTACTACTGCGCGGCTAGATAATAAACTGTCGGTAGCTTTAGCTAAGCTTTATTATTTTTATAACGCTAAGTAGAAGGCTGCTAATGCCTAACAGCATGCTCTTAATTCTCGCCTTACTGCGTCTACTTAACTAATTTATCTTAAAAAAGTATATAAGAAGGTCCGTTTTAAGGAGTGGAAACTTATAGAATAAGGTCTATAGGAACTTGGTAATAAGAAAATTGGCCCTCCCTTAGCTAAGAAGGAAATAATTCTAAGTAGCTTAGTAGCTGTTCCTCCTAGGTCCCCCTTAAGTAACTTATTCTTTAATAATCATTTTTTGTTAATATTACCTAACCTAATTTCTTCTAATATTCCTATACCTTTTCTATAGTATTTTTTAGATTCTCTAGTAGTTCCTAAGTAGTCTTATTATAGCCTATCCACTTAACTTTATACTATATTTTATCGTCAACGTCTTTATAACTAATAATCTTCAAAACTTATTATTTATTTTCTTCTTATCCTTTTTACGTGTTTACCTTATAGACTAGTAGCTTAATATTCCTATATAATGGCTTTAGTATTATAATATACTATATAGGGTAGATCTTTATTTTAGCTAGTAGGTTTAACTTAAACGTAACTAGTGAAATTCTTTATATAATTTTAAAAGGTCCTAGTCTAACATAGTTTAACTTCTTGCTTAGTTATTAACTTTTAAAATTTTTGTATAGTAGCTATACTTTATCTCCCTCCTTAAGATCTGGTCCCTTAGATCTCTTAGCATTATAGTACCTTTTTATCCTCTACTATACTATTTTAGCTGTTTCTATAAGGTTTATATAAAGATTTATTAAAGTCTCCATTCTTTACTTAGCTGTGCTACTTATTTTCTTTACTTATTATAGTAATAATAATAATATTCTTAGCTTATATCTATAATTCGCCTTAAATAGTAATATACCTATTCCTTTCTATGGTGTTATATTATATATAAACTATATAACTAGTAATAATAATACCTAATTATTCTATGCGTAATTAATATAGTGTCTTAAATACTGTTCTAGCGTCTAATTTAATCTTTCTATTTAACCGTCTATCTGCGGATAATATGCGGTGGAAGTTACTGCTTAAACTTCTTGTTTCGCTAAGAATACCTTCTAGAATGCTGTTATAAATCTTAGATCTCTATCTAATATAATTTTACTTAGTGCTCTATATCTTACGAATACTTCTTTAATATAAATTTTAGCGACGTCCTCCGCTAAGATTTCTTCTATACATGCTATAAAGTATCCCTACTTTATAAGCTTATTTACTATTACTAAAATCGCGTTATAATCTTATCCGGTAATAGGATCTCTTAACTTTAGTAACTTAATAATAAAGTCCTATAATATAACCTCCTATAGTCTTTTTAGTATTTTAATAGGTTATAGCCCTTTGTATAGCTTATACCTTATTAGTTTATTCCTCTAGCAATTTAGATATTTCTTTATAACTTTTCTTACTAGTTTTTAGATTCCGTTAATAATATACTTTTTTTTAAAGTCTTAACACTAAGCCTAACGTGGGTAATAGGGTTATGACGGCGATATAGTTATGACAGTCGGCTACTACCGCCTTCCTAATCAGGCTTACGAACACCAAAATACTGCCAAATGCCCAATCGTAGGCAAAATACTGGTAAAATGCATCGCTTAGTATCACACCGTTGAGGTTTTATAAAGCCTTATTTCTATATAATAGAGGCTCTATATTAATATTTTTTAGTGTTTTTAGTACTAACTGCTACTCAATTGATACTGTGATATTGCCTATATTAATATCCTCCATCCTCACTTTCATCCGACACCTTATCGTCTACTTCCTCATCGTCTACTTCCTCATCATCCACTTCCTCATCATCCATTTCCTCATCATCCACTTCCTCATCTGCCTGTGTAGACTGCTAAAAGGCCTCCTTTGCCTTTTTTGCAGCGTCTTATAGAGCCTTAGAGCGAGCTATAGCCTCTATAGCTGCTGCGCAGGATTCCTCCCATTATTCCTACAGTATTGCTAAGGCTTCTACTTTAAGTTTAACCTCCTCTACTACTTGGCCAGCTGCCATATAAGCTTCTGTAGTCTTCTTTTTTTTTACTATATTGCCTGTAGCTACTAACGCCTTCTACGCTCTTTTTGCTGCCCGATTTGCCCCCCCTAAGTCCCTTTTCTATTAATCTGCAACCGCTTTGGCCTTCATAGCAGCAGCCCGAGCCTCCTTCCTTTCTTGAACTTATACCTTAGCAATTATAGCTATCTCTTTTCTCTCCTTTCTAAGCTGCTCTCTAGTATTCTTAGTCCTCTGCTTAGCCTCCTCTGTAGCCTCCCTAGCGTTAATAAGTGCCTTAGCTGATTCGGTAGTAAGAACCGATTCGGTTAAAAGCACTACCCGTTTCTTTTTCTTCTTAGCTTTCCTATCTGCAGCGCCGTTGCAAAGCTCTGTATTTTCTAGCCGGAGTATTTCTATGCCTTTATCCATTGAATCCATATGGCTTATAAGTTTCCTGACAACTACGTCAATTGCTTTAGGAGCAGTATCTAAATAATAGATTGTATGGCTGTACCGAGCTCGATCGGAGTGGCTTTTTGGAGTCTTTAGATATAGAGGTGAGGATAAAAGCGTTGGTTCGTTTATAGGCTGAGGTATACATAGTCGCGCAAAGAAAGGTTGGCTTATAAGGCGCCGGAGGACCCGATTAGGGTTAAAAGGGAGAAGGCCTGCAGCTTTAAATGCACTGTCGATTAGTTCAGGTGTATATATTTAAGGCCTAATCTCACCCAGAATCTATAAAAAGTAGTCTCTATTAATACCAGTAACGCCACAAGCTGCGTATTCATCGACCTTGGCTAAATATAGGCGCTTAAACACCGAAAAATAACAAGATCTAGAGGCTGTAGGAAGTAGGTTAAGTGAGGTAGAAGATATATAGGAACAATCTTATGCTTCTAGCAGAACTCTATAAACTTAATATTAGTATAAGAGCTATATCCATCCATAATAAGCAATCGGTGGCCATGGTATTCGACGTTTGGAGCATCAATTTTAGAGGTCTCCCATGCCTCTGTTCGTTGAGTATAACGCTTAAAATATTAAAGCCACTTCAGCCCCATTTCTTTATTTGACTAGCCATTCTCCGTTATTCCAATTAAGCACTTGCCTATAGCTTCCTCTGCTGTTTCCCATAGTAAATCTGTATACTGCTTCCCTTTGAAAATAATAAACGGTGGAATTATCTGCCCATGCATGCCGATTGAGTTAATTTGGGTAACCCATTCCCTACTGCCGTCGATCGTCTTAAAGTTAATAATTCTGCCTCTTAATATAACTACTTTTGTAGTAAAAGCTAGTCCCATTATATAGCCTGTCTTATCTATATTCCACCTATTAAATTCGCTGATATTATATTAAGTAATAGCATCGGTATAGTCAGCAAAGAATCTCTAAATAAGGCCGGGATTGTTATTTGTAAGAGCTTGTTCTTAATTAATTAAACGTATATAGCAGCAACAAAGCTCATCCTGCCGTTTTAGGAAGTTATATACCTACTTTATACCAAGAGGGTCGATATGGACGTATCGAAGAAGGTTAGCGTATTCCCGGCGGAGGACGACTGTGGTAATTGATCGAACGGTATGCTGCCGATATGGAAATCCAGCGTTTGCAAGATATATGAGGTGTTAAACAATTGCATCTTCGCTAGTAACAGTAATACGGTTCTAGTTGGTATGGGCGACCTTATAGGGCTGTTGCTTTCCATTAAGGCGGCGTTATAATGTCTGTGGATTTACCCTATAAGCCTTTGCGCAGGTTTCCCGGTCTTTATAGAACCTAGAATTCTAGGCAATAATAGCGCTCTATATGTTCTCTTCCCTATAAGGTTGTAGGGGCCAGCGGGGCATTATAGTGTTAGTAAAAGATTTTTTAATTTAGTTGCAAGCATTTAAAATAAAATAAAGTTCTACTATTTTAATTTTGGAACCGGCAATATACTATATTAGGAAGGCAGTAAACCTAATTAGGAAGGCGGTAGTAGCTAACCGTTATAACTATATCGCCGTCATAACCCTATTACCCACGTTATAGCTCTATTATATCCTTAAGTTATTCCCTTATAAAAGTCTTCTATAAAATATTCTACTATACCTTTTAGGATATATATAGCTTCTTAGTTCTTATATATATTTATCTATAGATCTTCTAGCTATACTTCTAAAATTCTTTACGCCTAAAAGCTTTTTAATATCTTATAGATTCTTTCTAATTTCTCTTCCTAAGTTGCTATAATCTTTAAATAATTATACCTAATTAACCTATCTATATCTTTTTACAGTAAAGCCCCTAATGGCTTCTTATTGTTTTATAGTTTAGCTTTTCTACTTAGAGTATCCGCTTATATATTCTCTGTACCCTTAGTATACTAAATCTTAAAATAGTATTCTGTAAGCATCTCTACCCATTTAACTTATCTTTAGTTAAGTTCCTTTATTATTAGGAATCCTATTAAGTTCTTATAATCCGTTTTAACTATAAATGGTTTCTTTATACCTTATAAGAATGCTCTTTATTTCTTAAGTACTATAACTATACCTAATAGCTCCTTATTATAGATATTATAGTTTAACTCTAATAGTGTTATTTTCCGACTATAGTATGCCACTAGGTGCTATTTATCTTTATATTTTTATAGAAAGTATACCCCTAATATAAAGTCTAATGCATTTATCTTAACTACTATCTCTAACTTTAGTTAGTAGATCTTAAAAATTAGTTCCTAGGTAAATAACTCCTTAAGTTTTATAAACAACTTCTTTTACTTATCTCCCTATATTTATAGTTCCTAAAGCACGTAATACTACTCTGCCCCTTACGCACCAACCAAAAGGCAATGCTCTTAGTAGCTGGCACAGAAAACTATAACACACTACTCTTAACACAGAAAGGTCTTAAGGCGGTCACCCAGTGGCTTATTAGCTAAAATATACTAAACCAGTTCTGGGTTGCAAAAGAAATAGTAACAGAAAGCAGAGGGGCGAGTGACAGGTGCCCCCTAATGACTCTACAGTAGTAGAGTAAAGTTTGCGATACTAGCGCGTCCGTAAGCTTGTTACGGCAGCAGTGGTTCCTAAGGAGGTTAAAAAGTAAGGTAGTAGAGCACCATAGGTGACTCGCAGGCGCCTCGCAGGCGCCTTATAGGCGAGTCCCTAAAGGCGGGGAGATGGATCACGGGGTTTTCTCAATGGAGTTTTCTCCCCATATGTAAATAAGAAGTAAGTCCGCGTGGGCCCAATAGGGATCCGAATCGGACGTTAAGCAATGAATAATAATTATATATTTATAGTTCCTCTTTCTTTATTAACTTTATAAATAGCTTAGTATTTACTAACTATTATACTATAAACCTTTTGCAGTAATTACAAAACCCTAGAAATAATCTTAACTATATAATATTCTCTAGTTCCTACCAATTTACTATAGCCTTAATCTTCTTTAGATCTATGCTAAGTTAGCCTAGTTTAATAATAAATCTAATAAAATCCATTTTCCTAATAAAGAACTCGCATTTCTTAATTGCTACTAGCATATATTCTTCTTATAGTCTCTTTAAGACCTATTTAACGTGTTCTCTATACTCTTCCTTAGTTATTAAGTAGATAATAATATTATTAAGGTATACTATAATAAATTTATCTAAGTATTCTTCTAATATATTATTAATGCGCTTCTAGAACGTTACTAATACGTTTATAAGCCTAAATTGTATAACTAATAGTTTATATAGTCCTTCCTTTAACCTAAAGGCTGCTTTCTATTTATTGCCTTCCTTAATTTTAATTTAATAGTATGCCTATCTTAGATCTATCTTTGTAAAGATTTATACATTACCTATTCTATCTTAGATCTCGCTAATTAAGGGTAAAGAATACCTATCCTTTCTTATAATACTGTTTAGCTATCTATAGTTAATATATAGCCTTAGCTTACTATTCTTTTTTAGTATAAATAGTACTGAATAACCTGCTAATAACTATAATGGTCTAATATATCCTTTTTGTAGATTTTCCTAGACAAACTCTTTAAGTGCTTATATCTTCTTTTCCGTAAGTTTATAAGTTAGAAAGAACCTTAGACTTATTCCTGGTTCTAACTCTATTTTATAATCCTATACTGTATATTTTAATAGCTTCTTACTTTCTAATAACTATAGCTTTTTACTATACTTGTGGTATCTTTTTAGTATATAGCTTAGTCCTTTCTTTATTTCTTTATAGGTTGCTCCTACTTAGTACTATACTAACTTAGTCTATTATTATATTTTACATCGTTAAGTATTTCTAATATTAACTTAACCTATAATCTAATTAATCCTTAGATTATATTCCTATAACTAAGGTATTCCTAATACTGCCTTATTTTGTCCTAATAGTAAGATATTAAAAGATATTCTAACTAGTCTCCCTTTAATAGTTATCTAAATAGGTCCTATTTTAAGATTAATAATACCTCCTCTATAGGCTATTAGATTTTCTAAAATTATTACTAATAAATACGGGTGCTCCTTCTGTTTATATAGTAGCCCTATTTTTTTTAACTGCTGCTAGTAATATATAGTTCCTTATTACTTTACTATCTACTAATACTTTAAACTGCTAATTTTACCAATTAATTCGTAAATTTAGGTATTATCCTTAAATTCCTTTAAGGGTTTAAGGCTCTACTACTAGTTCCCTCTAGTCCTATAGGCCTCCACTTTTCCTAACTATTAGCTGCTTAATCCTATCTATACTTAGTTTACTTTTAGCTAATACTTAGTTTGCTTCTTATCCTTAATATACTATAAATAGGTATTCTTTAAATATTCCCACTATTGTCGTCTATTTAGATATTCTTTTATAAAGAATCTTCCTAGTTATAGCGTTAAGTCCCTTTAGCTTTAAACTTCTATAGGGTGCTAACTATATATATACTTAGCGTTTTTATATTTCGCCTTATTTGGTACCTAATATATCCTTACTAGGTATTTCCGGTTCTTATCCTTAGGTGCTATATATATATTATATATATTATCCATATATATAATCTATACTAACGTATAATAAGCTTAGTATCTTAGGTTAACTCTTAGCTTATCTTTATCCTTAAGTTTAAACCTCTCTTATATTAATCTAAGCGTTACAACTTTGTTTACTAGTACTAAAATTCGCCTTTTGCTTCTTTAGTCTTCTAATTACTCCTCTAGATCCTTTAATATTATAATTAAGGCTCCTTTAATATAAGTTATAGCCTTCTCTATAATTAGGTAGTTTTAGATAACTTTCTCGTTTAACTATATATAGAAATCTTCCTACTTATTATTATGTCGCTGTCTATACTACTTTTAGTATAATTCTTTAAGTATATACGGCTTGTCTGTAAGGAAGTATCTTCTTATTACTACGTTATAATAGTCTTTTATATATCGTTCCTCAAACCTAGTTAGAATCCCTAAATTCTCTTCTTATTCCAGTTTAGTAAGCCATTTAGCTCTTAGTGTGCCTACTCTAGGTCTATTAGTAATTCTTTATACTAGTACTCTATCCCTTATACGTCTTAGTATACTAGATCTTTTATCTAGTTTCTATTCTTACTATATAGTAATTCTTACTCTAAAATTTATTATAGTTTCTTTTTTTTTTACGTCTTATAAGTGGATCCCTAAAGTCTTCTTGCTTTTTAATTCCCTTATTAATAGTCCTTATTTATATATTAAAATCTTAGTTTTATAAAATTCTTAATCCTAAGCTTGCTTCTGCCTTAAGCTTTACTCCTGCCTTAGTTTAACTAGGCTTAGGTGTCCTTATCTTATCTTAAGAGTCTTAAATCTTACTTATCTTATTTTAAGAATCTTATACCTTTAGGAAGCTCTATCCTGAGCTTATTTATATACTTTTAAACTAAGCTACTACCCTACTCTATTAGTTTTTGTTTATTATAGGTCCTTAGGTATACTTTATCTTATCTTAAAAATCTTAGTCATTTTTTATCTCATCTTAAGAATTTTAAGCCTTTAGCCTTTTGCCTTTATTAAGTGGTAAATTAGCACTAGCAGTTGTTTGCTTACTTAATCTCTTTAAAATACTTTTCCTGCCGTCTTATAAAGCGATAGATGCCGTATTTAATGGTGTTATAACTCCTATTACTAACCCTTACTCTATAGCGGTTTTAGTCTCTACTTCTATAATCGCGTCCTTAATGTCTATATGCTTCTAGTAAGCTGCCTTTATTACCTTATTATTATTAAATATTTCGCCTATATTAAATTTATCGTCCTTAATATCTAATCTATATAGTAGTTTATTAGTTCCCTTATATTTTAAAGGTTTTAGCTCCTATAGCTAATAGCTTACGCTATACTTAGCGTCTTTATAAATTTGGTATGCATTATAATAAAACGCAAAACTTCTAATTAAACACTCTTTTGTTCCTTATAGTATACTATTATCCCTTTATACGTATATATCTTCTACTAATCTAGTTCCCTTTACTATATAGTTATACTAACTACTTCTACAGTCTCTAGCGAAATAACTCTATTTTCTGTAATTTATATAAGCTCTATCTTTAAACCATTTTTCTTATTATAGGTTGCGCCTAAACATCTTCTGCTACTAAAATCCTTAGTTCGGCCTATATTCCCCTAACCTTTAATTATTAGGTCCTTACCCTTTAGGCTTTTATAGTCGTTTCATCCATCTCTTATAGGTCTTTTTAGTACCGCTTAGGTCCATTAGTTTTATACTATACTATAGTTTCTAGGTTTACTTTAGTTGTTATATGCTCTACGTCTTATATAACTATAAAACTCTATCCTAGCCTCTCTTAGCCTGTTCCCTTTAGTAGATCCTATTATTAATCTTTATCGCTTAATCTATTAGTTCCCTAAGGGTGTCCGTATCTTCTATCAGAATAATTACGTCCTAGATTTTTACCTTAAGTCCCTATTTATACTGTACTATAAACGCCTTATTATTCTATTTAACCTATATAGCTAATATCTAAAACTATATTATATACTTAATTGCTAAAGTTTATTATACTAGGTCCTAAAGTTTCCTTTTTACTATAGTTGTTACTTTTAGGTCTTTAAATATTTACGTAAGTTATTCCGTAAACCCGCTTTAACTTAAAAATATAAACCGCACCTCCTAATTAGCAGTTATTATGCCGTATTTCTATATCTCTATAAGATAAGGCTTAAACTACTTAAGTGCCTTTCCTGTTAAGAATAATCCTACGTAAGTAACTTAATCTATAGGTGTTCCTAGTTTTACTCCCTCTTATATAACCTTAAAGTGCATTTACGTAAGGAATCCTTTAAGCTTTAATCTCTCTCCTAAGAATTATTTAATTAAAGGTAACTTAACCTTAGCTACTCCTATTTTGTTAATTCTTTCTTTAAGTATCCTATTATTGTCTATTAATTAATTAACTATTTTCTATAGTTGTCTGACTGTAACTAGTTATAAGTTAGTATCTGCTATACTAGTATTGTTACCTAACCCTAAGGTCGTTACTGTCATTAATAGCGTTATTATAGCTGCTTTTAGTAGCATGTTGTTTAACTTTTAATACTATAACTAGGTAGTAATTATGTAATAAAACCTTATAGTAAGAACTACGGTGGGTCCTATTAATAGGCTAGGTATATAGGTAATGCAATAAGTTAATAACGTAATAGTAATTAGTAGAGTAGTTACCTAATAGATTAATTCTAATTATATTCTAAGAATTACTATAAGGAAGGAACTATCTAGGTAGGGACTGTAGTCCTTTAAATACACATCCTAACTCCTATAAAATCCTTCTTATATATAATATACGTGTGCTCTATCTACTCTGTTATAGATCCTATAGATTATACAGATTATATAGATTACCTTACGTGACTTACTTACCATTCCTTGTTATATAGTTCTACCGGTTCCATCCTAGACTATACTTATATTAACTAACTAGCTTCTTCCAACTCCTCTCTAAGTAGTTATAACATTATACTTAAAGCGTCTATAACAACTAGGCTTTACCTAGTTAGATATTACTAAAATAGTATCTATAATATCTACTTATAGTAAATGCGGGATTTTTAAGAAGTTTCTCTAGGTAATATTAAAGCTTATTTAGCTACGTCTTATAAAAGATAACTCCCTTTTAGATTTTTTTTAAATGGCGAAGCTATCTATTAAGACGCGTTTATGCTATAGATATATTTTAGTGCAGTTAAGTAATATATTAAAAGATAAGTCGAATTTTAATAATGGAGCTATAATTAATTTTAATTTAGGGGTAAAGCTTATAGGTTTATTTGGATCTATGCTAGAAAAGTAGATTAGAAGTTATTTATTTTTCTTTTAAAAGGAAATAACAAAATTCTTTTAATTAACTCGCTAGTAGGCTAGTAAATTATAGTAAAGATAAAGGATAATACTTCTAGGGCTAAATCTACGCGTTAATATACTCCTCCTATATATAGCTAAGCCTCCTTTAGTATAGTATTTCTAAACTTTAAGGCTGTATCTTGCCCCCTAATATAATAATTAGCTAGTTATAATTATTATAATTAAATAAAAGAGGAGATTATAATTTAAATGTATTACGTACTAAAACTATAGCTAGTATATTTATGCCGCTAGAGTTATTTAAAATTAATATGCGTTAGAAAAAGGCTCTAGTTTATATTAAACGCACACCTATAATATCTTAAACGCTACGTAAAGGAATTTAGGGGGGTAGTAGGTGCTAAGTTATATAACTGCTACAATCCCTTTACAAAGCGGCTAAAATTCTAAAATAACTGTAAAGTAGGGTAAATAATATATTTAGAGGGTTTATGTTTTCTTAGCAGCGTAAAAGTAGCCCTAATTAAAGCTAAAGTTAATTAGGTAAAGTCTATACTAAGTATTATAGGGGCGTAAGGGATACTAGTTTAGTAGTGTATAAAAACCGGAAGCTAATTATATAAGCGACTATAGATAGCGTTATAGTAGGTGTTCTTAGGCGGGCCTAAAAAGATATTAGGCTTAATATATTCTTTTTACTTATAGACTAATCTACTTATAAAAGTCTTTTACGAGATAAAAACTATAGCCTCTTAGCTTAACTTTAAGATCTTATATAAATACCGTTCCTGTTAGATTTTTTATAAGGCGTCTATAAAGTAGTAGTTATAGGTAATTAGATGCCGTCTCTTATCCCTAGCAATTAGCTTAATCTTATTAATAGCTGCTTTATAAGTATATTTTAGGGCTAGTAGAACAGTTATAGCTAGAAGTTATAATTCAACCTCTTAGGTAGTAATATAATCTAAAATATATAGTAAGAATTTCTTATATACGCTAGCGACTAAATTAGTATAATCCTAAGCTAAAATCTTCTAATATTTAGACTAATCCTAAAATAAGTAACTAATAAGTATAGGGTTAAATATTCCGAGTAGCTCGCGTTTATAGCTTTATTATAAGATCTAGATTACCTACTAAACTGCTTAGTTCTTAGTTAGTCTTCTAGGTGTACTAGACACTGTCTTTTCTAGTCTTATATTATTAGGTAAGAAAAGGGGTTTATTAGCGGTATAGCTAGTGTCTTTATTAGTCTTAGCCTCCGTTTTAATTTTATATTTATACCCTCGCTAATATATCTGCTTAGCAAACTTTATATTAAAATATTAAACCACTGCTTAAAGTCTATAAGTATTCTATTTATTCTCCACCGCGACTTTAATATTAACGCTATTAAAAAAGGCATTTTTATAGTTTCCGTTAACGCCTATATTAAGTATATCCCATATAGAGGTAAAAAGCTCCGTTAAGTATACTCTTTAATCTATAAGAGTACTACAGCTTCTTTTAAGAGTTTTAAGCTTAATATAAGTCCTTTTAGTTATTTTATTAAGTTCTGCCTTAAGAGCTAAGAGCTTCTTCTTTAAATAATTGAATAAAAGGCTGCTTAAGCGTTCTTAGAGAGGATCTATACCTTTTATCTATTAAGGAAGAGCTTTATAATTACTAGTAGTAAAAAAAAAATCTTCCGTATTTCTCTCTATAAATAACAACTAGTATTTACTGTTTGTATAGTTTTTTAATAAATAATACTAAGGGTACGCATTCCTTTTGGGTTAAACTTACGGCAATTTTTTAGAATAACTTAATGTTTGTACCAACTTAATGGTATAAGTGAGTCATATCCCGGGGCACGAAATACATATAGTATTATATGCTCTTTAGGATGGTGGTGACTGTCTCTTATATTAAAGCAGACTACGTAGTCTATATACTAATGCGTCCTCCCCCCTTAATTAGTTAGTGCCCTAGGAGTGCACTAGACGCGTAAGCGGGTGGTTAGTATACTAAACGCGTAAACGCGTGGCTAGTGTACTAAACGCGTAGGCACGCGGTTGGTACAATAGGTGCTGTAATTATACACTGGCGGTACTTAAAAAATAGAACTACTTGTATACGGCCTCCGCAGTTGCTTTAATAGAACTGTAAAACACAAAGGAAATACATAAAAAATCCCTCCTGAGGTGCCTTCTGGGCTGCCTTCTAAATGGTGCTCTAAGCTAGCCGTAAGTCCTGCTTACGGTCCGTAAAATAAACCGTATGGCCTTCCGACGGGCCGTAAATAAACTATACGGCCTTCCGACGGGCTGTAGGTGAGCTGTAAGTGCTTTATTAGTCTTGTTCTACCCATTCTATGACCTTTAGATTAAGCTTATTTGTGTTAATTAGGGTTTTTAGAGCTTAACACGGCTTTGCCTTAGTTATAGCGTCCGCTAGGTTATCTCCGCTGCTAATCCATTTAACCTTTATAATCTCACGTCGTTTATAGGCCTAATATAAGCACATTAGGTCAACTATAAGCCTCTTCTCCTACGTTGTACCTAGTTTTACTAAGCAGTTATAAAGGGACTTTAAATCGGTGCATAAAACTAGGGGTAATTGCTCTAGTTATAGAATCTTCTAGACCGTTAATTTAATTGCGGCTGCTATATTAAAGCTATAAGCTAATGTATATAGTTTAGAAGCTAGTACACTACGGGTTACTTATTTATATTTAATTAAAGACTAGTACAGTATATTTGCGTCCTAATTACGGTCCGTAAGTACAATTATAAAGCCAATTTGTAATAA
>Ga0307515_10013929_pt1 | contig 14969 bp, 6 predicted proteins | sample 17_EM_MG_FD_194513 | JGI IMG/M metagenome (GOLD analysis project Ga0307515, IMG submission 194513) | Populus trichocarpa ectomycorrhiza microbial communities from riparian zone in the Pacific Northwest, United States - 17_EM | ecosystem: Host-associated > Plants > Roots > Unclassified | place... | reverse complement strand
TGATTAGTGGTTTTAAAAAAGTTGATATACTCAAATGACAAAAAAAGGAGAGAAATACTAAATATGAGTGTACTTGTAATACATTTATCCCAATGTTAAATTACCAATCCGAAATTAGAATTTTTTTCACAACTTTTCTTTCCTGCCGGGGGTGTTCTTGCTTCTATAACGTAGATATAGTTTATTTTTGTGTTTTAAAAATATTTTTAAATTTTTATTTTATTTTAAATTAATATTTTTTTTATTTTTTCAAATTATTTTAATGTACTGATATAAAAAATAAATTTTAAAAAATTAAAAATATATTATTTTGATATATTTCTGAAAAAAAACACTTTAAAAAATAATTATTACTATACTCTCATCTTAAACACCTTGTAAATCTAAGCTCAATTTATGATTTTGATATATGTGCAAAATTTTGACATATGTGCAAACTTGAATTTTAAAATAAGTGACCAATATACTGTTTTGTGTCGTAGTAATGATTGTTTTTTTTAAAAAAATATAATTAAAATAATATTATTTTATATTAATACATTAAAATTAAAATTATAAAAAAATAAAAAAAGATAATTTTTAAAAATATATCACTGCAAAACCAAACATAGGCTATATTTACACACTTCGTGTATATTTTATAGATTCACCCTCGAAGTGAATTTCGAGGCTGCCATTATCCCCTTTTCTTTTCTTTTTTTTGTTGTTATTGCCACTCAACAAATTTATAAATTGAAAAAAATAACCTTTTCATGTAACTTTTTAATTCTTCGATATTGAATATTCCAATCAAAGTATAAAAAACATAAAGTGAGAATAATATTTTTCATGTTCAGTTTTCATACTAACCTCGACTGTATTTTTAGGAACCCAAGAATCCTTTCGTTAGTTAATAATGTCTGGAGAAAGATGGTTCATCATGCGTAACGTAAAAATAAAGCAATAGGAGGAACATCCTCTATAAAATCACACTCCTCCCTGTAAGTTTTAGCAAAAGACGCCAAACAATTTGCAAATTGATTGCTATTTCTTAAGATTAACCCTAAAGTTGTGTACCTGAAAAGATTGGGTTAAGGAAGCTAATATCATCACAGGAATTGCCCAACTCGTGCCTGCATTATAAAGCTTGGCTGAGCAGTGGATGATCAGATTCAACTATCAGGCTAGTGAAGCCCGATGAGACAGCTAGTTGCAGACCGAAGACCGTTCTCATTGCTTCTCCAACAACCAGATTGTTGAACCTCCCCATGGATGTATTTATGAGCACTTGACGAAACCTGGCCCTCTGAGTCACGGAAGCTAAGTTTCATGGCGGCGGTGTTGATGGTGATAATAGCCGAGAATCCTGTCAAAGCTGTTCATCTGGGATCTTATACATTTTGGGTTTTTTTTTTTAGCCATTTGAAAAGTTATCCGGATTGTGACCTGGCGAATCATGATTTGATAAATAATTTTTTATTTTTAAAAAAATAACGTTGTTTCATTTATTTATTTATTTAAAAAAAAAAGACCCCAACTCATGATCAGCACTTTGAACTAGATTTTTAGGCTAATTAAACACAAACAAAAATAACAAATAAGCATATTCTAGCTGTTAGTTCTTTTTAAATGAAATAAATCCGAGATTAAACTCATGATTCAGTATTTTTTATTTAATATTTATGTGCTTTGAAAAAGTCTAAATATATAAATAGAGGGTTAGCTTAACTGAACGTGGATCTAATATCCTACAAGATCTAATATGCTTAAGTTCAGCCCAAGTTATTCGTAGGGCTGACATGACATTAAATCAAGTTTTTTCTAGATTCAGATACACGTCAAACCCAATTGAACTTAAAAATCCGTGTTAGAATCATAGAATTCTATCTTCAGATTAGTTATATGAAATATTAATATCATAAATAATTATCCTTCTATATCTACAGAATTATAAAAGATCTTTCAAAAGATTTACTATATTTTTTATCTTATTAATAATGTGTAATAAATATTTATTATTTATTGATGTATATTTATTATTTATGGATGTATTAGAAAGTAAAGAACTTTTCATAAAAACAATAAGGTACATGAGTTATAAATATTCTCTAACTATTTAGATAAAAGTTTATTTTTTCATACCATAAAAACTTATATATCTCATAGCATTAATCACAAAATATTAAAAACAAATACCTTTATTTTTAAAATTAAAATCTTTTTTTATTTATTATCACTTTATTTAAAGTTATTAATTTTATCATCAGATGATTTTTAAATCTCACTTATCAGAATTATTTTGGCTAGGGAAAGAATTACTCTCATCAATTTTTGCATTTACTAGAAAAAAAAAATATATGAATATTTGATTAATCACCATACAAACTTCAAATTTCTTAAATATATTGCATTTTTTTTTTTTGATACCATAATCAACAATACTAATTTTTTTTATTATTATTATAGAATGAAACTGGGTCATCCTTGTTGTACATCTCAACTTTCAACCGATCGACCGACCGACCATCTAAAAGTGAAAACACAATCAATTATAAAAACAAGCCAGATTTCATGGACCGTTTTGATTGGAGTTCTTCTGTATTCTTTTAATGGATAGAATTTCACCATACCCAACTTTTGGTGTTAATGTTTTGCATGGACAATAGATTCTCTCCTCTATCGATGAAATTTAATGGCTAATAAGATGCCATGTCATCGGCTTAGTAATGTTCTGAGACTTCCGAAGTCAGACGATCATTTCTCTTGTTGTTTAAGATTTTGGTGGGACCAATGCAGATCTTTGCCCTTATCACATCAAAGTTAATCCGTTCACTCGGTTTATGATTAAAATGATAATTATTAAAAATTTATAAAATTATTAATTTTAAAACCTGTAAAGAGATAGTACAATTTAATCCAAATATTCACGTTAATTAATATAATAGAATAATTGAGTTGTGATTAATCTATTATTTTTTTTAAGAAATTAAATTGCATCAACTCTAAGTTGACTTATTTTAACATTTAAATCACATATTCCCTTGTAATTTGATTAATTTAGTATTATTTTTTGTAGTATTTATAGTTTATTTGTATATTTATAAGTTTTATAGTTTTTTTTTGAAAAATTATTATATTAATGTATAATTTATATATTAGAGTTTATTTGAGATTCCTTGGTTTGAGTTCAGTGGTAAATTGAATTTTGTAACTTATGTGCTATAATTAAAAAAATAATATGTTATTTAATCAACAGACAGTGATATCATATGCATATTTTTTTCAAACTAGCAATATGAAAATCTTGAAAAGCAAAAGACAAGTTGGTCCAAAGTGACAGAAAAAGTAGATTTTGTGCTCCACAAAAGCTAAAGTAAGAGCAGATTATTAAATTCCGCAGCAGCAGTAATCCTACTGCTTTTCTCTGCTTTTAGGGATGCTTTATGCATGGCTAGTGTTTCATTCCCGATCCCCACTGACCCTTTTGACAGGGATCACAAGCCTTAATGATTTGTTGATTCATCAATTAATGAAATTCCATATTCATACTTTGATCATGTAATGATAATATTTACAAAAATAACTTGATTATTCGAGATGAGTGCACGCGTTATTTTGTCTGTCAACAAGAGAAACAAGATTTCCTGTTCTTCGACAGAACAAACAAACTGCTAGTACAAGTTGGATTTCTTTAACAAAGGAAATAAAGCAGAGCTTGAGATCTTTTGATTTGCTCCAAAAATAAGATTCCAAAGGGAAAAGGAGGACATAACGTGAGTGAACATCGCACACCCTCATCAGTCAAAAGAAGAAACAGAGAGTGAAAGGCAAGTTCTCAGCAGTGGAGGAAAGTAGGTTAGATGCTCGACTTCACAAACAGTTATGGAGCTCATCAATCACTGACAAATTCTAACACTAAAACAATAAGATCATAGGATTGGTTTTTGTCTTCCTGTTCCTCAATGGCTTCGCATTCCCATTTTCTGCTTCTCTATTTATTCCTCATGTCTTCTGTTATATGCCAAGTTACAGGTGAGTTCTTGATTCTGCAACTCTGTTATTCTAAGAATATTTTCATTTAATTTCTTTGGTCTTCAAGCAAATCCCTGTTTGATCAGGATTAAGTAAAATGTCGTCCCATGTTACCGAGTAGCATACCAACTTGTTTTCCTGTCGGAATCTGAAGTATTTTTCCATGCTTTTGCAATTTCTACACTAGTGATGACAACAGTAAGAGAAAGTATATGAAATTAAGAAATGAAATGAAAATCATTGATTTTCTCATTGTCCGATTGCCTGCTGGATACAAGCCAAGTCACAGTCACCTAATTTATTAACTACAGAAACAATAAGAAAGAAAACAATAGAATGGTAATGATGTTTTTTTTTGTGTGTGCTTGCTGTTCAACATGCAGAATTCATCAGCATAGATTGTGGAGGCACAAGTAATTACACAGATCCAATAACTGGACTTGCATGGGTTTCAGACAATGGCGCCATCATGAACTATGGAAAATCGGCAGAGGTAGAAATTCCAAATGGAAATATGCAGTATCGAAGACGGCGAGACTTTCCTATAGACAGCAAGAAGTATTGTTACACTCTTGGCACCAAAGAGAGACGTCGGTATCTTGTCCGTGCCACATTTCAGTATGGAATCTTAGGAAATGGAGATGCATACCCCAAATTTGATCTCTACTTGGATGCAACGAAGTGGTCGACTGTGGTAGTATTGGATGCTTCAAGAGTGTATGTGAAGGAAATGATTATCAGGGCTCCTTCAAGTTCAATTGATGTGTGTATATGCTGTGCTTCAACTGGTTCTCCCTTCATATCCACTCTAGAATTGCGACCTCTCAACCTTTCAATGTATGCAACTGATTTCGAGGATAATTTCTTCTTAGAGGTAGCAGCCAGAGTAAATTTTGGGGCTCTGAGCAAGGATGTCATAAGGTCAGCTGATTTCCAAATGTTATAGAAAGATAGCGTAGAGTTAATAGAGCACTTCATTAATTAGCTTTCCACTCACTTCTGTATTAAATCAAGTTCTTGGGAAACATGCAAAGATGTCAAAATATATAACATTTGCTTCTCTCAGGTACCCGGATGATCCGTATGACAGAATTTGGGATTCAGATCTTGAGAAGAGGCAAAACTACCTTGTAGGTGTGGCCCCTGGCACAGTTAGAATCAATACATCAAAGTACATAGACACTAGGACTAGAGAATACCCTCCTGTTAAAGTAATGCAAACAGCTGTTGTTGGCACTCAAGGGATACTTAGTTATAGGTTGAACCTTGATGACTTCCCTGCCAATGCTCGAGCTTATGCATATTTTGCCGAAATTGAAGACTTGGGAGCAAATGAGACTCGGAAATTCAAATTGCAGCAACCTTACTTTCCTGACTACAGCAACGCAGTGGTAAATATTGCAGAAAATGCCAATGGGAGCCACACACTTTATGAACCCAGCTACATGAATGTGACTCTGGATTTTGTCCTTTCATTCTCTTTTGTCAAGACCAGAGATTCTACACAAGGACCACTCTTAAATGCGATTGAGATTAGTAAATACCTAAAGATTGAACCAAGGACCGACAGCCAAGATGGTAAGTATAAATCTCAGCATATTGGAGTTTATCTAATCCTAAAAAGTAAAAACCATCTGTATGCAGAGCTCCAAATCATTACGCTGTTCTTGATATTTCCTAACATTATGAGAAAGAATATGCTTGGCCAATATTAGCTGTGTTGAATAACTACAACTTCACTGGCAGTGACTGTTCTCAATGCCCTTCGTTCTCTGTCTGCTGAAAGTGCTTGGACAAATGAACAAGGCGATCCTTGTGTTCCTGCTCACTGGGATTGGGTTAATTGCACCTCAACCACACCACCAAGAATCACTAAAATGTAACTTCTTCTCACTTGGTTAATTCCAGATCATGTTCATATATTTCATAAAGTATATTGCATAATTGCATTTTAGACTCTTGTGTTTGAAAAAAGCAGGTAGTTGCAGTTGGAGTGAATACTTATTATTCCATTCATATCTGTTCATTGATTTGTCAACTAGAGTACTTGCTTTGCCATGTTTAACTGCATGCTGCGGTCATCAACTTGGAGAAAAAATAAATCAATTATGCTCAGAAAGGCCACAATATTTTCCTTCTATACAATATAAAAAGGTGTTGCTAACTTGCGCTGGACTCCAGAAATGTTGCCACTTTAGTTAAGAAGTTTATGGTTCGAACTTGCTAAGATCCTTATAAGCGTGACTCTGCTGACATGCTGAACAGTGCACTGTCAGGAAAGAACCTGAAAGGGGAGATTCCACCTGAGATTAATAACATGGAGACATTGACAGAATTGTAAGTGATATTATGCAATATACGAGTTGAAATACTTCATATTATTCTCTATCTTAATCCTTTTCTTTTTTGTAGGTGGTTGGATGGTAACTTCCTTACAGGGCCAATCCCTAGTATAAGCAATCTTGTTAATTTGAAAATAGTGTAAGCTTCGAAATTCATGGCTTACATTTCACAAGTTTATGCTAAAAAAGCATGATTACTAGTTCATATTTCGGCGGATTTACAGTCATCTGTAAAAAAACTGACTAGTTCATTTCCTGCTCTATTTAATGGCCATCCAGGCATCTGGAGAACAACAAACTGAGTGGTCAATTACCCAAGTACCTGGGTAGTTTGCCAGACTTACAAGAGCTGTAAGTAGCACTCTTGACGTACTTAACTGTCGCTATATACTATATGTGGTGATTCACACTTCACCAGACTCTTGATTGCAAATGAAGTACAATCAATCCTTTGATCCTATGCAGTCATGTTTCCATGACACTGCTCCGATACTCAGTGCTGTAAAATGCCTTCATGCAGGTACATACAGAACAACTACTTTAGTGGGGAAATACCTTCAGGGTTGCTAACTGGAAAAGTTATTATCAAGTGAGTATATCAAATTATTGTGTGTCATTGTTTACCCTTTGGCTTGTATGATAATAAAAGAGGTGGCGAGCTGTTGTCTGATATGAAATTGGTGTGGAGAATGAAATATACTGTGGAGCACAGAACATTTATAAAGAGCTACAATATTACTCTCTTGCAGTTATGAACATAATCCTGGACTTCATAAAGAGGCAGGGAAAAAGAAACATTCTAAGTTGATACTTGGAGTTTCGATTGGCATACTTGCAGCACTATTAGTTGTTCTGATAGGAAGTTTACTGTTTTTGCGTAATCTTCAAAGAAAGACATCTCATCAAAAAACTGCAGTCCAAGGTCTGTATACCTCAGTTATCTTCCTATTGCATAGCAAAAATCTCTGCATTTCTTAAGTGTTCTTGAGTCCATCAGGTAGTTCTTTGCGTGTTAGTGCCAAACCTTCAACTGCGTATTCTGTATCACGGGGTTGGCATATGATGGATGAAGGAGTTTCATACTATATTCCGCTCTCTGAGATTGAAGAAGCTACCAAAAACTTTTCCAAAAAAATTGGTAGAGGAAGTTTTGGGACTGTCTACTATGGCCAAATGAAAGAGGGAAAAGAAGTGGCAGTCAAGATAATGGGTGACTCAACCACTCATATGACCCAGCAGTTTGTGACTGAGGTAACATCATATTCAGCCAACATAACTTGTTGAGTTCTAGATTTGAAACGTTGAAGGGCTAAAGAACAAGAAACTTTGTTAGCTTAAGACCAGACCACGAAGCCCACTGTTATGAACTCCAAAGGGCTGGTTAATTAACTACATTAACGTACCTGCAGGTTGCCCTCTTGTCAAGAATTCATCACAGGAACTTGGTTCCTTTGATCGGCTATTGTGAAGAAGAAAATCAACGTATTCTGGTTTATGAATATATGCACAATGGAACTTTGCGCGATCACATACATGGTTTGCAATCCGCACATGATAATTGCTCAATTTCCACCCTTTTGTTTCTTTAGTTGTAACATTTTGAATCAAGATCAATGAGATGACCTTTGAACAGGTTCTGTCAACCAGAAGCGCTTAGATTGGCTTGCTCGTCTGCAGATTGCAGAAGATTCAGCAAAAGGTTAATTTAGAACTTCTCATTTGTTTATGCATTAGTATTTGTTTTACAAGTTCACAGAATAAACATATATTTAGATAATTGTAGGACTTGAATACTTGCACACTGGATGCAACCCCAGTATCATACACCGCGATGTTAAAACAAGCAACATTCTCCTAGACATCAATATGAGAGCAAAAGTTTCAGATTTTGGGCTTTCAAGGCAAGCAGAGGAGGATTTAACCCATGTATCAAGTGTGGCACGAGGAACAGTCGGCTACCTGGATCCTGAGTAAGGCACATTCATCTGGTGTGCGTAACCATCATTTTCCTCTACTGCTTATGCTTAACCAATCATGTAACTGCTTCTCCAGGTACTATGCAAATCAGCAATTGACTGAAAAAAGTGATGTCTACAGTTTTGGAGTAGTTCTCCTTGAGCTGTTATCAGGGAAAAAACCTGTTTCGACAGAAGATTTTGGCGCTGAGATGAACATTGTTCATTGGGTATGCATTTTCACTGTCATCATTCTTTCCAAAGACATATAAGCATCTTTCTTGAATCAGAGCAAATATACTTCTAATCATCGTGTGCTGATCGCTGTCTATGAAATCAAATTAAGACTTAATAATCCTGAGGTGCTGCGATCTTGTGTAGGCAAGGGCCTTGATTCGTAAAGGAGATGCGATGAGCATTGTAGATCCTGTCCTAATAGGAAATGTGAAGATCGAGTCCATTTGGAGGATTGCTGAAGTTGCAATCCAGTGTGTAGAACAACGTGCAGTTTCGCGACCAAGGATGCAAGAAATAATCTTGGCAATACAAGAAGCTAACAAGATTGAAAAGGGAACTTATGGCAGTCAAAAACTACATTCTGGTAGTTCAAAGGCACAATCTTCCCGGAAAACATTACTTACAAGCTTTCTTGAGATTGAGAGCCAGAGCCCTGACTTATCTAATGGTTGCCTTGTCCCAGCAGCCAGATAATTTTCTTTCCAGCAGCCTTTGCTTATCTGTAACATATACTCTTTACCATATTCACAGATTTTTGTTGTTTTTTGTACTTTTTTTTTAGATTAAATGTTACAATACAATAAAATTGAGGGGGCCACAATTATTCTGTCAAAATAAATTAATTGACTAGAAGAAAGAAGAAGAAGAAAATAACAATTGAGAGGCACCTTCGAACAGACTAACTTTGCTATTTAAATTTTAATAGCATGATGTTCTGGAAGACGTAATGATTGTGTTGCCTGCCCTATCAAACAGGTGGAGAGAGGGAGAGCCTTGTGCCCCAAGCAGATTTGGCTGCCTCCCAATTCTCTTGGTTGACCTATTTTGCTTTGATTCCACATTTTTGGTGGCGTGTGTGAATAGTTTCTTTATCCTTCACTTGTTTTGGGTTTATTCCAGAGAGTCAGGTAGTTGTTATAATTGAAAGTGTTTTTTATTTAAAAATATATTAAAATAATATTTTTTATTTTTAAAAATTATTTTTAATATCAACATATCAAAATAACATAAAAAATTAAAATTTTAAAAAATATAATATCAACCGCGTCCTCAAACACTACTTTTATACTAATTAAACTAATAACAATAATAAATAGCATGGTAAACAATAATGTTTTGTAATAATTTGAGTGCTTATATATATCGTATCATTTACTTATATATTTTGCTTGTCTTGTAATATAAAAAACATATGAGAAATTTTTTTGATAAAAATCAATATAAAAAAAACCTAATCTTGGGAGGAGCTAGGCCTCCATACAGGAGCTGGAAAATTTTGAAAAAAAAATCCAATCATGTGACAATATATATAATATGATTCGACTCCATTAAATTAGGGGTTTCTATTCTATAATTAAAATTCAAGCTGTCACCAATTTCACAAGCCACAGAAAAAAAGCCAACTCAAGCAAGGCTGCTATAGTTTACCTAACAAAAATAATACCTTAAAAACTCAATCAAAACCCCCCCACCAAGTCTTGTTAGCTTCTTCTTGGAGGGCTATTTGATTGTACAAATCCCAATAAGTCATACACGAATAACATGGAATCCACGGGAAGTAAATTCGAAACATAAAGAGGCAAGGCTAGGCAAGGCTAGGCCAGGCAATAAAGAACCCATGAAATGAAAGGTTATTTGAAAGAATAAGAAAAAAACAGGAAGGAGGACAACAACTAAAAGCAAAAGATTAGTAGATAAGAACACAAAAAAAAAAGATTAAAGGAGAGCATCCTCAACAGACAAACAACACACAGCCACCCACCTCTTCAGAATTATACACAAGTATTCTCTGACCATCAATAAAACCGAACCACTTAGCGTCACAAAGCCGCCCCAGAGAGAAAGCTAGAGACATAGACCTTTTTCTTATGTTGTTTTCTCTTTATTGAAACATCAGCTACTGGTTTTTGGGGGCTTTCAGTTTGAGGGAGATGGAGATGATGTGTTATCAGCTGAGCAACTCATCTTACCAAGATTCCCTTAAAGTTTTGGAGGCTGATATCCAGCATGCTAATGCTTTGTGAGTTAAATTTATGTTTTTTTTTCGACTTCTCTTTTGATGATGAGATGGGTTGTTTTTGTTTATTTTTATTTCTTCTTGGGATTTTAAGAATCACTTGTTCTGTTATGATCAACAAGAACACAGGTTGTTTTGTTATTAATTTGAGGAAAAGAGGATAGGAATTTTGTTGTAGTTGGTCTGTATCTTCTTGCTTTTTATGATCAATTTTAATCTGTGCTATGCTATTTTTAGATTTTGTGAGCTTGTAGAACGATGTTTTCAAGTGGCAGTTAATGTATCAGTTGAGTTTCATATTAGTTAAACATCAAAAAAGATTGGTATATTTCTGTACAGTACACACAAAGAATGGATTTTGGTGTTGGTATTGCAATTTCTGCCTAGTCAATTGCAGCTAAAGTGAGCAACTTTGACTAAAATTTCATAAAATTCCAAGTGCTAATAAGCAGAGATAGTTGGGAATTGGGATTCTTTCTCTTATTATGCCTTCTCTGTTTTCAGAAAAAAATGAGTTGAAACTTTTAAAGTTTCGTTCTTTTTTTGGTGACCAGTATTATGCTTGGGCCAAATAGTGACTCAATTTAACTAATTTTATTACATGATGTGAATTATGGTGTATTAGGGCTGCTGCAATTCCAAAGGACAAGAGTGGAGCACGCCTGCGGATGAAATTAGCTTACAATCACTGGGCTCCTCTCTTTTTCTTTCTGCTACAAAGAATAGATTGTTCTTATTTTTGCCTGCTCCCCAGATATCTAAATTTCTTTCATGTACTAGTATATAAGGTCAGTTCTCTTTTTGGTCCGTTGATTCTTAAAAGATAGTTTGCTAAAGTTTCCATTTCTTGCATGTTGCTGTATATAGTTGGCAAGTTCTTAAATTTTTTTGCTCGTTAATGCCTTGCAGGTGTATACTGATGGTAGACCAGGCCTATCTAAGCATGGAAGGAAAGCAACAGTTCAGTAATTCTCTGGTATGCAAATTATCTACTTTTTTTTTTGGCTTTTCTTAATCTATAGACTATACTTATAAATGCATTAAAACTAAATTGCAACCATTCTGATTGTATGTTTTATTTGACTTTTTTTGTTTTCATAAAAATGAATGGCAGGTGTTATATTGCCGTATCTTCAACGGCTTAATAGTAACTTAGAAGAGATGGGGGATGTCAAGGGAGAGAATTATGGCATGGAGAGTTTGGGCAGAAAGAAGGTGGAAGGAGATAACAGGCTTGCCAATATTGATTTAGAGAGGGAAGATGAATGTGGAATTTGTTTGGAGCCCTGCACCAAAATGGTCTTGCCTAACTGTTGTCATGCAATGTGCATCAAATGCTACCGCAATTGGTAACTACAAGCCTCGAAATCTTACTGCAATATCATGCCCTTTTCCTCTGTGAATACTTGATATCGAAGAGAGTTGCCATTATGTTCACTTATTTGGTTTTTTTCACAATTGCAGGAACACAAGGTCGGAGTCCTGCCCTTTTTGCCGTGGCAGCTTAAAGAGAGTTAACTCGGAAGACTTGTGGGTTCTCACTTGTAACAGTGAAGTTGTTGACACAAAAGCGATTTCCAAAGAGGATTTGTTGCGGTTCTACCTCTACATCAACAGCTTGCCAAAAGATTATCCCGATGCTCTTTTCTTAGTGTATTATGAGTACCTAATATGAATTGAAAGTAAATTAGAAGAATGATGTATAGAGGGAAAATGCCGACCTTCGAAATGTAAATAGAGTCCGGTAAGAGCTAATGTCCCTGATTCTTAAACAAAATAATCAATCTCATCTTATGTTGAGTTCTTGAGCATCAGCAACCTATAAATAAATGTAATCTCAAAATATGTGAAAATTAAGTTTATTTTTAGAACATATAGCCAGCACATTTATACTTACTTATCATCAATACCCTTGTTGTGCTTCTCCTTTCTAACAGTTACAATAACAATATTTAGACAAATGCATGCTTGAGGTTGTCTTCGTTTCACATTTGTTTGTCTTACCATGCCATATGATCTGTTTCTTGCAATGAAATGGATTTAGAGTAGAGTTTGTGCATTGTTCATCTTGTTTTACCCCTTTCAACTCGCTTATGGATTATAATAGCATTGGTATTATGAGTTTCAATCAGAGTTTTCTATTTTTTGTTTGGGTTTCCTACGTACTCACCATACTGCTTCTGCTACTGCAAGCAGCAAACTACAATTCTGGTTTCATTACCAGGTTCCGTTGGCCTTTTTCTTAACCAAGTTTTTTTGCTATGCCTGTGCTGTTTTGCTTAAACGAGTTGGCATGGGAAACTAGCGGGAAAATGGGTCCTGCAGTGATTTCAATCAAGTAGAATATGATGATGATGATGATGATGATGGGAAAAAAAATAGAATTGAAAGTCCTAGATATATTGCATTGCTCGTAAAGATGGAGTTGTGTGAGAATTGCTTCAGCCTGTCACCGTCACTAAAGCTCATATCCATTTCCATGGCTGGCTTTAATAGCCTATACGCTTTTTGTTTAGTCGATAGGATGAAAAGGAGGAAAGCAAGGACGGTGAGAATTTGTGTTAGGACGGAAACCCAGTAAGGGATGAATAGGAGAGGTCATTCTCTTCTTTCCTGCTGATCAGGGTCTCCTTCCACCCGATCAAATGAAGGAAGCATCTTATTCTTCCCCTTCCATCCAGCCATCCTGCCTGCTAAAACTAGATTTTCATGCCCGATTAATTTCAATGAAACATCTGAAGTAAACGGTGTCAGGAACAGCTGATTATGTTTAACTGATCATTCCAACTATTACAAGTGGGCGGTGGTGATTGCTTGTCAAAGTATTTTTTATTTGAAAATATATTAAAATAATTTTTTTTATTTTTTTAAATTATTTTTGACATCGTCATATTAAAATGATCTAAAAATACCAAAAAAATATTAATTTAAAATAAAAAAAATAAAAAATCTTTAATTTTTTTAAAACACTTCTAAAATATAAAAATAAATAAAATTTTAGTTCATCTTAGAATTATCATAGTATAACGTGACTAGCTAGGCCAAGTTGAAGAGGAATAATAACCATGCCAGATTAGAGCCCGTTAAAGCAACTTCTTGTAAGTATCGAGAGAGAAAGAAGAAGGTAGAGCAATGAGCCTGATTAATTTACCGATCTGACTTTATCTAAATATAAGGAAAGGGAAAGGGAAAGTAAAATGTGGGCTTTGAGAATTGAGACAGAATTATCATTCAAGGAGCAGTTGAACCAGGTTACTTCACAAGCTGACAACAGTGATGAACTACAAAATTTTGTGGCAGAAAATTTGATGTGGTTTGACCATGATAAATGATAAATGAGTGTATGGTAAACATTAAAATGCGGTTTAAGAAAGTGGGATATATGTCAAAACTATGATCTAACCATAAGTTAATCAAAAGCATTTTTGATCTGCTTTGAAGTTGAAAGACTATTTAATTTTTTATCGACCAAAATATCTATCTATCCTCTCTTTTCCTCATTTCCCTTGTGAGAACCCAATGAAATGATTATTCTCATCGTTCATGTTTTTCAACATCTTTAACGACCTCTTTCCATTCTTGAATAACTTCTGTTTACAAACATTGTTTTTCTCTTCTTCTTTTTTTTGTAGCCACAAACGATTACAAAATCCACAAACCAACACTGGATCTACATAAAACACCATCCACGATCAAGATCTACAAAAACCACCACCATATATGTTTTCCTTAAGTCCTGTAATCCTTTTTTCGTGTACAAGCAAGTGTTTTCTGCAGAAAAATCTAGGTAACTTTCGATTTTAATATTTCTTCAATTTCAACTATGCATGTTTTTTAAAATTTCAAATTTAACCGGATATTGTTCAATGTTGAAACTATATCCCTATTTATTGTAGGAACCGTTGATCCGCTCTTGATAATTAATATGGTAAGCACTTGTGGTTCTAATCTTCTTCTTTCTCAATTGCATTACTTAGGAGATTGATAAATTTGTTGATTTTGATTTCATAAAGTAAATGCACAGAGGTTTAAAGTGTAGCTTCAATTATTTTGAGTTCAAAAAAATATATATGAATGGATGAAATGATGTAAAAAGCTGAGATTTTATAAATGATGTAGAAAGGATAGAACAAAAACCCAAAAAAAAAATACTCACAAAAATTATTAGTAGGATTAATATGGTGCAAGAAACTAAAATCAAGTAATGGATACTATAACATAGGAACCAAACTAAATTGGAGAGAAAATGAGTATTTGCTTAAATATATTAGCCAGTATCGATACAACACAAATTCAATACAAACTAATATTGGTTTTGATCCCATATTACCTAAATTGTTTTTGGTCTTAAGCATAGCTATTCAAAAAAAAAAAAAAAGAGTGACTGTCTAAGTTCTAGATAATCAA
>Ga0307515_10013928_pt1 | contig 14970 bp, 17 predicted proteins | sample 17_EM_MG_FD_194513 | JGI IMG/M metagenome (GOLD analysis project Ga0307515, IMG submission 194513) | Populus trichocarpa ectomycorrhiza microbial communities from riparian zone in the Pacific Northwest, United States - 17_EM | ecosystem: Host-associated > Plants > Roots > Unclassified | place... | reverse complement strand
AAACAGGCCCTAGCTCGCCGTCTACTTCGGCCCCGGGTCCTGGTCGCCGGGGTGGTTGGCGGGCGTTACAGCGGGTCATGCTGTGCTCGCTGGTCGATCTCCGCGCGGGGGCGTTGCGGCGCGGCGACGGTGAGTGATCTTGGTGGCGGGTTTGTCCACAGCGGAGGGTGTGGGGCTGCCGACTAATGGTGGCAACGATAGCGACGATTTCGAGATCATTTCGCGAAGGCCGGTGATCGCATTCATGCCGTGCGTCACCATTGCTCGGCGTAATCAACTGGAAACGGTGCATGATCGTGGTTGGCCCTTGTTGATCTCCAGACAGCACGACGCCCCGGAGCCGTAGTGGCCCGGGGCGTGAATGCTGTGAGGGGATTGTTCAGGCGGTGGGAGCGCCGACCCGGAGGCCGCCGCGACGCTTCACGGCACGCCGCTCGTCTTCGCTCATACCGCCCCACACGCCGGCGTCCTGACCGGACTCGAGTGCCCACGAGAGACACGACTCGGTTACTGTGCACCGCCGGCAGACGGCCTTGGCCTGCTCAACCTGCAGGAGCGCGGGGCCAGACGTCCCGATCGGGAAGAACAGCTCCGGGTCCTCGTCGCGGCAGATCGCATGGTGACGCCAGTCCATGGCGGCAACACTCCTTGTTTCGGATTGGGTAGGAGAATTGGTGCTACTTACTTCTATCTGCATACGCACTAGGCGACCGACAGACAGCGTTCGTCTGGTCACCAGTCCGTGAGCAAGCTTTGTTCACGAAGCCGTTCCGCGCCTTCTGGATTAGGAACGTGCGCGAGCGGCATCCGGTTACTTCTTATCGCTTGTGAATGCTTTCACGAACTCCCGTGATGTCAAGGGTAGCGCTGGGAAATTCTCCCGGCGGGTGAGCTAGCTCACGACCCCTTTGTCCGGTTCTGGTAGTTGTTCCCAGGACCGGCGGAGGAACGCTCCCATCAATGTAGTACGGTACGCGCCTCGTTGCCGACCTTTTGCCCGTGTTTCTGTAACGGATCGTGAGGATCGCCTCCATAGGCATTACCCGATCGTCAGCAGATCACACGCAGTGCATCAGGGACGGACAGGAAGTGCACCTTCTGGCGCTCGCCCAGGTAGTCCCCGTCGAGCTGGAACGGCTGCGGGCGACTGGCGACGACCGTGAACTCGGCCTGGTCGTGCAGGCGCAGCACGTGCTTGCCGTGCGGATCGGCGTTCCGGGACGCCATCTGGGTCACTGTCCGTGTTGTGCTTGCTATGTGTAGGTTACGGACCGCCAGCAGGTCAAGACCCCGATCGAAGGACGCCTCGGGGTTGGGGTTGATCGGACGGTCGCCCACGTACGTCCACGGTGCCGTGTTCTGGATGATGACCGTGCCCAACCCGACCTCCGGCTCCTCGCCCGGGCGCTCGATCGTGAGCGGCGGCGACTTGCGATCCTCGCCCGAGAAGATCTGCCCGACCATCGAGCGCAGATAGAGCGCCGGGGTCGACGTCCGGCCGCGCAGCCGGGCCTGCTCGACCCGGCGCACCACCGCCGCGTCCAATCCCAGCCCCGCGGTGAAGGTGAAGTAGCGATCGTCCGCCCGGCCCAGGCCGATCACCCTGTGCCGGCCCGAGCGCAGCCCGTCGAGGATCACCCCGGTGCCGTCGATCCAGTCGCGGGGCAGCCCCAGCGCACGGGCGAAGACGTTCGTCGAGCCGCCCGGGACCACCGCCAGCGCCGGCAGCCGGAACGCCGGCGCGGTGCCGCGGCCCGAGAGCCCGGGATCGGCCGTCAGCAGACCGTTCACGGCCTCGTTCACCGTGCCGTCGCCGCCCAGCGTCACGACCACGTCCACGCCGCTCTCGGCCGCGGACCGGGTCAGCGTCGCCGCGTGCCCGCGCTTGCGGGTGTACTCGACGGTCAGATCGACCTCGCTGCACAGGGCTCGGACCAGGACGTCCCGGCTGCGCTCATTCGTCGTGGTGGCTTTGGGATTAACCACCAGTAACGCTCGCATGGGCGGCACTGTACCTCTCAGGAACGCGCTGAGCTGGCCGGTATCGTACAGCGGTGGCCCCCCAAGAACTGGATTCCCCGGCGACGCTTGTCTGGGCGGTGCGCCTGCTCTTCGCGGAGGCTGTCGCGCTCGCGGTGCTCACCGCGTACCTGCTGGTGCTGGACTTCACCGCGGATGCCGGCAGCGTCGCAGTCGCCGCCGCGCTGACCGCCTTCGCGGCGGTCGGCGCGGTCATCGTGGTCTTTGTCGCGCGGGCCCTGGCCCGGCGCTCGTCGCATGCCCGCGGCCCGGCGATCGTGGTGCAGCTCTTCGTCATCGCCTCCGGCGGCTTCCTGCTGCAGACCGGTACGGCGTGGATCGGCGCCCTGATGATGGCGTTCGGCGTCGGAGTCGGGCTGCTCTGCGTGCTGCCGCCGACCACGCGCGCCCTGGGACTCGACTGAATCCCTACTTTCCCTCACGTTTCAGGGCCTAGTCTGAGTGGGCGGATCACGAGGGGGTGAGGGCAGTGACCGGATCGACGGTTCGCCCACCGGCGTATCAGGTCCTCGCGGACGAGTTGCGCGAGGAGATCACGTCGGGGCGGCTGCAGCCCGGCGAGCGCCTGCCACCCGAGCCTGAGCTCTGTGTTCGCTCCGGGGTGAGCCGCAGCACCGTACGCGAGGCGCTGCGCCTGCTCGCCAGCCAGCACCTCATCGTCACCACCCGGGGCGTCACCGGCGGCAGCTTCGTCGCCCATCCCGACGCCGAGCAGCTCTCCGAGGCGCTCTCCACCGGGCTGACCCTGCTCAGCAACTCGGCCGAGGTCGGCATGGCGGACCTGATCGAGCTGCGCCGCGCGCTGGAGATCCCGGCCGCCGGGCTCGCGGCGCGGCGGCGCACCGACGGCAACCTGGTCGAGATGCGCGGCGCCATGTTCGACCCGGACCTGGACGAGCTCGACACAATGCTGGCCGCGCACGCCGCGTTTCACTCCGCGGTGGCGTCGGCGACCGGCAATCCGCTCTTCGAGCTGGTCACCCGCCCGCTCTACCACATCACGTACGGCGAGGAGGTGGTCGAGAACCTGCCCCCGGACTACTGGGCGCAGATCGACGCCGACCACCGGGAGCTGCTGTCGTGCGTGAAGGCCCGCGACGCCGAGGCCGCGATGACGGTTGGCCGCAAGCACCTCGACTACATCGAGACCGAGAACGCCCGCTAGCTTTCGGCCCGGCTGGCTTTCGGCCCGGCTGGCTTTCGGCCCGGCTGGCTTTCGGCCCGGCTAGCTTTCGGTACGGCGGGTGAGCAGGCGGATTGTTGCGTGCCGGCCGGTTGCCTCCGCGGACGCCGACGTCGTTAGCGCGGTCAGCACCTTCCACGCGAAGGAGGATTCGGACGGTAGGCGTGCGCCGCGTACGGTCGAGACCGTCACCTCGACGGTGAGCGCGTCGTCGGTCACCGCGAAGCGGCACTCCAGCTCGGCCCCGCGGGTGGCGATGGCCAGCAGCATCGCGCAGGCCTCGTCGACCGCGATCCGCAGATCCTCGATCTCGTCGAGCGCGAAGTGCAGGCGGGCCGCGAGGCCCGCCGTGGCGGTCCGGAGCACGCCGAGATACCCGCCGTCGGCGGGCACGGTCAGCAGCACGACGTCGTCACCGAACGCCGGCTCCGGATGCGTTGTCTGCAGCTGAGTCACCCGACCCCATCCTCCCGATGGACGAGACTCTAGCGCCTGACGGGGGATGCCCGCTCGGCGAGTTGCCGCAGCGCTTGGCCGGTCAGCCGATACGGCAACCAGTCCGCCTGCACGGTGGCGCCGATCGCGGCGTAGAACTCGGCGGCCGGGTTCCACTCCAGCATCATCCACTCCAGGCGCTGGTAGCCGCGCTCCACGCACACCGCGGCGAGCGCGCCGAGCAACGCGGCCCCCGCGCCGGTGCCCCGGGCGTGCGGGCGGACGTAGAGATCCTCCAGGTAGAGGCCGTGCACGCCTTCCCAGGTGGAGAAGTTGAGGAACCACAGGGCAACGCCGTAAGGAGCGTCCTCGGCGTCGACCGCGACGTGCCCGAAGAGCGCCGGACGCCCGCCGAACAGCGCCGCCCGCAGTTGCTCCTCGGTCAGGTGGCACGATTCCGGCGCTCGTTCGAAGTCGGCCAACTCGTGCACCATCGCGACGACGGCCGGCACATCGTCGCGACGCGCCGGCCGGATCGTCACGGTGGGGCTCACGCCTGCTTGGTCTCCCAGAAGATCTTGGAGATCTCCTCGATCTTGCCGAGCAGCTGCTCACCCACGGCCGGGTCCATCGAGCCCTTGGCGCCGGACGCGCCGGCGAGCTTGGTGGCCTCGTTGAACAACTGGTTCAGGTTCGGGTACTTCTCGAAGTGCGGCGCCTTGAAATAGTCGGTCCAGAGCACCCAGAGGTGGTGCTTGACCAGCTCGGCGCGCTGCTCCTTGATCAGGATGGCGCGAGTGCGGAACTCGGGGTCGGTGTTCGCCTGGTACTTCTCAGCGATGGCCTTCACCGACTCCGCCTCGATGCGGGCCTGCGCGGGGTCGTAAACCCCACAGGGCAGGTCGCAGTGCGCGCTGACAACAGTGCGCGGCGTGAAAATGCGCGGAAGTCGCATCAGGACCCCTCCATACGTTTGCGATGATCCGGCCCTGACACTACCCCTTACACGTTCGCCCACACTTCCCGCGGGATTGATGCCATGAGTTGGCAATTGCCGCTCTTCGCCGTACTGGTGCAAGGGCCCTCCATGGCGCCCACCCTGCGTGCCGGGGACGCCCTGCTGGTGCGGCGCTCCGGCCGGATCCGGGCCGGCGACATCGTCGTCGCCCGCTTCCGGACCCGGCCGGACCTGCTGGTCGTGAAGCGCGCGGTCCGCGAGCAGGACGCGGGCTGGTGGGTACGGGGTGACAACGAATTCGTCACGGACGACTCCCGGGCCTACGGGGTGGCGGATGTCATCGGACGAGTGGTGTTTCGCTACTGGCCGCACCCGGGTCGGTTAAGTTAACCTGCGGTAGCCGCAACACACCGAAGTCATGCGGTTGCTATCCCGGGTGACCCCCGCATCGCACGTCGGTCCGCGCAGACTCGCGCTCAGGGCCGGCTGGCACACCGACGTTCCGATGCGTTGTCTGGAGTCCCTGTGTCCTATTTCAGTTTCGAGCTCGACCCGGCGCTGGCCGCGGATCCCGTCTTCGACCTGCACAAGCACGGCAAGATGGAGATCTCCTGCACGGTGCCGCTGTCCAGCCGCGACGACCTGTCGCTCGCGTACACCCCGGGCGTCGCCCGGGTCTGCGAGGCGATCGCCGAATCCCCGGAGCTGGCCGCCGACTACACCTGGACGGGCAACACCGTCGCCGTGGTCACCGACGGCTCGGCCGTCCTGGGCCTCGGCAACATCGGCCCGAAGGCGGCAATGCCGGTCATGGAGGGCAAGGCGGTGCTGTTCAAGCAGTTCGGCGGCGTCGACGCCATCCCGATCTGCCTCGACACCCAGGACATCGAGGGCATCATCGCCGTCGTCAAGGCGCTCGCACCCTCCTTCGGCGGCATCAACCTCGAGGACATCAGCGCGCCGCGCTGCTTCGAAATCGAGCGCCGGCTCGACGAGGCCCTCGACATCCCGGTCTTCCACGACGACCAACACGGCACCGCCATCGTCGTGCTCGCCGCGCTGCGCAACGCGGTGGCCCTGCTCGGCCGCCGCTTCGCCGACCTGCGCGTGGTCATCAGCGGCGCGGGCGCGGCCGGCGTCGCCATCACCAACACCCTGATCGCGGCCGGCGTCGAGGGCGCGAACGTCATCGTCTGCGACTCGCAGGGCATCATCCACGCGGACCGACCGGCCCTGACCGGCGTGAAACGCGAACTGGCGGCGGCCACCAACTACTCCGGCCGCTCCGGCGCGATCAAGGAGGCACTGATCGGCGCCGACGTGCTGATCGGCGTCTCGGGCGGCCAGATCGGCGAGGACGCGCTGGCCGGGATGGCACCGGGCGGCATCATCTTCGCCCTGGCGAACCCGACGCCGGAGGTCCCGCCGGCGCTGGCACACAAGTACGCGGCAATCGTCGCCACCGGCCGCAGCGACTTCCCCAACCAGATCAACAACGTGCTGGCATTCCCGGGCATCTTCCGAGGCACCCTCGACGCCCGAGCCACCCGAATCACCGAACGAATGAAGGTGGCAGCGGCCGAAGCGATCGCCGAGGTGGTCTCGGACGAACTCCGCCCGGACGCCATCGTGCCGTCGGCGCTGGACCCGCGCGTCGCACCGGCGGTCGCGGCGGCGGTGGCCCGGGCCGCGGAGCGCGACGGGGTGGCCCGGATGACCCCGGCCGCCGAACCGGCTCGGATCCCTGCTCCGGCATCTGCCCCAGCCCCAACTCCCGCCTAGCGGGCTTGGGCTCCGGCTTCGTCGGTTGCGTTTCTCGCGTGGCGGGCCTGGGTTCCGGCTTGCTGGGCTTGGGCTCCGGCTTCGTCGGCTGCGTTTCTCGCGCGGCGGGCCCGGGGCTTCGGCTTCGGGCTTGGCCGGCCGGGCGGCGGCTAAGCTCCTCGCTATGCGTGCCGCCTACGCCAGTGCCACCAAGCCCGACGAGCCGCTCGCCGCGTTGACGGTGGGTGACCTGCCCGAACCGTCGCCGCCGGACGGGTGGGCGACCGTGGATGTGCGGGCCAGTTCGCTCAATCATCACGAGATCTGGTCGCTGCGGGGCGTGGGGCTCCCCGCCGACCGACTGCCGATGATCCTCGGCTGCGACGCGTCCGGGGTGGATGCCGACGGCAACGAGGTCGTCGTCTATCCAGTGATCAAGGACGCCGGGGACCCGCGTGGCTTCTCGCTGCTCTCCGAGCGCTGGCCCGGGACGCTGGCCGAGCGGGTGGCCGTACCAGCGGAGAATCTGATCCCCAAGCCCGCGGGGATCTCCTTCCTGGACGCGGCCTGCCTGCCCACGGCCTGGCTCACCGCATTCCACATGCTGACCACCCGCGGCCGTGTCGCGGACGCGGAGTCGGTGCTGGTCCAGGGCGCGGGCGGCGGGGTCGCCACGGCGGCGGTGCTGCTCGCGGTGGCGCTCGGCAAACGCGTGTACGCCACCAGCCGCGACGCCGCAAAGCGCGAGAAGATCGCCGAGCTGGGCGCCGTTGCGGTCGAGCCGGGCGCCCGCCTGCCGGAACGGGTGGGCGTGGTGATCGAGTCGGTGGGCGCGCCGACCTTCGAACACTCGCTGAAATGCTCGGCGCCGGGCGCCCGGATCGTGGTCTGCGGCGCGACCGGCGGACCGTTCCCCAAGGTCGACCTGCGGCGGGTGTTCATGATGCAGCTCGAGATCCTGGGCAGCACGATGGGCACGGCGGCGGAACTGGCCGCGCTGCTGGAGCTCTGCGTGCAGCGCGACATCCGCCCGGTGATCGACTCAACGTACGGTTTCTCGGCGGTTGGCGACGCGTTCGCCCGGCTGAACTCGGGCGAGGCGTTCGGCAAGATAGCCCTCGACCACCTGCACTAGACCCCGTGCCTTATGGAACGGGCTTCAGATGATCAATCCAGGGGCGCCCGATCACCGTCCGTGAGCGGTGCGGCGGCTCTGCGACGGATCTTGGAGAGCCAAGGCGCCGTCCGCACCCTAAGTCTCCAACGTCGACCGGGCGGGGAGGCTCCGCGTTGCGCAGGGTTATCTCCCTGTGTGTTCGGCCCGCCTGCCGGGGACGTTGAGTGCTCTTTGCCCTGGTCGGGCGATTTGCGGGGGTGCCAGGTTCGAGTACGCCTTGATTCCACAACAGCCGCGATGGTCCGAGGGGCGCAGCAAGTTGTCTGCGGTTGAGATCTGTGCGCGCCGCAGTCGCAGCCAGTTGCCTCTTGGAATAGGCGGCCTAGAGCATGCTGTCCAGGTTCGGCTCGCGCTGGAGGCGCTTTTTGGCGGCCGGGTCGCCGTAGAGGCTCCATCGCCAGAAGTCGGTTGTCGCGGTCAGGACCAGGTCGAAGTCTGGGCCGCTGGTGATGACGTGGCCGGCGTCGGGGATGGTGAGCATCGCCTTGGGCCAGGGCACGGCGTCGAAGGCGGCCCGGCCGTCCGCGTAACGGACGGTGTTGTCACGCCGGCCATGCACGAACAGCACGGGAATTGCCGGCCCGGTGAATGCGGCGGGTAGCACCTGCCGCCCGGCGAGCACTACGGCGGCGGAGAGCCGGTCATCCCGACCGCCGGCGAGCATGCCGAGCGTGGTGATGCCACCCCCGGAATGCCCGGCCGCGGCGACGTGCGCCGGGTCGAGCCGGCCCTCCAGCGGGTCGCCGTCCTTGCGGTCGAGGGCAAGGACCTGGGTGAGCACGAACGAGGCATCGGCCGGCTGATTGATCAGGTCGATAACGTTGAAATCCGAAACGCCGGCGGAGGTGTGCGGGTACGCGGCGGCGGCAACGACAAAGCCGGCGCGCGCCCAGCGGGTGAGAACCGCGGCATAATCGGCGGGCCGGGAGCCGAGGCCGTGGCTGAACACGATTACCGGGAACGGCCCGTCGCCGCTGGCCGGGTACCAGATGGTGGTCGGTAGTGGTCGGTCCTTGCCGCGGCTCAGCCGTAGGGTCCGGACCTTGACGGCGAAGCTCTCGCCCGGCGCGGCGCCGGCCTTCGGGGCAACGGTCTTAGTGCCGGTCGCGCTCGGCGTCGGGGTCGGGGTCGCGCTGGGCAGCGTCGAGGCGGAAGCCGGCGCCGCACCGGCGGGCGCGGGCGCCGGATCCGCGGAACACGAGGACAGCGCGCCGGCCACGCCCACAACGATCATCAAAAGCGCGACGGTACGACGTCCCATCCGGCCATTGTGCCCGGCTCCGCTGTGCGCCAGTCCCGGCCGTCAGCCGCCCGTGGCCGTCAGCCGCCCGTGGCCGTCAGCCGGTTGCGGGCCGTCGTCAGCCGGTTGCCGCTGCCCGGCTCGGGTGGCTGCCCGGCTTGGGTGGCTGCCCGGCTTGGGTGGCTGGCCGGCTTGGGTGGCTGGCCGGCTTGGGTGGCTGGCCGGCTTGGGTGGCTGGCCGGCTTGGGTGGCTGCCCGGCCTAGGTCTGCTCGGATGGTTGTGCTGATCTGAGCGGGGCCTGGTTGGATCTTGCCTGGTCTCAGGTGGGGTCGGGGGTGAGTGCCGCTTGGAGGCGGGCGATGTCTTGCGCGTCCTTCTCCCGGCGGGGCATGCCGGGCACCCAGATCGGCATCATCTTCTTGATCTCGATCTGGGCGCGCGGGCTGACGATCCGGCAGGTCACGTCCCCGATCCGGCCGACCGGTCCATGGAGTAGATCCGCAGGCCAGCGGCCTCCCGCAGGCGGCCCGCCGGGCACGGTGGGGCAGCCGTCCGAGTCCTGGCCGAGCAGGGTGACCTGCACCTCGAGCCCGCCGGGCCCGAGCAGGTCGCGCTGCAGATCTGGCGGGGGTCCGGCCGACTCCCGATAGCCGAGGCCGCGCAGCAATCCGACGACCCGCTCCGCGTCGGGCACCCGGCAGAAGAAGTCGATATCGCCATGCGGACGGGTCACCTCGCCGAGGAAGAAATCCATCGCCCAGCCGCCGCGGAGCCAGATCTCGACATCGATCACCCGCACGATGTCGGCGATCGCCCGTAGCTGAATCTCCGCATCCATCCCGTGAGAGTAGGGAACCGGACACTCCCACGAACGACGGAAATCTCCAAGGGTGAGACGAACTCCCTGCTAGGCGGCCAGGAGCCCCTGTCGCGGGGGTGCCAGGCTTCGCTATGGTCGTGCGCATGCCTGACAACACCGTCGACCCGAGCGGCAACACTGAGGCGTTCCGCGCCTTCACGCAGAGCACGCCGCAGGAACCCCCAGCCGCCTCCAAGACCCCGCTGATCATCGGCGTGGCGGTCGTCGCGATCGTCCTGGTCGCGCTGATCGCCTGGCTGGCGCTGGGCTAACCGACCACAAACGGCCGGCCCGCCCGGGCTGGCCCATTGCTGAAATGTCGAGGACCGAGCCTGCCCAGCTGGGCAGGCTCGGTCCTCGCGCTGCTCGCCACGGCCCGCGTGCTGGTTTAGTTCTCGAGTTCGGCTGTTACCTGTTCGGCGATTTCTAGTTCCTCGTCTGTTGGGACCACGCAGACCGTGATCGGCGCGCCGTCCGGCGAGATGATCTGTTCGCCGCGCTCGTTGCGGCCCGGGTCCACTGTGATGCCCAGGGCCGATAGGCCGGCCAGTGACGCCGCTCGGACCGCCGGGGAGTTCTCCCCGACGCCTGCCGTGAACGTGACTGCGTCTGCCCCGCCCAGCACCGCCAGGTACGTGCCGACGTACTCCTTGATTCGGCGGCAGTAGACGTCGAAGGCCAGCGTCGCTGCCGGGTCGCCCTTCGCCCGGCCGCGTTGCACCGCGCGCATGTCGTTTTCGCCGGTGAGGCCTTGCAGTCCCGCCCCTCGGGTCAGGGATCGTTCGATTTCCTCGATGGGCAGGCCGGCGACCCGGTGCAGGTGGAAGATCACCGTCGGGTCCAGGTCGCCGCTGCGGGTGCCCATGACGAGCCCGGCCAGCGGTGACATGCCCATCGAGGTGGCCACGCTGCGTCCGCCGTCGACCGCGCATGCGCTGGCGCCGTTGCCGAGGTGCAGCGTGATGATTTTCGCTGCCGTGTTGGGTAGGTCGAGCAGGCTGGCCGTTTGCCTGGCCACGTACGCGTGGGATGTCCCGTGGAAGCCGTAGCGGCGGATTTGCCAGCGGTCGGCCAGCGCGGCGTCGATTGCGTATGTCACGCCCTCGGGCGGGATGGTTTGGTGGAAGGCCGTGTCGAAGACCGCGACCTGCGGCACCTCCGGCAGGAGCTTGCGGGCGACCGCGATGCCGCTCAGCGCCGCCGGGTTGTGCAGCGGTGCGAGCGGGATGAGCCGTTCGATCGCCGCGGCCACGTTGTCGTCGACCACCGTGGCCTTTGCGAAGTCGCTGCCGCCGTGCACGACTCGGTGTCCGACGGCGCCGAGGCTGTCGAGGTTGACCGTGGCCATGACGTGTTGCAGGGCGGCGCCGTGGTCGGCCGCGTCGCCGCCCGGCTCGCCGATTCGCTCGATCAGGCCCTTCGCCAGGGTCGTGGTGCCGGCGAAGAGTCGGTATTTCACCGATGATGATCCGCAGTTCAGCACCAGGATTTTCACGGGCGGGCCTGGATTGCGGTGATTGCCACCGTGTTGACGATGTCCTTGACCGTTGCGCCGCGCGACAGATCGTTGACCGGGCGCCGCAGGCCCTGCATGACCGGTCCGACCGCCACCGCGTTTGCCGAGCGCTGGACCGCCTTGTAGGTGTTGTTGCCCGTGTTGAGGTCCGGGAAGACGAAGACCGTCGCCTTCCCGGCCACCAGGCTCTCCGGCAGCTTGGTGGCCGCGACCGCGGGGTCGATTGCCGCGTCGTACTGGATGGGTCCCTCCACGGGCAGGTCTGGGCGGCGCTTGCGGACCAACTCGGTGGCCGCGGCCACCTTTTCGACGTCGGCGCCCGCGCCCGAACTGCCGGTTGAGTACGACAGCATGGCCACCCGCGGCTCGATGCCGAAGGCGGCCGCCGTTTCCGCGGACGACAGCGCGATGTCGGCGAGTTGCGCGGCGTCCGGGTCCGGGTTGACCGCGCAGTCGCCGTAGACCAGCACCCGGTCGGCGAGCAGCATGAAGAACACGCTGGAGGCCACCGACACCCCGGGGACCGTCTTGATGATTTCGAAGGCGGGGCGGATCGTCGCGGCCGTCGTGTGGTTTGCGCCGGAGACCATGCCGTCGGCGAGCCCCTCGGCGACCATCATGGTGCCGAAGTAGTTGACGTCGCGGACCACGTCGTACGCCAGGTCCAGCGTGACGGCCCGGTGTTTGCGCAGCTCGGCGTACCGTTCGGCGAAGCCGTCTCGCCACTCGCTGCCGGCCGGGTCGATCAGCCGGGCCGCGCCGATCTCCACGCCCACCTCGCGCGCCCGGCGGGTGATCTCGGCCGGGTCGCCGAGCAGGGTGAGGTCGGCGACGCCGCGGCGCAGCAGGGTCTCGGTCGCGCGCAGGATCCGCTCGTCGGTGCCCTCCGGCAGGACCAGGTGGCGGCGGTCGGCGCGGGCCCGGTCGATCAGGTCGTTTTCGAACATCAGCGGGGTTACCCGGCTGGACCGGGTCACGTCGAGCAGCCGGGTGAGCTCGGCCGTGTCCACGTGCTTTTCGAACGCGCCGAGCGCCGCCTCCACCTTGCGGGGCGTGCCGGGGCTGAGCCTGGCCTCGATCCGGGCGGCGGCGTTGATCGTGTGGTAGCTGTCCGACTGCACGACCAGCATCGCCAGGCCGGTGTTGAGGCGCTCGATCACCCGGACGGCGCGGCGGTCGGGGAATTCGCCGAGCGTCAGCACCAGCCCGGCGAGCGTCACGTTGCCGGCGGCGTGCGCGGCGCTTGCGGCGACGAGCAGGTCGGCCCGGTCGCCCGGGGTGATCAGCAGCGCGCCGTCGGTCAGGTGGTCGAGCAGGGCCGGCACGTGCGCGGCGCCGACCACGTAGTCGAGGACGTCGCGGTCGAGGGCGGCCGCGCCGCCGGTGATGACGGTCGCGTCGAGCGCGGCGGCGACCTCGGCGACGGTCGGCGCGGCGACCGCGGGCACCTCGGGGATGGCCCAGACCGGCACCGGCAGCCCGGTCGGCGTCGACACCCCGGGTGGCACCCTGTTGGCGACCACGGCCAGGACGGTGGCGTCCAGATCCACCAGGGAGTGGTACGCGGAGCGGACCGCCGCGTCGAGATCGGTGCGCCGGCCCTGGCCGCCGACGACGGGGATGACCACGCTGCCGAACTCGGTGGCCAGTTGCGCGTTGAAGGCCAGCTCGCGGGGCAACTCGTCGTGGCCGGCCGCCGGCTCGTCGGAGAAGTCGCTGCCGATGATGACCACGGACGTGCACTGCCGCTCGACCTCGCGGTAGCGCCCGACGATCCGGGAGATGAGCTCCTCGCGCTTGCCGTCCGCGACCAGCGCGGCGGCCTCGGGCAGGGTGACGCCGAAGGACGCGAGCACCGGATAGCGGCTGGTCAGCAGGATGAGTAGCGGGTCCTCGCCGGCACCGGACACCAGCGGGCGGAAGACACCGATCCGGGCGACCTGGCGCGACAGGAGCTCGACGAGCCCGAGCGCGACGGTGCTCTTGCCGACGCCGGGGCCGAGCCCGGCAACGTAAACGCTCCTCGCCACGCCCTCAACCTACGCGAGGACGGAGACCTACGCGCCGCTAGAGGAGGGCGCGGAGGTAGCCGTCCGGGCGTTCCAGGAAGCGCCGCCAGTGCCCGACGATCTCCAGGCCGTCCCAGCTCGCCTTGCGGATGCCGTGCTCGCCCAACTCCAGGATGGTCGCGCCCGGCAGGGCCGTCAGCAGCGGCGAGTGCGTCGCCACCACGACCTGGGCGCCGTCCGCACGCAGCGCGTCCAGCCGGGCCAGCAGGCCCAGCGTCGAGGTGAACGACAGCGGCGCCTCCGGCTCGTCCATCAGGTAGAAGCCGTAGCCGTGGAACTTGCGGTCCAGCAGCTCCAGGAAGCCTTCCCCGTGGCTGCGGTCGTGCAGGTCGGTATCGGGGTTCGGTCCCGGCAGCTGCTCCAGGTAGGTGTACAGGCCGTGGGTGGTCTCGGCGCGCAGGAAGTACGCGTTCGCGGCCCGGCCCGGCGTCCGGATCACCCGCAGCGCCGATCCGAGCGGCGACTCCGTGACCCGGGTGCTGTGCCGGGCGCCCCGCGAGCCGCCCTCCGGGTTCAGGCCGTGCACCGCCGCCAGCGCCTCGACCAGCGTCGACTTGCCCGAGCCGTTCTCGCCGACCAGGAAGGTCACGCCCGCCGGGATGTTCAGGCCGCGCTCGAGGAGCGCCGCGATCGCCGGGATCCTCGCCCACCAGGCGTCCCGGTCGATCTCGGCGCCCGGGTCGGCCTCGACCCGCCGGACCGGCCTCAGCTCCCGCCCCCGCAACCCCGTCATGCGGCGGCTTACTCCTCGTCGTCCTCGTCGTCGCGGGCCAGCCAGGTGGCGAAGCGCTCGATCGGCGTCTCGAACTCCGGGTGCGCGTCCACGAAGTTGCGTAGCTGCTCGCCGACCCATTCCAGCGTCACGGACTCCTCGCCGCGCCGCTCGACAAGTTCCTCGATGCCCCGGTCGGTGAAGTACACGTTCTCTCCTCAAGGTGAGAAGGGGCGCCCCGCGCGAGCTGCGGGGCGCCCGATCTTCAGACGGTTACCGGCGCGGGAGCGCCGCCTCGACCAGCGCGGACTGCTCGGCGTCGTGCAGCTTGGCCGAGCCGACCGCCGGTGCGGCCGCCGCCGGCCGGGAGATCCGGCGCAGGCGTACGCCCTCAAGGTGCTCCAGCAGGTTCAGCGCCACGAACGACCAGGCGCCCTGGTTGGCCGGCTCCTCCTGGACCCACGCGAAGTCCTCCGCGTTCGGGTACTGGTTGAGCACTGCCTTGAGCTCCTCCACCGGCAGCGGGTAGATCTGCTCCATCCGGATGATCGCCGTGTCGCTGCTGCCGCGCTCGGCGCGGGCCTGGAACAGGTCGTAGTAGACCTTGCCCGAGCAGAGCAGGACCCGCTTCACCGCGGCAGCCTCCAGCGGCGTGCCGTTGATCCCGGCGTCGCCGACGATCGGCTGGAACGTGCCCGTGGTGAAGTCGGCGACCGACGACACCGCCAGCTTGTGCCGCAGCAGCGACTTCGGCGAGAAGACGATCAGCGGCTTGCGCTTGGTGGACAGGGCCTGGCGGCGCAGCAGGTGGAAGTAGTTGGCCGGGGTGGTCGGGTTTGCCACCCGCATGTTGTCCTGCGCGCAGAGCTGCAGGAACCGTTCCGGACGGCCCGACGAGTGGTCCGGGCCCTGGCCCTCCTGGCCGTGCGGGAGCAGCAGCACCAGCGACGACTGCTGGCCCCACTTCACCTCGCCGGAGGAGATGAACTCGTCCACGATCGACTGGGCGCCGTTGACGA
>Ga0307515_10013927_pt1 | contig 14970 bp, 12 predicted proteins | sample 17_EM_MG_FD_194513 | JGI IMG/M metagenome (GOLD analysis project Ga0307515, IMG submission 194513) | Populus trichocarpa ectomycorrhiza microbial communities from riparian zone in the Pacific Northwest, United States - 17_EM | ecosystem: Host-associated > Plants > Roots > Unclassified | place... | reverse complement strand
TTGGATTTTGATGACCCGGGCGTCGGCCGCGGTGCCATCGCTCGCCACGACCGAATACGTCCCCGGGCTCAGCCCTCGAAAGCGGAACCGGTGGCCCTGCGACACCGCGCTCTCCGGACGGTACCGGTGATCGGTCGCGAACACCGTCGTCGCCTCGGTGAAGCCGACCAGCGTCCCCTCGATGGCGCCGGCTCGCGGCAATCTGATCGCGGTCTCCGCCGCCCCGGTCGCGACCTGGTAGACGGCCGCGGTGGCTCCGTCGCCGCCGTAGGCCCGCAGGTCGTAGCGACCCGGAGCGACATCGCGCAGCTCGAAGTGCCCGAGGCGATCGGTCATCGTGCTGGGCGCGGTGCCGAGCATGCCGAGGTTCGGACGGAACCACGGCGGCATCGTCTTGACCACGATCCTCGTGCGCTCCGAGCCCGCGTCCGGAACCGCCCCGGTCTCGATCTGAACCCGCACATCGGACACCGGCAGGCCGTGGTCGTCGAGCACCTTGCCGCGGATCGTCGCGCGGTCGTTGCGGACAACGAGCCGCACGCCGGAGATCGTGGCACGAGGCCCGGGTACCCGGACCGCCGCAAGCTCGCCGCCACCCGGGGTCGGGAACCTCGCCCCGTCGATCGGCGCCGGAGACACCGCCGGCCGGTAGTCGCCTCCGCCGCGGAGCCCGCGGATCGTGAAGCTGCCGCGATCGTCGGTCATCGCCTCCCCGGCGTCGTCATCGGCCTCGAGCCGGACGTACACCATCGCCGCGGGCTCACCGGACGGGTCGACGACCACGCCGGTCACCGATGCCTCGAGCGCGAGTTCGACGTCGGCCCGGGTCACCGCGCCGCGGGCGACCACCAGCGTCCGGGCGCCGGACCGCGCGCCCAGCGCCGCGCTGGTGACCTCGAGCGGACATTCACCGGGCGCGGCGTCGTCGATCGTGTAGTTGCCGCCGATATCGCTGCGCGCGCTCTGCGACACCACGCTGAACCCGTGCGTCCAGTCGACCCGATCGCAGGACACCTCGGCGTCCACCACCGCGACCCCACCGGCGGTGACGCGCCCACGGATCGCGGCCGCGGGTGTGACCTCGAGGACCACGCCCGATACCTCGTCCCGATCCACCCGGGTCGTGAACGCCGCGCCGACGTCGTGACCGCGAACCTCCCAGCGCACGACGCCGTGCGGTACCCCCTCGACCGCGAAGCTGCCGTCGGCCTGCGACCACCCCACCGCGGCGGTGCCGGGCTGCGGCGCGATCGCGGTCACCCGCGCTCCAGACACCGGCGCACCGCTCGCGGTCACCCGCCCGCTCAACCGCGCGCGCGCGGCCATGGTGATCTCGATCTCCTTCGAGACCCCGGCCTCGAGGTCCGCCTCGAGGACCTCGCTCCCCCGGCCGGGCGCGGTCGCCTCGACGCGGAACCGCCCCGGCGCCAACCCGGTGATCTGGAACCCGCCGATACTGTCGGTCTGTGCCGAGCTCGCCGGCAGCGCGCGCGCCATGCTCGCTCGCGACGTCGAATTCTCTGCCGGGACCGCGACGACACGTGCGTCCACCACCGCAGCGTCGGTGCCCTCGCGGACCACTCGTCCGACCAGAACCGCCTCGGGGGCGAGGGTGAAGTCTCGCCGGATCGCGCCGCGAAACTCGAGCTCGGCCGTCACCCGGCCGTAGCCGGCAGCCGATACCGTCACCAGCGCCGAGCCGGCCGGGCGGCACAGCTCGTAGTGGCCGTCCGCATCGCTGTCGACGCCGACGACCGCATCGATCCGCAGCACCGCGCGCGGGATGGCGACACCCTCGGTATCCGCGACGGTCCCCACCGTCCGCCACGTGCAATCGCCGAGCGCCAGCACCAGCGCCTCGGGCTGCACGCGCGGATCCTCCAGCTCGACGCCGCTGATCGCGGGGCTGTGGCCGGGCGCGCTGGCCGTGACGACGTAGGACGTGGTCCGGGGTACGCGAAACCGGAAGGTCCCGGCCGGGCCTGTGACGGCCTCGGCAATCGCGATCTCGCGCTGGGTCGCGACGTGCAACGCGACGGCGGCGCCGGGAACCGGCTGACCCTCGAACACCACCGTGCCGGCGATCGGTCGTGCGTCGCGGTCGGGCGGAGCCAGCGATGCCCGCGCGCCGGGCGCATGATCTGCCGCGGAGCCGGCCGAGCCGGTTCGCGCCAACCCACCTGCCGGATCTCGGCGGTGGTCGGCAAGCCAGATCACCGCGATCACCGCGATCACCGCGAAGGCCAGCGCCCCCATCGCCGGCTTCGCACCCACCAGATCGCCCAGGCCGCGATACCGCGCGACCGCGGCGAGCGATGCGATCCATGCCTTGCGATCATTGCCGTGGCCTTGATCGAGCTGCGCGCGCAGCCGGTCGAGCGCGATCTGGAGCCGGCGGCGCACGGTCACTCCGGGAATCCCGAGCCGGCGGGCGATCTCGGCGCTGGTCAAACCCTCGAAGTAGTGAAGCAGGACGGTCGAGCGATAGGGCTCGTCGAGCGCGAGCACCTCGCCCGCGAGCAGCCGCTGTGCCTCGATGCGCGCGACGATCGCGTCGGGCTGCGGGACGTCCGCTCCGAGGTCGACCGCCGCCTCGTAGGCCGCCCGCCGCCTCGCGCTGCGCGCGCGCATCCGGACCACGTTCCGCACGACCCGCGACAACCACGGGCGCACCGGCCGATCGACCGGCGCCTTGCCTGCGGCGGCGAGCCAGGCGTCCTGGGCGACGTCGTCGGCGATCGCCGCATCCTTGAGCAGCGCCTGCGCCAGCCGGCGCATCCACGCGAGCTCTCCCGTCAGGTGATCGAGCGTCTCCATCCAGGCGTAGAATGCCGGCCGGCCTGTGATCGTTCACAGCTTCATGTCGTGAGCCCTGTCTCCGGTCCCGGGGCGCCTCGGCCCGCGCGCACCTGCTTCCGCGCGACGCGCGACAATCTCGTAGGTGACCCGCCTCAATCTCGCCGAGGACCGGTCGACCCATCTTGCCGTATGGAGGATCCGGCTGCGCTGGCGTGGATCGAGGCTGCGCTCGCCAAGGTGGTCGCCGACCTCGCCCGCGCGCGGAGCCTGCTGTCGGACGCGATGTCCCGGCTGTTCGCGACGTTCTCCGGGCTCCGCGACCAGCTCGCCCAGGAGCACGCGCTGTACGAGGCCACCCTGCAGGAGGTCAACGGCGACTCCGGCCTGGTCGGGGTGCTGCGCGACGTCCTGTCGCGATGCGTCGAGGACATGGTCCGGATCGGCGCGGGCAGCGTGAAGGTCATGATGGAGATCGAGTCGCTGCGCCGCCACGCAGGCACGGTCGCCGCGCGCGGCCAGCAGATCGAGCGGATCGCGGGCACCACGCGCATGCTGTCGCTGAACGCGCGGATCGAAGCGCAGCGGCTCGGCGGTTCGGGCGCGGTGTTCCGGGTCATCGCCGACGAGATCAAGAGCCTCGCCAACGAGTCCAGCTCGCTCAGCAAGGCGATCCGCGACGCGCTCGCGCTGCAGACCACGTCGCTCACCCAGACCGGCGGCGCGGTGTCCAAGCTGGCCGCCGCCGACCTCGACCACGCGGTCGTCAGCCACAAGCAGCTCGACGCTGCGATCGCCCGGCTCACCGAGACCAGCGCGCGATCGCTCCACATCCTCGCCCGCATCCACGCCGAGGTCGACGCGGCGAGCCAGGCGCTGCAGTTCGAGGACATGCTGACCCAGCTGCTGCAGTCGATCGGCGACAAGCTCGAGCTGGTCCGCGCGGCGTGCCAGACCGGGTCGTTCGACCAGCTCGCCGAGCTCGAGGGCCGGGTCCAGCGCGACGCGGTCTCCCAGCAATCGCTGCACGCCGGCGCCGTCGAGCTGTTCTGAGGCGTCATGATCAACGTCACCGGCAACCACGACACCGTCACCATCCAGCTCACCGGGCGCTTCGACTTCCGGTTGATCAAGGACTTCCAGACGTTGCTCGAGAGGAAGCCGCGGATCTGGATCGTCGATCTCAGCCTCGTGGACTACGTCGACAGCTCAGCGCTCGGCATGCTGTTGCTGCTCCGCGAGCAGGTCCGCGGCGACGCGCAGCGGGTCCAGCTGAAGGGGCTCCATGGCCAGCCCCGCGACGTGCTGGTGATGGCCAGGTTCGACAAGATGTTCAAGGTGGTCTAGCGGTGTGCTCCACCCGGCGGGTCCCGCTCGTGGTGCCGGCGCGGCGAACCAGCCTGGTCGATGTGATGGGCATGGTCCGACGCCTCGACCTCGAGTACCGGACCCGCGACGAGGTCGACGCCATCGCCGACCTCGTCGCCCGCCTGCTGCCCGATCCGGCGCTGGGTCGACTCGGCCTGGTCGAGCTCCTGCTCAACGCGATCGAGCACGGCAACCTCGAGATCGGCCGTGCGCTCAAAGGCAGGCTACTCCGCGAGCACCGCTTCGAGGACGAGCTCGCTGCCCGGCTCGCGCGGGATCCGTATCGCACGCGCCGCGCCCACGTCCGGGTCGAGGTTCTGCATCCCATCGTCGAGATCGAGATCCGCGACGACGGACCGGGGTTCGCGTGGCGCAACGCGCTGGACGCCGGCATGCCCGACGACGAGGTTCCCGGCGGCCGCGGCATCGCGCTCGTTCGCCGGCTGTGCTTTCCGACCCTCACCTATCGCGACCCCGGCAACGTCGCGATCGCACGGCTCGAGTTGCCGCCTTGAGCGCACCGCCGATCGAACCGCCGCTCCTCGCCCGGATCCTCGTCGTCGACGACGACCTCGCGATCGGGGGCACGATCAGGCGCTACCTCCACGGCTACGAGATCGAGGTCGCTGACTCGATCGAGCACGCCCTGGAGCACCTCGGCGACCGGTCGTACGATCTGCTGCTGCTCGACCGCCGGCTGCCCGACGGGCTGTGCGATGTGGTGATCGAGAACGTCCGCAGCCGGCGCTCCAGCCTGCCGATCATCATGATGAGCGGAGAGATCGATCCCCACCACGTCCGTCACGCCGAGCACAGCCGCGCCGACGACTTCATCGAGAAACCGTTCGTGCGCGAGGCGCTGGTCGAGAAGATCGAGCGGCTGCTGGGCGCGCACGAGCTGCGCCGCCAGGCCGCGCGACAGCACCGGGAGCTCGCCGCGCTGCACGCGGAGCGCGACCGCGAGATCGACGTCGCGCGCACGATCTTCGACCACATGCTGGCGCGCGGCGAGTTCGATCCGGCGGCGGTCCGCCACCTCGTGCTGCCCGCCAGCTGGCTCCCCGGCGACGTCGTGTTCGGGGCGCGGATCGGCGCCGATGCCTATCGCTGGATGATCGGCGACGTCACCGGCCACACGCTGTCCAGCGCCCTGGTCACGCTGCCGCTGTCGACGATCTTCTACCGGGCCGTCGAGTCACCGCGGCGGCCGATGGCCGAAGCGCTCGCGATCATGGAGCACGAGCTCGCGACGATGCTGCCGGCCAACATGTTCTGCGTCGCGGCGATGTGCGAGCTCGATCGGCGCTCCGGCGTGCTGCAGGTCTGGAACGGCGGCAACCCCGATCTCCTGATCCGCCGCCGCGACGGCGAGCTGACCCGGATCCCCGCGGGCGGCATGCCGCTCGCCGCCGATCGATTCACACCGCCGAGCCACCCGATCGTCGAGTACCAGGTCTCGCCCGGCGATCGGATCTATGCGTTCTCGGACGGCTTGATCGAGCTGCGCGATGCCTCGCACCGGATGCTCGGGCTCGACCACCTGCACGACATCGCGCGCAGCGGCACCGCCCAGACCGTGTTCGAGCGGCTGCTCGACTGCATCCCGGATCGCACGGGTGCGACCAGGTACGACGACGACATCTCGCTGATCGAGGTGATCGTGTAGCCGGTCAGCGCAGCCGCGCCGCGATCTTGTCGAGCGCGAGCACCTCGCTCGCCGCGTCGCGCTTCACCGCCTCGCCGGGCATCCCCCAGACCACGCTGGTCTCGCGGTCCTGCGCGATCGTGCGGGCACCCTGGGCGCGCATCGCGGCCAGGCCGACGGCACCGTCGGCCCCCATCCCGGTGAGCAGGACGCCGATCGCATTGGCGCCCGCGGCCTGCGCGACCGAGTTGAACAGGAAGTCGACCGACGGCCGGTGGCGATTGACCGGCGGCTCGTCGCTGAGGGCGCAGCGGTAGCGCGCGCCGGACCGGGTGACGTGGAGGTGGCGGTTGCCCGGCGCGAGGTAGGCGTGGCCGACCAGGATCGGCTCGCCGTCGCGCGCTTCACGCACCACCATGGCGGAGCAACCATCGAGCCGCTCGGCGAACCGGCGCGTGAATTCGGGGACGATGTGCTGCGCGATCACGATGCCGTGACCGTCGGGCGGCAGGACCTCGAAGATCCGCGCGATCGCCTCGGTGCCGCCGGTGGACGCACCGATCGCGACCACCCGCTCGGTGGTCTCGCGCAGCGCGGTCGGCGCGGCGGGCAGCGGCGCGTGCGCCCGCGCCGGCAGCGCACCGACCCGCGCGCGCGCCGCGACCTTGACCTTGGCGATGATCTCGTCGGCCAGCGTCCCGACGCCGTGCGCGAGATCCAGCCGCGGCTTGGCCACGAAGTCGACCGCGCCGAGCTCGAGCGCGGCGAGCGTGGTCTCGGCGCCGTGCGCGGTCAGCGACGAGATCATCACGACCGGCATCGGTCGCAGCTTCATCAGGTTGCGCAGGAACGAGATCCCGTCCATCCGCGGCATCTCGACGTCCAGCGTCAGGACATCCGGGTTGGTCTGCTTGATCAGCTCGCGCGCGATGAACGGATCGCCCGCGGTCCCGACGACCTCCAGCTCGGGGTCGCGGCCGAGGATCTCGACCAGCAGCTTGCGCATCAGCGCGGAGTCATCGATCACCAGGACCCGGATCGGCGCACGCGATGCGGTCATCAGAACAGCTCGACCGTGCTGGGGGGTGTCGTCATCTTGCGCGCGGCGCGCCGCTCGGTTGCCACGACCTCTGTCGCGCTCGTCATCGGGATCCGGCTGACCTGGGCGCGCCCCGTGGTCGGCCAGTAGCGCACGCGGCGCGCGAACTGATCGCCCAGATCCTCGGCGAGCACCGGGATGCCCTCGTCGCCGAGGAACCGCCGCACCAGCTCGATGTTGCTGCGGCCGACGTCGCCGCCCGCGCTGATCACGCGCCCGCCGCCGAACACCTTGGCCTCCAGGTCGGCGCGACTGCCCCGGCTGCCGAGCACCTGGTTGACCAGGCACTCGAGCGCGTAGACCCCGTAGCGCGCCGAGTCGCCCTCGTCACCGCGCAGCACGTCCGGCAGCATGAAGTGGTTGATCCCGCCGACCCGGCGCCGCGCGTCGCGCACGCAGGCCGAGACGCACGAGCCGAGCACGGTGGAGATCACGAGCTCCTCGGGAGTCACGTAGAGCTCGCCCGGCAGCACCTGGACGATGAACGCGCCGAGCCTGGGCTCCCAGTAGCGATTCATGACGCGGTCTTTCGATACGCGGTCCGGCCGCACGCCACGAAGCCGTCGACCCCGGCGGTCAGCGACTCCGAATGGCCCAGCAGCAGGTGGCCGCCGGGGTGGAGCTTGCCGTGGAAGCCGCGCAGCAGCGTCACCTTGTTCGGGACGTCGAAGTAGATGATCACGTTGCGGCACGAGATCACGTCGAACGTGCCGCGCATCGGCCACGGCTCGAACAGGTTGAGCTGGTTGAACGTGACCAGGCCGCGGAGCTCGTCCGAGATCCGCCACAGCCCGTGGTTGGGGCCGGTGCCGCGCGCGAAGAACCGCTTGCGCCGTGACGCGACCACCGGCGCGACCCGGTCGTCCTCGTAGACGCCCGCACGCGCGTGGGCCAGGACCTGGGTGTCGATGTCGGTGGCGAGGATCTTGATGTCGAGGTCGGCGCGGGCGCCGAGGACCTCGCGCACGACCATCGCCAGGCTCCACGGCTCCTCGCCGGTCGAGCACCCGGCGGACCACAGCCGGATCCGCGCGCCGCGGCCGGCCAGCGGCGGCAGGAGCTCGGTGGCGAGCATCTCGAAGTGATGGGGCTCGCGGAAGAACGAGGTCACGTTGGTGGTCAGCGCGTTGACCAGCTCGACGTGCTCGTCGGAGCTCGGATCGTCGAGCAGCGCGACGTATTCCGCGTAGTTGGACAGGCCCAGCGCCCGCAGCCGGCGGATCAGCCGGGTCTGGCACAGCGGGCGCTTGCTCTCGCCGAGCTCGATCCCCGCGCGCTCTCGGATCAGCGCGCAGATCCGCTTGAACTCGCGGTCGCCCAGCGGGTTCAGCCCGGCGCTCGGTGTGCCAGACGCCGCCACGATCGCTAGAATTCCTTCCAGTCCTGATCGTCGTGCTTGCCGTTGCGGTGGCTGCGCGCGGGTGCGGGGGCAGGCTTCGCGGCCGGCTTTGCGACCGGCTTCGCCCGGGCCGGCTCGCGCACCGGCGGACGCGCCGCGTGCGGCGGCGGCGCGGCGTCGCGAGCGCCTTCGCCGTTCGTGCGGAAGTAACTGACCAGCTCGAGCAGCGTGTCGGCCTGCTCGGTCATCGCCGAGGCCGCCGAGCTCGCCTCCTCGACCAGCGCCGCGTTCTCCTGCGTGCCGCGATCCATCTGGATCACCGCGGTGTTGATCTGCTCGATCCCGGTCGCCTGCTCGGAGCTCGCGGTCGTGATCTCGCCGATGATGTCGGACACCTTCTTCACCGAGGTCACGATGTCGCGCAGGGTCTCGCCCGACTGGTAGACCAGCTTCGCGCCCTGGCCGACCTTGTCCGCGCTGTCCTGGATCAGCGTCTTGATCTCGCGTGCCGCGCCGGCGCTGCGCTGCGCCAGGTTCCTGACCTCGGCCGCGACCACCGCGAACCCACGGCCCTGGTCGCCGGCGCGCGCCGCCTCGACCGCGGCGTTGAGCGCGAGCATGTTGGTCTGGAACGCGATCTGCTCGATCACGCCGATGATGTCGGCGACCTTGGTCGAGCTCTCGGTGATCGCCGACATCGCGGTCACCGCGGCCTGCACGACCTGCCCGCCGCGCTCCGCGACGTCGCGCGCACCCGCGGCCAGCTGGTTGGCCTCCTTGGCGTTGCCGGCGTTCTGCTTGACCGTGGCGGTCATCTCCTCGACCCCGGCCGCGGTCTCCTCGAGCGAGCTCGACTGCTCCTGCGTGCGCGTGTTGAGGCTCGCGTTACCGCTCGCGATCTGGCTCGCCGCCGACGTGATCGTGCCGGCCGCCTCGTGGATCTTGCCGACCATGTCGCGCAGCGACGTCATCGACTGGTTGACCGAGTCGCGCAGCTGGGCGAAGTCGCCCTCGTAGCTGCCCGTCATCGCGGCCGTGAGGTCGCCCTTGGCCAGCGCGCCCACCACCTCGATCACGTCGCGCAGCGCGTGCTTCTGCGCGGTGATGTCGGTGGCGTACTTCACCACCCGGTACGGCTTGCCGGCCGCGTCGAGCAGCGGCGCGTAGGTCGCCTGTAGCCAGACCTCGCGGCCGTCCTTGCCGAGGCGCCGGAACTGTCCGGCGTGGCCAGATCCGGCGGCGAGCTTGTCCCAGAACCGCCGGTATTCGTCGCTGCGTGCCTCCTGCGCGTCGATGAACAGGCTGTGGTGTTTGCCGACCACCTCGTCGCGCCGGTAGCCGGTCGCGGCCAGGAAGTTGTCGTTGGCGTCGGTGATCGCGCCGGTCAGATCGAAGTGGATCACGGCCTGGGCGCGCGAGATCGCCTTGACCTGGTTGCTCTCGTCGAGCAGGTTCGCGTCGCGCTTGCGCGCGTCGGTCACGTCGGCCCACTCCACGATCCGGTGGTTGCCGGTCGACGCCACGCTCGCCTTGATCTGCAGGACGATCCCGCCGATCCGGATGTCGACCGCGTGGGGCAGCCGGCTCACGTCGGCGAGCATCGAGCGCTGGTGTGCCGGGTTGCGGTGGAACTGGTCGATGCACTGGCCGACCAGCCGCGTGGCGTCGAACCCCGGGAACGTCCGGGCGAACACCTCGCCGTGGCCGGCGAACAGCGTGTTCGCGGTGCGGTTCATGTAGATGATGACGCCGGCCGCGTCGGCGACCATGATCGCGTTGGTCAGGCCGTCGAACGCCGAGTAGACCGCCGCGGCGGTGGCCGGCTTACCGGCCACGACGAGCTTGGGCGCGATGGTCCTGGAGAGCGAGCCCCGCGCGCCGGGTGCCCGCCTGGTCTTGCTGTTCGACTTGGTCTTGATGGTCATGTCACGGTCCTCGAGCTCGGGTTAGGCGGCGATGTCGGCGTCGTGGGACGCGCTGGGGGTGGGGAACACGCGATCCACGTCGAGGATCGTGATCATGCGCTGCTCGACGAGCGCGATCCCGCTCGCCATGCTGGCCGTCCCGCCGGGCTCGGCCAGATCGGGCGGCGGCTTGACCGCGTCGCGCTCGATCGTCGTGACATCGGACATCGCATCGACGACGAACCCCATCGTGCGGTTGTGGCTGGCGTGCTCGACGCGGACCACGACGATCACGGTGGTCGGACCCGGCACCAGCGACTCGAGCCCGAGGCGCTCGCGGAGGTCCGCGATCGGCACGATGTCGCCGCGGATGTTGATCACGCCGCGGATGTACGACGGGGTGCGGGGCAGCGGCATCGGCCGCGACCATCCGCGGATCTCCTGGACCCGCAGGATGTCGACCCCGAACTCCTCGCCCGCGACGACGAACGTCAACAGCTGACCTGCGTGATTCTGGACGCGTGATTCCGTCATGATTGACTCTCTACGCCGCCACCTGGCGGCCGCTGCGGCGCACGCCGCGCGTGAGCGCGACGATGTCGACGATGAAGGCGACTCGACCATCGCCGAGGATGGTCGCTCCGACCAGGCCATCGACGCGGCCGAAGTTGGTCTCGAGGCTCTTGACCACGATCTGCTGCTGGGCGAGCAGATCGTCGACGATCAGCCCGAGCTGAAAGCCATCGGCCTCGACGATCATCAGCAGCCGGCTGGTGGTCTCGCCGCGGCCGCGCAGGCCGAACACGACTCCGAGATCGATGATCGGCACGACCTGGTCGCGCACGCGGTAGACCTCCGACGAGCCTAGCCGCTTGCATCGCGCCGGATCGATCTCGACGGTCTCGACGATCGACAGCAGCGGCATGACGTAGCACTGCTCGGCCACCCGGATCAGCTGGCCGTCGATGATCGCCAGCGTGAGCGGGACCCGCAGCGTGGTCCGGGTACCGCGCCCCGGCGTCGATTCGATGTGGACGTCGCCGCCGACCTCCTTCAGGTGGCGCCACACCACGTCCATGCCGACGCCGCGCCCCGACACGTCGGACACCGCCGACGCGGTCGAGAACCCGGGCGCGAACACCAGGTTGGCGATCGCGTCCTCGTCGGGCTGTGCGTCCGCCGCGACCAGACCGCGTTGCTTGGCGACCGCCAGGATGCGCTTGTGATCGAGCCCGCGGCCGTCGTCGGAGACCTCGATGACGATCGCGCTGCCATGGTGCTCTGCGTGGATGCGGATCTTGCCGTGCTCCGGCTTGCCGGCGGCGAGCCGGTCGGCCGGCAACTCGATGCCGTGATCGATGCTGTTGCGGACGATGTGGATCAGCGGGTCACCGAGCTTCTCGAGCACGGTCTTGTCGAGCTCGGTGCCCTGACCGGAGGTCTCGAGCTCGACGCGCTTGCCCAGCTTGTGGCTGAGGTCGTGGACCAGGCGCGGCAACCGCGCGAACACCACGCTGACCGGCATGCTGCGCAGCCGGACCACGCTCTCCTGCAGCGACCGGGTGTTGCGCGCCAGCAGCAGCAGGCCTTCACGGATCCGCGCCGCGCGCTCGCTGCCGATCGGGCCGTCGGTGTCGAGCTCGCCGAGCATCGACTGGGTGATCACCAGCTCGCCGACCATGTTCATCAGCAGATCGATCTTGTCGATCCCGACCCGCACCGAGCTGAGGCCGGCGTGCGAGGACGCCATGTCGTTCGCCGCGCGCAACGGCTCGGCCGCGGCGGCGATCGCCTCGGGCTCGCCGGCGGCGGGAGCTTCGCGCTCGATCCGCAGCGCGCACTCGCCATCGACCCACGCGAACACCTCGTCGAGCTGTTCGCGCGTCACCGAGCCGGGCACGCGGATCCGCCAGCCCAGGTACATCTCCGTGGGATCGAGCTGGTCCAGCGCCGGCAACAGGCTGGTATCCGCGACCACCTCGCCTCCGAGCTCGACCAGCTCTCGCACGATCCGCAGCGGATCGTTGCCGTGCTGCATCAGCGTCGGGTGGGGCGCGAACGAGACGCTCCACGCCGCGGCGGGTGGTGCGGCCGCGACGGGTTGCGCAGCCGCGCCCACGCCCCGGGACGGCCCGGTGGTGGCGCACGCGGCGACGAGCCGGGCACAGATCGCGCTATGGGCCGCCACGCGCAGCGCGCGAGCCTCCGGGGCTGCGTGCAGGGTGGCGCGCAGCTCGTCGACCCCGGCCAGCAGCGCGGCGCGGATCTCGGCGCTCGGCCGCGCGCCCGCGCGAACATCGTCGAGCACGTTCTCCATGACGTGCGCGAGCTCGGTGACCTCGTGGACGCCGAACGCGCCGGCCCCGCCCTTGATCGAATGGATCACGCGAAACAGATCACCGACCACCTCGGGGTCCGGATCACCGGCGAGCTCGAGGAGCCCCGCCTCGGCGCGATCGAGGCCCTCGAAGCTCTCCTCGAGGAACGTCGAGGCCAGCGCGGCGATCGTGGCGGCGTCCATCTGGCTCATGCAAGGACCTTGCGGATCGTCGCCAGCAGCTGGTCGGGCTGGAACGGCTTGACCAGCCAGCCCGTGGCGCCGGCCTCCTTCGCGACCCGCTTCTTGTCCGGATCGATCTCGGTGGTCAGCATCAAGATCGGCGAGAACTTGAACGCCGCCAGCGCGCGCAGCCGCTTGACCAGCGTCAGCCCGTCCATCCGCGGCATGTTGACGTCGCACAGGAACAGATCGATCGCCGCACCCTGGGCGCGGGTCAGCGCGTCCTCGCCGTCGACCGCCTCGACGACGTCATGACCGGCCGCGTGCAGCACCTGCTTGATCAAGCCGCGCATCGAGTTCGAGTCATCGATGACCATGATCTTCGACATCACCGGGTCTCCAGCGAGCGCGCGGTCGGCAGGTCGAGCACCGACCCGAGCGCGAGGGTATGTACGGCATCCACCAGCACGGCCGGAACATTCTTCCAGCCGATCTCCGCACCCTGCGCGCGTGCTGCCACCGCGGTCGCACAGAGCAATTGCAGCGCCGCAGCATCCACCTTGACGACCGCGCTCGCGTCGAACGTCAGTCCTGCGAGCGAGGTCGCGCGGATGTCCGATGCAAGCTCTCGAACCACGGTGATGTCGAACGAGCGAGGCAGGCGAATCTCGCGCACCGGTGACGAGTCGTCCATGCGCCGCGTTTGTGAAGACATCGCACCTCACCCTCGTGTCGATCTTCATCCTGGCGCCGACAGCTCGGGCGGCACCGGCCGCGCGTGTCGTCACGATTGCATTCGTGGCGTGGAGCTGCAGGAGAAGCGCCTCGCGGCGACGTTCCGGAGCTGATCGCCGAGCGGCGCGATGCGATTTTTGCTGGCGATCGCGCGGCGGAGCGGCAACTCCGGCAAGCGTTGCAGCGCCGGTCCGGCTCGCCGCAATGTCTGCGCAGTTCGAGGCGCCGCGAGCTCCGCGGACCAGGCACGTGAGCTGCAGAACTTGCGTTGATGAACCGGATCAGGATCAAGGGTGTCGTGAACAAGGAGGTCGTGGCTCGATGCGCGCGCTACCTCCTTGCGATCGTGGGTGGCGTGCTGGCCGCGATGCTCGTGCAGAGGCTCGGAGCGTATCCCTCGATGTACCTTCTGCTGGTTCTCCCGATCCTCGCGAGCGCGCTGCTCGGCAGACTGGTGTCAGGCCTGCTGGCGACCGCGGCGGTGACCGTGGCCGGAGGGATCCTGCTGGGCAGCTCTCCCGGGCTGCCCGACCACCTGTCGCTGTTGGCGCTCGTGGTCGTCGGCACGACGATGACCGTCGTGATCGAGGGGCTTCACCGATCGCGACATCGCGCGCGCCAGCGCGAGCGCGAGAATATCATCGAGATCAGCGATCGCATGCGCGCGGAAGCGGAGGCCCGGCAGAGCGACGCGCAGTTCCGCGAGCTCGCCGAGAGCATTCGCGAGGTGTTCTGGCTGACCAACGTGGAGAACACGAAGATGTTCTACATCAGCCCGGCGTACGAGACGGTGTTCGGACGGACCTGCGAGTCGCTCTACGCCGACGCGCGTGACTGGACGAACGCCGTGCACCCGGCCGATCGCGCCCGGATGGCCAGGTTCATCGCGACCCCTCCAGCGACGCCGTGCAGCGAGCAGTACCGGATCGTCGTCCCGGACGGTGCGGTCCGATCGATCCGGGTCGAGGTGTTTCCGGTTCGCGACCGCGCCGGGGCCGTGACCCGGATCGCGGGCATGGCGGAGGACATCACCGAGCGCCTCGAGCTCGAGGAGCAGGTCCGGCAGACCCAGAAGCTCGAGTCGCTCGGACTGCTCGCCGGCGGCGTCGCCCACGACTTCAATAACATCCTCGCCGTGATCGGCGCGAACATCGGCATGCTGCAGGAGATCTGTACCGCCCCCGACGCGACCGAGCTGATCGATGATGTCCGGGATGCGGTCACTCGCGCGGCCGGCCTGACGCGCCAGCTCCTGGCGTTCAGCCGGAAGCAGGTGACCCAGCCGGTCGTGCTGGATCTCAACAAGGCGATCTCCGAGACCTACAAGATGCTGCACCGGATGGTCGGCGAGGACATCGTGTTGACGACCTCGCTCGCCCCGGATGCTGCCCGGGTCCGGATCGACCCGGGGCACCTCGTCCAGGTGCTGATGAACCTGGTGGTCAACGCGCGCGACGCGATGGCGCAGGGCGGGACCTTGACGATCTCCACGCGCAACGTCATCGCGAAGACCGGACCGGAGGTCCGGATCTCGATCGCGGACACCGGGTGCGGCATGACCGACGAGGTCAAGCGCCGCGCGTT
>Ga0307515_10013926_pt1 | contig 14971 bp, 3 predicted proteins | sample 17_EM_MG_FD_194513 | JGI IMG/M metagenome (GOLD analysis project Ga0307515, IMG submission 194513) | Populus trichocarpa ectomycorrhiza microbial communities from riparian zone in the Pacific Northwest, United States - 17_EM | ecosystem: Host-associated > Plants > Roots > Unclassified | place... | reverse complement strand
TGAGGTGGCTACCTAGGTGTATATAGGGGGTATACTTGGCAGAGGCACGTGTAGAGGCTATCGGGAATATAGCGGGGACCCGATGCGGAGCTTCGTGTAGAGCCTCCGCAGAGCTTCGTGTAGAGCTTCGTGCAGAACTTTGTGTAGAACTTTGTGTAGAGATTTGTGTAGAACTTCGTGCAGAGCTTTATATAGAGCTTCGCGCAGAGCTTTATGCGGAACTTTGTATAGAGCTTTGTATAGAGCTTCGCGCAAAGTTTCGTATAAAGCTTTGCGTAGAGCTTTATGCGGAACTTTGTATAGAACTTCGAACTTTATGTAGAACTTTATGCGGAGCCTCTATATTAGGAAAAAATTTACTAGCATCTAATTTTACTTTTCTGCCATTTTAGCATTTTCTAGCATTTAGTAGCTAAAGGCTAATATTTAATTATAAATACAGCTAAATACTAATACTTAATTATAAATACAGCATTTAGCGGCTAAATACTAGTACTTAGTAATAAATGTAGCTAAATACTAATACTTAATTATAAATGCGGCATTTAGCGGCTAAATGCTAGTACTTAGTAATAAATGCCGCATTTAGCTGCTAAATGCTAGAAAATGCTAGAAAAGCTAGAAAATGCTAAAATAGCAGAAAAGTAAAATTAGATACTAGTAAATTTTTTCCTAACGTATAAAGGTACTAGTAGAGTACTATAACCGCCTAAAGGTATTCTTATAAAAGGAAGCTAATAAGCTACCAGAATACCAATTGTATAACTATAAGATTATACTTAAAGAAGGAAAGCAGCCTAGATTTAGACTCCTATATAAAATATCCTAAAACGAACTCTAAGTACTATAAAAGTATTTAGATAAGAACCTAAGTAAAGGATTTATTAGAGTAAGCTTGTCGCCTATAGCCGTACTAGTAATCTTTATTAAGAAACCTAGCGGCGGTCTACGCTTCTATATAGACTACTAAGCTCTTAACGCCGTTACTGTTAAGAACTAATATCCGATCCTATTAATATAGGAGATACTAAACTAATTAAGTAAGGCTTACTACTATATAAAGCTTAATATTATCTCTGTATTTAACCGCCTCTATATAATAAAAGGAGATAAATAGCTTACTGCATTTTGTACTTAGTATAAATTATTTAAATACTTAGTAACGCTATTTGGCCTCGCAAATGCTCTAAGCTTGTTTTAATATTATATAAATAACACCCTATATCCCTACCTAGATATCTTCTATACTGATTATATTAACAATATCTCAATATATAGTAATAACCTAACTAAATATTAAAAATACATTAACTTTATCCTATAAGCCCTATACGGAGCTAGTCTATAATTAGATATAGATAAATAGAAGTTTTATAAAACAGAAGTCCTATACCTTAGACTCCTTATTTTTATAAACGGTATATAAATGGATTTAAAGAAAGTCAAAGTAATTATAAACTAGTAAAAACCCTAGAACGTTAAGGATATAAGAGCCTTTATAGGATTTACCAATTTCTACTAATAGTTTATTAATAACTTCTCTACCCTAGTTTTACCCCTTATTACTTTAACCTAAAAGGATAAAGCTTTTATCTTTAATAAGGAATATAAGAAGGCCTTTACTTATTTAAAGGTTATATTTACTACTATACCTATACTTTAACACTTTAACCTAGAACGAATAAGTGCTATAGAAGCCAACTTATCTAATTACATTACTAGAGGAATTCTGTTTTAATACAATAAAGAAGGAGTATTATACCCTATAGCATACTTTTTAAAACAACTAAGCCCTACTAAATGCAATTATGAGATCTACAATAAAGAATTGCTAGCTATTATTAAATACTTTAAGCAATAGCGACCTAAACTAAAAGGCGCTAGATTTCTAATTAGGGTCCTTAGCAACTATAAGAACCTATAGTACTTTATAACTATAAAACAGCTAAGTTATTATTAGGCCCGCTAGTTAGAATATCTATTACGCTTTTAATTCTTAATTACGTACTGCCTAGGCGTCTAAGGTTAGAAGCCTAATACCCTAACCTAATGCTTATAAGACGCGCCAGCCCTAAAAGAAGCGCGCTCTTACTAAAATTAGACCCTGCTTCGCCCTAAACTATTTAGCCCTCTTACTAAAGACCTTATAGTATACGTTCTTAAAATAACTAATTAACTAATTAAACAGATTATAGTTAATAAATACCTAAATAACGAGTTTATCTAAGAAATGCTTAAGCTAATTTAAAATAGCGTTAGACGCTCTAAAAAGATTTCTTTACGTAAATACAAAGCTTACGGAAACCGCTTATATTACCAAAACTATCTAGTTATCCCTAATTATAATAAGCTTAAGCTTAAGCTCCTTAAACACGTATATAATCTACCTATTACCAGCTACCTAGGCTAAAAAAAACCCTAGAACTACTCTAACGGGAGTATTACTAGCTAAATATATATAATATAATATAAAGGTACGTCTCTAGCTGCTATACCTATTAACGAGCTAAAGCCTTATATAAAACGTATAACGGTCTTTTAAAGCCGCTGCCTATTCCAGACCGAAGATAAAAGGATATCTTAATTAACTTTGTTATTAACCTCCCTAAAAGTAGAAGCTGTATAAACATTATAGTAGTTATAGACCGACTCTCTAAGATAAGACACTTAATCGCCTATCCTAATATATTAACGCCTACTATTGCTTAACTATTCTTAGATTATATATAGAAACTCCACAAACTCCTTAAAATAATTATTTTTAATAAAGGTAGCTAGTTTATCTTAGCATTTTAGAAAGAACTAACTACTTAACTCCATATTAAAGCACTATTATTTACTATATATTACCTAGAAACGGATAGTTAAACAGAATACGTAAATACTATAATAGAATAGTATATTCGGTTATACACATTATATTTATAAAATAACCAGATTAACTAGCTTATATTCGCCAAGTTTACTATAAATAATTCCGTCTTGGAAACTATAAAAGTCTCCCCGTTTCTAGCTAATTACGGCTAGTACCTACAAATAGGTTTTAAACCCTTTAGTAATATTCCTCGCCCTACTTATTACGCCTTATAAATTACAGAAGTAAATAAATTTATAAAAAAGATAGAGGAACTATAACAGTTCCTTACTAATAAGATAATATAGGCTTAATCTATCTATAAATCCGCAGCGAATAAGAAATAAACCCTAGCACTAGCCTATTAAATTAGTAATTTTATCTAGCTAGATATAAAAAATCTAAACATAAAACAACCTACTAAGAAACTTAACTAAAAGAATACTGGCCCTTATAAGGTTAAAAAGGTTATTTTTCCTTATACCTACTAACTAAAGCTCTCTAATATGGTTAAAATCCACCCCGTATTCTATACGTTAGTCCTCTACCCTACTACCCCTATATTAAACGCCCTACTTAAATAAATATAGAACCCTCCCCCACTAGTTAAGGTAGACGGTAAGGATAAGTACTTTATTAAAAGAATTAATAATATTAAGTATAATAAACGGAAACGCCAATATATATATCTTATAAAGTAGAAAGGCTATATTAAGCCCTTATAGGAACCTATTAACTTTATAAAACTTATATAAGCCGTAAAAAACTTTTATAAACTCTACCTAGAACTACTATAGCCCTATCTTGTAGAAGCTTAAGTTTAAAGGGGGAGTACTATTATAGGACACCTCTATAACACCTTATATATATCTACCTATTTCTACTAACTTAGCAACTAGAGACTAACTATAAGATAGCAATCTAACGGTAACTTACTATATTTTACTATATTCCACTAAGTTCTACTAAGTTCTACTAAATCCTACTAAGTTCTACTACGACTACCACCTAAATCCTATTCTGCTCCGTGTACGTGTTAACTAAGCAACTAAGTCCACAATATATACCCTTTCTTCCCGTTTTCCTACCTTCTTTCCTTACGCAACGTCTTAACTTCTCACACAGTTCATGTATATAGCTTAATAATATCTACCTTGCTATATATTATCGCCGCTTATACTCACTCCGTGACACCGAGGTACACCCTACAAATAGGGTAGATGCCAAGATTATCATGTTATATATATCTCGCGTATACCACGTGAAACATCACGTGTTCTACAGGATCACATGGTTCCACAGGATCCATCGCGATCCGTGCTTCCGCTAACCAATTGGCGTCTACGAACTCCTCCTTTGGTGGTTCCGACATTCCGGTTATCCGGTCATATAGCTTTAGAACGTTGTACACGATAACGCGATAATAAGCTTAAATTTAGGAAATAGGATGACCTAGTATTGTTAATCGCAGTTAATTTAGTTATTCTAGCCATTACGAAGAGCTTCAAGTGTTGTGGTGGTTGACAGATTTGGGAGCAGAGAAGATGTATTTTGGCCTAATCGCCCCGCGTCCATCTATCCAAAATTCGAAGCCCATACCTCCTAGCGAAGGCAACGGTTGAACCTCGGCAGAAGGTCTAGGCCCGAGATAAGTGCTACCTAGTCTCGCATTGTTGGCCGAGGGTTGCGCCTATTTCCCCCAAGAGGTGGACCTGCTCCGCCTGTGCGCGATCCTACGACACGCATGGATGTCATACTGATCAGCGTGAGCACACGCGTATCGTGAACAGTCTTCAGCAGTGCTGCAGAGACGTCCTCACGTTTGAATACATCGCCGATACAGGACTCGTTCGTGGATTGTCCCGCTGCGGCCAAGGGTTCGTTCTCTGAGTGCCACGGGAGGCAGATAGCCGCAGTCGATGTATACTCTCCTAGTGTTAAGATAATGACGACCTCATATCCTCATCATGGTGGTATGCAACACCCCGGCATGCCACATGGTCAACCGATGGGCTCTGGACCAGGACCCAATCCTAGCCAGCCCATCATGGAACCAGCAATGCAGATGCATCCAGGCGTGTCAGGGCCAAGAGCTATGTACAAGAAAGTTGCAGTATTGCTCATCAAGTGGGCTGACGAGCTGGACGAACTGAAGACAAGGGACGAGGTAAACGCCTAGGGATCGACTTCGATGGAGTCTGAAGGATCGCTAACGGGGAAGCAAGGCCCTAGAACTTGAGAATATTTTCCATGACCTTTTCCACTACGAGACCAAGGTGGTTGAATTGAATGTTTCGCGCAAACCCCAGCACCAAGTCCATACTTACCTGAGTGACTTTGTGTATACGTACGATGGACCATATAATCTGTTGATCATATATTACATTGGCCATGCGGTGTACAGTGGCAAGAATTATCTGGAGATGTGCGCAAGCGCAAACATAGAGGAAGGAGGGCTCCTCCACAAAGCTGCTCGTTGGGATTGGAATAAGGCGGAAGAAATCTTGCGTGATGACGACGTGGAGTGCGATGTCTTAACGATTCTAGATATCGAAATACGAAGCCATTGGGCTGGCAATAAGGCGGTCGGTACCGATTTCTTAACCAGTCAGGCTAGGAATAAGGTGGCTGATATCGATTTCTTAACCAACTGGGTTAGCGGTATGGTGGGTGAACGGGCATACGAACTCTCGAGCACCCGTGGTTTTGAGCGCATTACAGCAAATCCGGGTCTAAATACCTTCACTCGAGCCCTTGTAAAGGCTTTAAAGGAACTGGTGGTTGAGATGGGATTTTTCACCACCTTTCACCTGAGTGAACGCATCAGCTTGGACCGAAATACGCCATCTTTACATTCCGGCCGGCTCCGCAATTACGACCAGCACATTTGGTTGGCGCCATTGGAACCAGACAGGTGCGGGCGAAACAAGTCTATTCACTTTTCGGTAGCTGCGCTAGCGATGTATGCGATCGCGCGGTGGAAGAAGAAGGTCATGGACAGGAGAAGGGAAGACTGCGACACTTCCCCACAGACGCGCTCACCAGTCCCGCACAATCCCTACGCCTCCCAAGGGGTGGTGGAGAATAATGAATTCGGCGCAGATTCTGATGCAGCATCAAACTTTTCAGACAGCGCATCCTTGTGGTCAGATAGTTTCACGGAAGACAGTCAATCGTCGTTCGGTGACGTCCATGTCGTTTCCCAGAAGGCTTCTGCCAAAATGGCGGAAATGTTATGGGAGAATCCCGACCTTCGCCCGCTGTACTCGGAAGTCATGACAAAGTTTGAGAAAGACAGATTTGCTAAAGACCACGATTACATTATGAAGAAGTTTTTTGAAGATCTTCGATCAGAAGTTGATGGAAATCTTCAATTGCGAACACTTCGCTTACTGCGACATCGAGCCCAACGGCTACAAGTCACCGAGTGGATATACAAGCTATGCAGTCCTTCGATTGATCCTGCAGTTCTGGATGCCCGGCAGAAATTTCTGGATCAGAAGGAAAATCGAGCGGAAGTCCTCAACCGTTTCCTCCGATCCCAAGCCACCAAAGGGAAACAAATCGAGAGACACGACGATTTCGAAGCTTACGAACACGGGGATGTAGAGAGTAGTGAAGAGAGCGAGGACGAGGCCAAGGACGAGGACAAGCTCTCGGAATCCGAGGAACTTAAGTCCATCGTCACTTTTCTCACGCAAGGACAGTCTTTCGAATTTTTCAAGGCCAATCTTCGTGCGCTCGTTCTGCCTGATACATCCATTCATGAAGCCCTCAAATACAGTGATGCCTGTATTCTTCGTTACCTGTTGCTGAAACACTTCAATAGAGTTACAATAGGTGAGTACTCTTGGATCAAGGAACTCGATGAAGCCGGGTACTCTCACGAGGAAATCAGCCATCTCTTGTTTGAAGAGGCTAACGACGCTCCCTGGATATATTTTGAACCTCAGGCATTGCATCGACCCGTGGTATATCCTAAGGCTAAAGTTCATATTCCCGGTTGTGTACATCGTTATTTGGACGACGCGGCTCTTGAAAATCGGGCTCCTACACCCCTCGTTGATTTCAATGCTGAAAAGGACATCCATATCACAAACGAAATCCAGGAATTATGTGGTTTAGGCGGAATTGCACCCACTTCCCGTGATCACGAGGCATGGAACGGCTCGGTTACATTCGAGCAACAAAACTCTGTCGCTTTTTTATCGTACGATTCTGTGGAAGGAAGTTTGGATGATATTCACCTTGCGATTGTTCACAGGATCATCACAGCACTTGAACGCTTCTGCTCAGCAGCTGCTCGTGTTCAGTCAGCTGGGCTATGCTGTAACGCCTTTACAGTACTCTCGAAGAACTTCGAAAGTCTTTCAAAGCCGGTTGAACTATGTCGCATCGATTTCATATCTGCTATACAGCTGCTGGCAGAGACGAGGGTGCTGACTGCCTTGGATCCTTTCACTGCATCTGACTTCGAAAACGCCCAGCAAGTTGCAATGCGAATCTTGGGACCGGTCGTAGAGAAGACGCCGATCGCCAATCACCGCTACGATGTTAATGAAATCCTTCATAAATTGGCCCTGGCTGCCCAATTCCTTTGTCTAGGCTTTCTCTCATATCTCCAGGCGCACATAGGTGCCATTCAACCTTTCTTTCTGGATGCACCCTTAAGGATAGTCTATCTGCAGGGCAGTCAGGGTCATGAATGCCAACAGGACGGAATTATCGCAGAACTCACTGAACTTACGTGCATGGGAAATATGATTGGATCTCCAGTTTTAACTTTCAGCATTACACAACCATCGACAAAATCTCCCTCCCTTGAGAATCAAGAAAGATTTGACCTCATGGCAACTGCTGAAGATCTACTTGATACTTGGGGTCCAGGGAATTTTGTTATCCAAAAAAACCTTGGAGCTGCCCAAGAAAAACCGGGATCTCATCCCAGATATCCCGATTCGTTCCAAATAGACCTTGCAGCAGCCCCAAAATCCTGGCTTCCACAAGAAATCTTGGGGCCACCCCGACAACTCTCGGCGCTTCCCAGAAACAACCGTGTTGCGTTCCTTTGTGCTATACAGATCTGTGGCGGCATCATATCTGCTCAGGATGGAAATGTTTCTAAATTTCACTGGAGTCCCGGTATGGTCATTGAAGGAATCAAACCCGTTTTTTTTGACCAGCGCCATAAAATACAAATTGGCGCGCTCGTTACAGTAAACGAGAGCTGCAATATTGACGAAAAAGAGTCTTGGGACAAATCATCTTCCGCATTTGAGAACCTGGGTGTCCATGACGACTTTTGGAGGCACGACGAAAGCCAAGTCGGAGGTCAGGCTGGGCAGTATGTCCTGCTGCAGCACAATCGGATCAAACACAAGATTCCCGGCAAGACGTTGAAGCAATTAACCTTGGAGCAACATTCGGACATGCTAATACAGGTTCTAAATTGCCTGTGGGGTCTTCAAGTGAGCTTCTGTACCGGCATAACACGCAGAGTCCCTCTTCGAGAATTGATAGCGGATCTGCTACCAGTCTTTGCCAGGACCTTCAAGGAGCAAGGCCTGTGGGATGAGCTCAGGAATCAGCACAAGATTCTCGATGCGTTTCAAACCGATGCTGTGCAGGATTGGCTTAGGACCCTACCTTCCCATCTGTACAACCACCTCCTGAGCATCATTCGTCGTATGCTTGTCGTCCTCCAGCCGACGGGCCTCAACCCCGAAGGAAAATCTCTCCTCGTAGCCTGGCCATACGATTGCCCACCATTTCGCTGTTTCCGCATCCCATGCTACGACAAAATGAGCTCCTGGGTGCGTATCCTGGCTGATGATGGTGATTGCGCTTGCTTCGCATATATCTCCACTAACTGCCTGGAAACACCGAGCATCAAATGTCGCGGTCCTTCTCCGCTTTGGCACAACACCACGCCGTTGCTGGAGACTGCTGTCATCCGACATAACGAGAAACCGAGCCAGCCGGTCGGTCCGCTGGAGCATAAGAAGACGTACTTCTTCAAGAAGTTGGACTCGTTGCTGCAGGTTACAGTAGAAAAGGAGGCGACTAGTGGGATGGTTAATCTTTACGTGAGCCCGAGTTTAATTCCACCGAAGTTTATGCAGAGAGTGTACAGGATGGAGATGAGGAGGAGTGAGGGGAGGAGGATAAGGGAGAGGCAGAAACAGGGGGAATTGGGGGCGGAACGAGTTGCTGTGCTTACGAAGTGTGAGAAGGTTTGAGGTGAGGTAGTGATGGAATCAAGCTAAACTACCAAAACTAACTTGCCCTCCGGATCGGTGTAATAAAGGATCAATGTCAACACCAACCTCTCAATTTTCACTCTACCTGTCAGTTTACTCTCGACATCGCCACTAACGAGACTCACGTCTCTCGCTATCTCTTTATCTCGGACTTATGCCTGACGCCTCACGCTTCAGCAACTTGTAGATACAGTCCAGTCTCTTTATAACGATTGATTCGGGGACAGAGGCAGGGATGCGCATAATCAGTGCAATCATAATCTGGCCATAGATTTTGATTCTTATAAAACCACCCCACTTGATTCTGATTGATTATATTGATTATATTGATTATACACTAATTTCCTAATTAGGATTAGATTGATCTTGGCTTAAGAGAGGCTCTACGAGCCGTACTTACTACTTAATTCTCTCATCTACCTACTGCTTTATTTGCTTCCTCATTGAAAAGGAGCCCCAGATGAGACGCGTCCACGCGTATACAATAACTTTTCCTAAAAGCTCGCACGGACGTTTTTTGTACGCAAAACAGCAGACTCGGCGCTTTTTGGTTAATGCCGACAATAGAGGAGAAAAATCAATAAACAACTTTCTCAACACCAAAGTTTATCACCACCCCTACCTGTTCTTACCACGGGTAATTATATAGTAATCATAACTTATGTAACTAATAAAAGTATTATATGCATCCCTAGACAGAGGTCCTATCTAATTTTGAAGCGTCGGAACCTGTCGATCGGTAGTCCGTGCACCGATGAGTAAGTAAAGAATGAGGACTCTGTCTATTCAACTATGAAGAAAAGAAGCTATTTATACATGAGGTAGATGTCTGAAATAGGAAAGGGAGGGGGGGTATGTAACTGAAACGGGGGTAGTAGTATACCCAAAATGAGAACAAGGATAGGGTAATAGGCTAAATTTAACCTGAATCGACACACCCCCCCAGCTTTGAGCCCTCATAGGTCAAAGCTGTATCACGGGTCTTGGCATGGTGTTAAGTCGAAAATACCCCATATCTTCTTGCTTGCCTTGGTTAATTTAGATCCTATCCTTAATATTAACCAAATTTAATTAATAAATAAATGTCTCATGTTTCTGCCTTGGCAGAGCTTTTATTAAGCCGTCTGCTACTATTACTATAGTAGGCGTCCAGTTAATCCTAATTTAATTATCACGTACTTCTTAATGTAACTAGTAGTAGTATATATTAACGTATTAGAGCTTTATAGATAGCTCTAGTCCGTCCTTTGTAAGTAGTTAAATTGTCTATAGATTATTATAGTTAATTATTTGCCTATTATTTAAGGTTAATCTAATTTCTTTAAAAAAGCAACTCTACTAGATTAATTCTGTTTTTACATACAATAGAGCTATAAGCTCTACCTTAGTGCTTAACTTTGTTACTAACGTCTGCTTAGTAGAGCGCCAGTTAATTAGTCCCCCAAATAGGGTAAATAGATATCCTTCCGTACTACGTCTGCTTGTTAAGTTGTCTCTAAACGCTGCATCACTTGCTCCCGTAAAGACTTAACTCCCTACATTATATCCTAAATATTTAATCGCGAGCGTCCTCGTCTAATATAGGTAGGCGATTGCTTAACGAGCTGCGGTATCGTATAGGGGTAAGGGGTTTCGTAGGAATTCCGATAGCTTGCTTAAAGCTTAAGCTATATTAGGCCTTATAATATAGGTTATATAGAGAAGTAATCCAATTATCCTTTAGTAGACGTAGGTGTTTTAATTTAAAGCTTCCTCCGGGTTTAGTGGGAGCTTATTAGTGCTTATAGGTGTACTAACTAAGCGTATATTAGTTAAATAAAAGTTATTAGCAATCTTCTTAATATAAAAGTCTTAATAGAGCCATAGCTTCTTCTAACTCCTATCTCTTAAGACTTAAATTCTTAGGAACTAGGACAGTTTACCTAGGTCCTTTATCTTATATCTTTTTATAAGTGCATTTTTAAAGCTTAAAAGCTCTAACTGGTTCCCCTTAGTGCTTATAGCATAGATATTGTCTATATAAAAGAACACAATTAGCCGATTATTATAGTAGAGATATAGCTCTCCGCTAATAGGCTTTAACCCTAATTTAGTTAGTTCCTGACTTAAGTTATTATACTAGAGACGTGGCAATCGTTAAAGTCCATAGAGAGCTCTGCGTAGTAGTAGATATTTGCCCTTAATAGTAAATCTATCTAGACACTTAATATAGACTATTTCGTTAATTAAGCTGTTTGCAAATATGTTAACAGCGTTGCCCTACCAAACGTCTAAATTAAATGCTGCGATAACTGTTACGAGAGCTCTAAAGACTTTAGCTGCCAGAGTTGCCGTATAGGTGTCCTTATAAATCGACTCTTATAAATCGCCTCTTACATAGAGTTATACTTTAAACTTCGTTAGATATCTATTAGTGTCCGTTTTATAAGTAAGTCTCTAGGTTATAGGCACCGTTTTAACTAATAGAGTCTTATCTACGACCTTAAATATTCCACAACCGTCTAGGTCCGTGTATTCTTTTATAGTAGTAGTAAGAAACTTTTCCCTGTACTAGTGTCTTATAAGCTCCTTCCAGTTCTTAGGCGGAGGTAGTAGCTTATTATAATGGATTTTCCTATAATATTTTAGGCCTACATGGAAGGCTGCCTAAAGTGCTTTAAAGCTATCTACCTCCTTAAGGTAAGTTAAATAAGCCATATACCGTTTAGGTAGCCTCTTTAATTACTTATCTTTTATAATATTATCTTCCTTAACGGCTGCGCCGTCTTTATCCTATAAGTCATCCTCTATAGGTATATATTTATAATGCGGTCGTTAACGGGTAGAGGGAGCGGAGGAGCTTAAGGATTCTTTAGTAGGAATCAATTAAGGTTCTAGTGTCTTATCTAGGGTAGGTAGGAAATCGTCTTTTAAGGTTTATAAGCTTACTACGTCATCATCTTAATTAGTCGCTTGGTCTTAATTTCCACCAAAATCTACCTATTAATTTCTATCGTTATCCACTTAAATCTTATCTAAAGTCTTATTATCCTTATCTAACGTTTTATTAAGCTCTTCCTAAAGCGTCCTACCAACTTATAACACATCAATTACTTCTAAGATTTAATTAGCGCATTTACGGAGTAGATTTGCAAAATCTAGCTAATTATCGTTATAAAGCAATTGCTTATTAAATATAACGTCTCTTATTTAAATTACCTTTTTTTTACTGGGTATATAGACCCTAAAGATATTTATTAATTGGTACCTAACTAGGTATCTAATATAAGCCCTTAGCTTAAGCTTTCGAGTACGCGGAAGGTTATATTTAAGTAGGTAAGCTCTATAGCCGTATATACATAAATAAGCTATATTTAGTTTTAATAGTAAGAGCCCTAGTGCTAACTAAAGCTTTTTAAAAGGTGTTATCTAGTTAAGCTAGGCGTTCGGTATTTTATTAATTAAATACGCTATAGCTCTAATAATCTTTAGCTAGAGCTCTTCTAGTAATTAAGCTTTAATTCGCATATAACGAGACTTAATAATAATTACCCCCCTAGAACGTTTAGCAGAACCGTTTTAAGACTTTATATATAGGGCTAAGTACTCCACTATAATTCCTTCTTAGGCCGTCTAACTATAGAAGTCGCCACTAAGGGAGGTTTCGCCATTAATTTGGATAACCGCGATCTTCTGTTTATATTAACGCTTCACCTTATTTAAATATTGTATAATTACTTATATTATTAATAACTTTTAGGCAACGGTCTCTACCTTATTTATCTATAAGAATTCGTTAAAGAAATATATCGTTTAATTGTAACCGTTATACGCCACGATCTCTATAAATAGGTCAATATGCACTTAGTAGAAGGGCCTCGTTGCCTTATTAGTAGGTGCTCTTCTTAATACAATTTTGTAAGCCTTGCTGACAGTACAGGTCTTATAGTTAATTATTATTAGTCCTTAAAGCTTCGCACCTCCTACCTCCTAGGGTAGATACTTAATTATTTTAGGTGCTATATAACCTAGTCTTTTATACTAGAGCCTTCCTACTACTTCCTAATTAGGAAGGGGGTCTCGCAATTAGATTGCAAATAAGGCCTTTAGTTTATTATATTTAAGCGTATTTTAGTTATAATATCGCCCGTAATAGGTAAACGTTTTATAATCGTCTTTATAATATAGTAGGTTCTTTTTATTATCCCACTATATATTCTTATTGTTAAACCTATCTAAACAGGCCAAATTTATATAAAACGCCGGTATATACGCTACGTTAGCTAGTAGGATCCTCTTAGGGCCTACTAGTGTCTAGATTATAACTGCTGCCGTCCCTATACCCTTAACTAGATCTAGGCCCGTTTCGGCGTATATAAAGTTATTACTTAGTTAGAGCTTATTAACGAATCTTAATTAATCGTTAATGACGTATATTATAGTTCCGTTATTAAGAATCACGCTATCGCGTAGCTATATAGTCAGAACCTGCGTTATAGGCGCCCACTTAGTATACGGTAAAGGTACTATAGTTATCTTCTTTTTAACTTCTATTTAGGCTTTATATAGCTTCCTTTTATAGAGCTTCCTTACCTAAAGCCTCCTTTCTTATCTTCTTAATTTTTAACTTAGTCTAATCTAATATGCTTATAATCCTTTCCTTAACTTTTATAGCTGTGGCTTTATCTAATTTCTAATCCTTTAATTAAACCGATTTATTAATATAAGGACACTCCGGAAACCAGTAAACTTCTCTATAGTAATATAGTGGGGCGTCTTTCTTTTATAACATTTTAGATAATATAATTCTAGGAGCCTTATCCTTAGATACTTTATCCTTAAAAGCCTTATCTTTATAAGCTTCGTTAATTAACTCGCCTTAAAAGCCTACTATATTAGCACTAAGCTAATCTCTTCTCTTTTAGGTAGTCTCTATTCGTCAATAGTTCCGATATATTTTAACTAGTTAATCTATAGATATTATCTAGTTACTAGCCTAGTTATATTTATTAAATTTAACCCTCCACGTTAAGGCCTAGTTTGGTAATACTAGCTCTACCACTATTAGAAAATCTCTAATTGCTTAATCGCCGTATACGTCCGGCAATTTAATCTTTTTGCAGTTATTATATATCTTCTCCCACTACTATAGCCAGGCCTCGAAGTTCTGGTTCTTTAGGCCCTTTTTAACCTTAGTATATTAAGTGGATAGGTACAGCTCGTGTGCTATATCAATAGGGGCAACCCTCTCCTTAAGGGTTACTAGGGTGTCGTATACTGAGTTAATACCCAGTATATAGGTGTTAAGGTTCCTGGTCACTATACTAGTAATATAGCTTTATAGGGAGGTTAAAGCTGCCTTCTACTTCTTGTATTCCTTCTCTACTATTTTATACCTCTTACGGAGAATTTAAAGCTTGTCCTTCTCGTCCTTAGAGAGAGCTGTATATAAGGTTATTCCTAACTTTATATCTTAAGGCCTAGGAAAGACTAGTTTAAGCAAACGGGGCAACTAAGCCTATTTGGTTAAGGGGTTAACGTATTCCTATACGTCTCCTATTTAAGCTCAAAGCCTAATAAGGTTAATTCATTCGTCCCAATTAGCTTAGTTCGATAATATTACCGTTATAGTAATAGCTTAGGTAGGTTAAGAAGTTATATTAAGAGGTGCTTATAAAGACAAATAAAGTATTTAATAAGGGGTACAATCAGTTAAATTAATTAGTTAAATAGGTATAATATAGCAAGTTACCCGGGCTTATAACTGTTAATCAGTAGTCCGTGCACTAATAAGTAAGTAAAGAATGAGGACTCTGTCTATTTAACTATAAAGAAAAGAAGCTATTTATATATGAGGTAGATGTCTGAAATAGGAAAG
>Ga0307515_10013925_pt1 | contig 14973 bp, 13 predicted proteins | sample 17_EM_MG_FD_194513 | JGI IMG/M metagenome (GOLD analysis project Ga0307515, IMG submission 194513) | Populus trichocarpa ectomycorrhiza microbial communities from riparian zone in the Pacific Northwest, United States - 17_EM | ecosystem: Host-associated > Plants > Roots > Unclassified | place... | reverse complement strand
AACACTTCCATTATCTATAATCACTACCGGATCGCATGTCTATTACCCGACTTACAAGATCAAAAGTCGTTCACACTCCGTTGAGGCTGATTTTCAATATGGGACACCGAGCATCTCGCTTTCTTATTTGCGTGTAAATTTTATCAATACTGTTGTTATGTATACCCACTACAAAATTGCTTCTTAATTACCAGAGTAACAAGACCAAAAATCGTTGACGCTCCATTGACGCTCATTTTCAAGATGAGGCAGGGAGCGTCCGGCTTTCTTTTTTGCATTTAAAGGTTGTCAATGCTGTTGTTATGTATAACCACTACAAAATTACTTCATAATTACCAGACTAACAAAACCTACAATTGTTGACGCTCTGTTGACCCTCATCTTCAAGATGGGGCAGGGAGCATGTTGCTTTCCCTTTTGCCTACAAAGGGTGGCAACACTTCCATTCTGTGTAGGCACTACCAAATCGCGTTTTTATTACCCGACTTGCAGGACCTAAAATCGTTGACGCTCCGGTGACGCTCATTTCGCCACGGGCATAACCGTATTATGGAACCATTCACCTTGGCATACTCTATCAATAATGGTCTTGTGGCAGCCATTCTGTGCTGTTCATGTACATTCTCCTTTCTAACTACATTGTTCTTTAATGCTGCATATAAATATACCCTTTAAAATATACTTTAAAGTGTCCGCTAATTGTAGATAATGATAATACTCACAGATCCCTTTCCCATCAGTTAACTCTCATTTTCGCTGTCGTGTACACCCAGCAGGCTGGTGTCATCTACTTAATGGCTGTCAGCTGCATTACCACGCAGCTGATAGTGTACTAACCTGTGGATGGACCTTCATCAGTCAGCAAATCTGGAATAAAATCTTCATTGCGCATGGGATCATTGGCGTATGGATCACGATTGAAAAATCGAGCGCTGTGAAGCGGAGTATGTATATACACATATCCGGGTGGCAAACCATCTGGTTTGGAGCTTTCAGTGCTCTCAGTTTCATCAGGTGGTGCAGTGTGCATTCCGGGACTCGGTGGCAACAGTCGTGCTGGAGGTGCATCCGTGCCTTTGTGCCTCCAGTGAGTCTGTGCATTCTTTGCTGTGCCATTTTGGCAAGGAACACAGCAGTCCGTTAGATTTTCCTGAACAATTGCCGTGTGTCTTTCTATTGCAGCCTTCACCTTGTTATGCCCAGGGAACACAACACCCTGCTTCTTCTCTTCTCGGACTTCTGTGCGTGGTTTCTTGATTAGTTGTTTCCTTTCCTCAATTGCGGCTCGCGAAAACCCTTCATTAGCCATTTTTTCCATATTCAAGGCAAGACGCCTGTTGGACTGTTCAAGCTGTACCCGACCTCCATGTCCTGCCATAGTAGCTGACATGTTGAAAACCTACAAGGAAGTAGTTGTTGAGTCTAGAGTGAGATTCGGCTATTACCCCAACCATATATGAATCTGTAGCCTCCTCTATGGTCTTTAATGCCAGTTTCATCCATTCCCGGGGGACGTTTATCACGAAATTCCTCTGCGAAAATCCCAGAACTGACCCCATCGTGATGTTCAATTTCCCAGACTGTGCGGACAGATGCCTTCGTCGACCATGGAGGTTTCCAGTTCCGTACTGCGATGATTTGGTCACGTAGCTCTCTACGTACCCCAGCTCTGGATTAAACTGCTGATTGACCGTCATCTGCATCGATATGGATTGACTCACATCCGATTGCATGCTGCTTCGTGTTCTTGCTGCTTCCTGTTTTACGTGCTATATTTAAATGTGCCTCCTAGGTGATATTTTCGGTGGCTACAATTGCAGTGTTGTGGTAAACTAACTGGTGACTGCGTTGCTGCTGCGTCTCAATGGGTGACGCATTGGTTGAAGCGCATGTCGTTAGGCTCGATTCGGCTACAATCGCACCTGGTTGAAGTATTTCTGGAGCCATGACTTGCTGTTGTGGAAAGGTGAGGAAGATGATCACGAAAAGAAGTGGGATGTCCTGAAGATTATATAGTTAGCTACAAGTCGAAATAGAACAAGTGACAGCCAACTTGCACCTGCAATCAAAGCTGAATCCGGCTGCATATAGCTGCACTGCGTATAGCTGTGTTACGCCTTTGGTGTTGCAGGTATACCTCCGGGATTATTCAGGATCACTCGATAATCCAAATATGGTTACTCAATCCGACATCATGATTTATCACTCGGATTTCCTAATTGGATCAACCTTCCGGATTTGTTCACCTGTTGGTGATATATCCATTACCCTACCTTCGTGTCAATATGATCAACGACAGCGATCAAGCCGAGCACAGGTAAGATATGCATTATCTTCTACTCGGTAATGGTCATAGGATCTGTGTTGTCAATGGTCATTCCTTATCGGCAGAAAACCTTATTCCTAGTCGTTTATTGTCAATGGTCATTCCTTATCGGCACGAAACCTTATTCCTAGTCGCGGAACAAACAACTATTCTCTCATGTCCAATGGTTTATCCCTTATGAGATGAGATGTCGTCAATATCAGAACACTATCACATCTCGAGATATGCAGAGTCATACAGGAGATAAGTCGATATCCAATCATTGATATATCGGAGCCCAGTTGACCGAAAGGACTTATACTAATCAACCCATAGTTGGACCACACCTGCTTGGTCTGGGCAGGTGGAACCTTGGATTCATATGTCCTGAGTGGCGTGGGATACTCTCCGTTCAATATATGGCAAAACAACCGAGTTACAGAATTCTGCATATTTGGCTCCAATAAAGCGTAGTCAAATTACGGATTGGGTCATTTGCCGCAATCAATAGACCGATATGTACCCGGTGGGTATATGAGAGGGCACTCTGACTGGCTCATGGTGACACGAATCTATTTGTTGATAATTGGCTTCCGATAAGCTTGTATTCATACCTGGTATCCCCAATGGCAATAGGGTCGCAATACGCGGTCATTACCTTGATGACGTAGTTAATACTCATGGGAGTTAGAACTCGACCATCAAAGGTATCAGGCAAGGATGATAAGGCAGTTACGTATGAGAACTCCGAAACAGGCTTTGGCACTCTTAGGATTGTTAAGGGTGTGGATGGTCTGATATATATCAGCGATACCGACATGGAGGAAGGACATCTATGAGATTCTATCAAACGCGCAATCTACCTTAAGATTTATCTATGGATACGTATTGACTTTCTCAACCTGGAGGCTAAGTCTTAACTTTAATCCCATGTATTATCTATTAGTTCTGTTTTGAAGTCAGCGAGGTCACTTCTCTATTAAAGTCCGGAGTTGTATGTTCCTCTTCAGTTCTATATCACGGATAAACCCATCACTCTTGATATTTGGTTATTCTTAGTACCTTCGTCGAAGCAAGTCGTTGATTGGGAAGAGAGCAAGACGATACTTTAGAGTCCGAAGGGTGTCCGAAGAACCAACCTGGTAACGTGGTGGTCAAAATGATACTTCCGCTAGGATACTCTTGAGTCGGCACTACTCCTTCTGCTGATGCGAAACTACTTTGCTGTTTCTTACAAGACAAGTCGATACTTGGAGTTGTCGCATTCTTGGACGAGTCAGTCCTCGAGTATATGTGCCGGTTGTTGGGACGATTCTCAGGCATCCGTTGGAAGTCCGAGAGTCATCACGATAGTGATGTCAATCAGAGAATACTTCTTTCAGGCTCTCCTGGAGTCGTGTACGTCGGCATACTGATATCTTCAAGATGATACTCTTGAGTCGATACTATCTTTCGGAGGCAGAGAACAGAACAGCCACCTTGTTACGTTGGGTGGTGATCCCTATATGCATCCTGAGTGAAGCTTTAATCATCTTGTTCTTTATAAGTCCGGAACTCATTAGGGACTTTTATTGATTAGGACTTAGGGTGAATCTCCCTGTGTTACAAGCTGCAGGGGGTTCCAATGGTCCTGCGATTTGAAGCAAGTCGGTCCGATGTTTTTGTTTGTTTGCAGGGATATATCGTGATGAACGACAGCTGATATCTCATATTTGATAGATATGAAAAGGACATTCATCGACGGAAAAGACCTCCAGCGATGTTTGTCTCAAGACATCGCAGGGATCTTAAATGAATCACACTCTAACCATCCAGTCTTAATGTACGGTTAGCATCACTATTCCCAATGAAGTGTCGCTCAAAATGCTGATTTTGCTTTGTTCTAATTGCTGAAATCTACCAAGCTTGACATGAAAGATGCAACTTGCCTCCATGTGGTCCATATCTTGCAACATCCAACATCTCGCCCAACAACAAGGTCAACACAAGATCCAATGGTCAATGCACCGAAAAAGAACCTTTGGCCACTTCCAGCAGGCAAATACTACGAATCAACGAAGAAATCCACACAACGACATCATCAAGCGATTAAATCCAAGAGTGGCTTGGAGACAGAAACGGTCCCAGCATTGGGACCATTGCGCAGCTTACGATCTGAAAAGAAGCTTTCCACGGAGAAACAACAGGATACGCAATGTTCCAGGAGTGAAGAGAATGAGCAATCGATCGAGGATTATGTGGATAGAGAGACCGCTGTTGCAAGAAAGCGAGTTCAAGACCCAGAGACAGCGATTATGCAAGAGCAAGATCTTATGAGGAATGTTGAAAATGCACGATCCACAAACACAAAGCCTCCAACAACATTAGAGGAGATGTTGAATGCTATCGGAGACAGTCTGAGCGATCTTGCAAGTTCTGAAGAGAAGCAGGATGGGAAAGATGAGGATGACGATGAAGAAGATACAGGGCATGCCAAGCTGAGCAAGGACGATGAACCCGGCTGAGTGATGGGTACAATCTTCAAAACGGTACAGCACCACAGGGAGAGCTTTAGGCAGGAGCAGATATGGCTTGACGAACTGACGATACCTGGATGGGGGGACGCAACAGACTACTTCTGGGAGGCAGATATGAAGTACGGGACAACTGAACTGAAGGTTCCGGCTGTTGTTAAGCCCCAAAAAGACATGGCAGCAGCCACACCATCACTGACAACATTTGGAGAGCTTATGCAGGCTCTTATTATCGTCCCTGGACAATCCTAAATGCTGTAAGTGAAGTCTTGACAGGGAAGTAGTCTAATGAGGCTTGGTTGGGGCAAGCCTCAGGCAAACAATCACATAGTATCTCTTATGCCCGACATGGTGCCAGATTCATCACAGATGGATATTGCGACACAAGTTCAACCCGTGAGCTTTTTCCCCAGCGTATAGCGTCCCTAGCTAATTACCATATATAAATTGGATTCGGACGAAAACCTAGTGACGGCTCCTGCGTCACCGGAGGAATCGATTGCCAAATAGGTACTTTTCATGACGTATCTTGAGTAAAAGCAATTTGTACCTAGATTGTTATCTGTCAGCTTTGTCTGGATTTCCGTGACCAAATTGTGAGGCAGGAGTGTTGTCAGTGTGTGTGCAAGGGTTGTACGGGCCATGCAAATGTTCTAGACTCCAAATCAAGTAGATTGACGAACAATGAACTGTATACGGTGTTGCCTGTTACAGTAAAATGATACAACACAACCAAAATTTCAGACGAAATTCACTACCACAGTGTAGGTCAGTGATGTCATCCGACTCATTGAAGGAGCGGTCTAAGCACATCCGAAACCCGGATGAATGACAGCTGTCACTGTGAATTACTACATTCAGCCAAATACATAACTCTCTGCTCAGACCTCCTGCGCATCGTCGAAAAATCGAAAATTGCTTATGGTACATCATGGCCATCCAGGAGAATGAGCTGGATAAGGAATGGTGAGGAGTTTGCGCTATAAATATCTAAAACTAGTGAATGGATTTTTATGCGGTAAATTGCCGGCCGAGAGCGCTGAAATGCGATGGACTTATGTCATTCATCATGCAAACGACGTGTATAGTGGTGGCTCAGAAACTGAGATATCTCGAAGTTTTTGTATTCAAATGATCGTATATTGAAACGTTATACTGGCTGCCAAAAATGACTGTACGGATTTCTTGTGCAATTGTTGAGCACCCAATGACTGTTAGTATGTCTCTAAGGTGAGCTCAAAGGTGAGCATCAACGGAGCGTCAACAATTTTTGGCATGGCATCATAGAAAATCCAGATGGTTTCGCTGCAACAGTCATTCATAATCGAACTATAGCCCGCCTTTCCAGTCAAAAATGGTTGCGACAACATCGCTACTATGTCCTAACAATGAGCGTCAACAACATCTGGCCTTGCAGGTTGGAAAATGCAAGGGCTGTGCGGCGACATCAAGCCTTGATCGAACTATCGGCCGCCATTTTAGGCAAATATGCTTTTGACGACCTTGTCAAGATGCCCTAGAAATGAGCGGCAACGGAGCGTCAACAATTCTAGGTGTTGCATCTAGGGATATCAAGGGGCTATGGGACTACTTTGATCCAAAATCAAACTATCGGCCGCATTTCTAGGCAACAATGCTTACGACAAGATATTTACAACGTCCCAAAAAGCGTCAACGGAGCGTCATCAATTTCTGATCTTACAGCTTTCATAATCTAACGGCAATGGAACGCAGGTAACCCACAATGAACATATCGGTAGCCTATGTCGGCAAAAATATTACTGACGATATTGAGTCCGCCTCCTACAAATGACCCCTTGCAGAGCATCAACAGTTTTTGGGGAGGCTCAGAACGCTACACAGCAATGAACTGCATTGTGCTGTTCCTACATTGAGTTTTATGCGGTCAGTCTTTGCAATCTAACCTTGTATACAACTTCACAAATATGCATGCAATGTCTTACAGATCTGATTGTTTACATGTAGCAGTAGAGTTAATATTTAAGAACCCGCAGTCTGCTTTACTGTATGATTACATTCGGCAGTCTTGCGAGTCGGATTCCCCAGTGTTCTAATTCCTAACGCCATGTTGGATTCGAAATCTTTGAACACCTCATTGCTCCAGATTATGATCTCTTCCAAAAAGGAAAATGTCTTTATTTGTGATTGGTGCGACCTTACTGTACAAATCATCTTCGATGCTTGGTGGGCTTCAATCAATGTAGACTTGAAGTGGCCTATAACTTGGGATAATTCTAGACATGCTCCTTCCTGGCGAATCGATTTACACTGCGCAATTCAGGACACCAGCAGCCCTGGCATCAAATCTATCGTTTGTCATCAAGTTCTTCGTCATCCATCAGAACATGAGACCAGTTCAAGGGGGAAATAATTGCTGGCAAAGGCTCACATCGCAAAGTTAAACGAATCAACAGAGTCTGACTTCACTGAAATGACTAGTTTGACGTTCGATGAAACAGCTTTGGCCACCCTGAAAAGGCATGGAAGTCGAGGAATCAGAAAAGTAAGTTTACAGAGGAAGATCAGATTTGACATCCATGTTGATCCATATTGAAAGAAATGACAAACAAAACATTCTAAACTGGCAGTGAAGGACTTTGAAAGTGCCTAATTTCACCAAGATAGATGGAATCGCTACCAGATGTTAGGATTTGTTTCGGCTCGTATTCCATGGAACGTTATATCAAATCTAAAGCTACGATGGATATATAAGGCGTTATGCGATGACCTAGTGCTGCCATCTGCTACGACCCTCAGCAACATTTCCCAGAGGGAATATGCACTGACGGTAGATGCAATTGAGAAGCAATTGCTGTCACGAAATAAAGTTAGTTTGGCTTTGGACAGATGGACATCAATGTGCAAACTATCCATAACGTCGGTCATTGCTTACTATATGGATCAAAAATGGGCATTCCATGAAGCTCAACTCATGGTCGATGAGGTTGATGGCCTGATCTTTTCGCGTTTCCAAAGCTAATCAAACATGATAAGTCAACGGCCAACATACTGGGGCAAGAGTAGCCTTATATGTTGAGGTCGTTCTTGATCGTTTTGAGCTTACCCACAGCACTTTGCTTGGAATTACGACTGATAATGGCTTATCATAGTACTCGATGACACTCGAGCTGCAATCAACACCTGAGGCCTCTGGAATCGAGTGGCCTGTATTGAGGAACCACATACTTTGCATGGCGCACGTCATACAGCTGGCTGTATGTGCAATGATGAGCAGTCTTGGTGTCAAAGGCTGCACGAAGTCTTGGGAAGCCCATGAGCACGATCAGCAATTTAGAGAGCATCAAAGTGTAGACATTGGGAAGAGTCAAACGCTTCGAAAAGAGGGCAACGCCAAAATCAATACGATGTCGGCCATGAAACCAGGTTTAGCAAATATAATTGAAGAAGTACTTATTTCAAGATATTTTGAATGTGCTGAAACTGACCTTTCTATACCAGAGAATGCTTGCTGTATTGATTACGCTAATACCTGGTCGTCGAAATGAGTTCACTGATAGTCAAAAAGCCAAAGACCGCTTCACGGTACTTCCAACTATGGATGGGAAGACCAGTTGTAATTCGTCCCCCGAGTTGCTCGAGCGCGCATTCTCATTACGTGAATTTACCCGTGAGCTGTTAAATAACCCAAAATACAGCAATTACCGATCACTCTTCACAACTCCAAATGAATGGACCATTGTGAAGTATTTCAAGGAAGTGTTGTGGCCATTCCGATATTGGACCCTGCGGATGTCGAAGCGGCACACAGTCAAATTGCATCACATTATCACAGTGTACAATTATCTGTTCGATCACATGGATGGCATGATGCGAGCTTTGGCTACGAGAAAGACTCCATGGAGGGAAGACTTGTTCTTCCCCGTGAAGTTAGCTCGACAGAAGCTATGCAAATATTACTCTGAAGTGACTCCATCGACGGGCATGCTTCTCTTTTCTGCACATATGCTCGATCCTTTCCAGAAGTTGCAATCATTTAGAAAGTGAGACAAAGGTATGAATATAAATCCTGAGGATGGGACATCCTATACTACCCAATAACAAGAGGCCTTTCTGAAGCACACGGAGAATGAATACTGTGCCAATCATGGATGTGTGCCGGTCAATAAACACCGAAGCTTTCCGAGGAGCAATCTTATCCCCTCCGATCCGGTTTCAGGATCCTGTCAATAATCCTTCGATCCATTTAATTTGTCCAGCAATGATGAAGAATACTTAATGCCAAACAGTGTCGGTGAGAGGACACCAGGATGAAGCCATCGCGCAGCATGTTGATTGACCGCCACCACGCTCTATTTGAATTCGCCGACTGGAGTACCATAGAACTCAGGGCAAATCAATCCAAATCTCAATGATTACCACTCTGACCCAATGGAGATTAGCAGAAGATTTTGATTACCGGACATAACCGACTGGTGGTGTCAACAGGAGGATACACACTCCCAGTACGCTGATCTATCTAATGTGGAGCCCGACATATTCTCTATCATACCACATGGTGTTGGAGTGGAGGCCAGTTTTTCCCTAGGCCGAGACGTTATCGGCTGGAGGCAGTCAACAACCACAGGCGAGACCCTTGGCGAACAAGTCGTGGTAAGGCAGGTTGCGTGAGCCAATACCGGGATTTCGCCATGTACGGAGCCTCAATTGGATACAATGAACTCAGTCAACGACTCGGAAATGAAGAATGAGGCAGAGGAAAGGAAATTGCACAATATGGCGAAGGTTCACAACATTTTGGAGATGTGGCAGGGCAGCCAAAACCTACGTGCTACCGAAAGGGAATTTCGCGCTGATACCAAGCAAATGACTGCGGTGGGATACATTTTGGACGCGGAAGAGATCATCAATGCATTCTGGTCACTCTTTCAACATGATGGTGCGGCAGCATTTAAATTGTCAGAAAGATCTCCATTCCCACCACCTTTGTCTGCAAAGGACGTCCCTGGAGGACGAACTCAAATATTGGATATCCGCCTAATCTGATGAATCAACCGTCATCCAGTCAAATGTAATGAGAATTGCGCACCTGGAATCATTTCGGACACTGAAGATTGGCTTACCTGGTTTGGGGACATAGATAATCGAAATGACAGCGAAGACTATTGCTTGGCGGACGTTGAATCTGATATTGAGTGAGACTATTGAGTGAAGGTTCCGGACTGCCCAGAGCAGCAGAAGGTTAGTGCTGCGCCCAATGTTCCCAGATAGATTCGGCCTACACGGAAGTCAAAGAGATAGGCTGAAAACTTGTTCATGACGGTCAATGCCATTGAAACGAGGAGGGATATGGGAGTGAAGATAATGGCGGATAGAATCCGTTAATGTGTCACAAGCTTCTGTATGTATCATGACCGAAAGAGTTAAATTGTGATATATTATTCGAGAATGGTACGCAGCAGCTTGTCAATATCGGTTGATTGACAGATGTATAGCAGGTGCAATGAAACTTTTGGCAAGATACATCAATTTTAGTCATGTGAGAGTAGTGTTAGCAACGGGTCCAAATTCCCGGGTCGGTTCCGGGTCCGGTTCTAACCCGGAACCGAACCATTGCAACGGGTTTCCACACAAAACCCGCTCCTCGAAAGTCAACATTTCTAGCTCCAATTAAGTATTTGAGTTCTGATCGTATCACAACATGTTCAATACGTAGATTGTGCAGTTTTAGTCGCTCTTTCACCTCCCATTTTCAGATTTGCGATCTGACAAGTATTCATTGAGTCGCGATCGAAAACCCGCCAATTTCGCTTAAATTCAGCCTTTATTTCACAGCCACTCAACGAATATCAGTCGGATCGCAAATCTGAAAGCGGGAGGTGAAAGAGCGACTGATGCTGCACAATTTACGTACTGATCATGTCATGATACGATCAGAACTCAAATAGTTAATGGGAGCCAAAGTTGTAGGAACCGTAAAATGGAACCGCGGTCCGGTTCGAACCCGTCCCCGAACCCGGCGGGTACCCCTGTTTTCCGGGTAACAACCCGGACTGGACCATCCGGTCCGGTTCCAAACCCGGACAGCAGCCGGGTAACCCGGAACCGTTGCTAACACTATGTGAGAGCGAACAGTGCAAGACTGTTATTGCGCTCGGCATTGTCACAAGGCCAAGTCTCAATCTGCATGAAAGAATTCCATCATGTTCAAATCATGATGAAAACTATTGTCGATGGCAGCAGATGTTGATGGACAATACATTTACATGCGCGTCAACGGAGCGTCAACAATGTGTGGTTTTGTAAGTACAGCAATTAAACACGAATTTGGTCGCTGTGATGCATAACCGATGTATTGGCAAGCTGTATAGGCAAAGAGCCAGCAATGCGCTCCCTGCCGCATCCTGACAATCAGCGTCAAAGTAGCGTGAAAGATCTTTAGCCGGGGATCTTGGGCAATTTATGTTCCGATTGGTTGCAATGATCCATTTATCAGTCAATGGCAGCCTTTACTGGTAAAAACTACAGCGGCATGCTCCCTGCCGCATCCTGAGAATGTGCGTCAACGGAGCATCGAAGATCTTTAGCTTCGCATCTTGGGTAATTTTTGTTTCAATGCGTTGCAGACATCGTTTTACAGGATATTGGCAGCCTTTACTGGCCAAAACACGAGGGAGGGGCTCCCTGCCTCATCATGAAAATGAGTGTCAACGAACCGTCAACAGGTTTAGTTGCATATTTTGTAATCAAGGCATCGCATGGATCATCGCGTTCATAACAGAATTATTGACTGTACTGACAGGCAACAATACAATATATCAAAAGTAAAACACCGATTCCAAATCAATCGATATTGCAAACTGGAATGTATGCAAAAACATACTATTGGTTGTTGAAATCGCGATTTTGATAAGATACTATTAACAAACTCTAAAAACAACAGCCTTATATGAATTTACGGATGGACCCGCTGGGCGACCTGCTGACAACCCGCCCAATTCAGACGTGTTGGGAGTTCACTAATGAACTGTGTCGGAGTTGACGGTTCGGGTTTAGTTATCACCGGGACAGCCAATCTGGCAATGCTTCGGTTTGGACCCGGGCCCGGACCTGAAGTGAAGGTCCGGAACCGTTGCTGACACTGCTCATGTATCAACTTGTGCAGTTACAGAATACACAGGTGGGGAGACAAGTGGATGGCAGTAGTGGACCTGACTCACTGCGTTTTCAGTCATATTGTACTTGTTCATAATACAAGGTAATCAGATATCACCCGCATGACAGAGCATTAGCCAAATGTATGTTTGTGAGTGGGAGCATTTTGCTGTAGTCAGATACGAATTCCAGGGGGGGCAAATGCCCAAGTTGACTAGACTGTTGCAGTGGCCGTCAGGTGAACCTGAGACCACAGCTGTAAAATCTGTGAGGATATTCAAGGTTCTTTGACAACAAGTGTAGCATCTGGGAGACTCTGCAAGATATTGGAGTTAACCTGCAAGAAGTCTGTATGAATCGGAGAATGCATGCAACGTACCTGGGAGCACCTTCACATGCTGTCTAGCAGTCTAGGAAAAACATCATCTTCTTGGGGATCGCTGCTAGTGTGCCTGGAAATTGTTATTACTGCTTATCTTTCAATGATTGTTTAAACTCACGTTTTCAGTTTGTATCATCACTATGTATTGATGAATCTCGGAATTTATGTATCTACATTACTATCCATCTGCACATGTTACGACTGGATGTCGGAGGGGCACGTGACCCTGGCCGGGTAACGACCATTCAATATAGTCAGCTCACCTCGGGCCTTAGATTTCTACCGATAATCTTACATATACATGTACATCTACTATCACTCGCATCCACGTTTGCAACAGTATTGCTATAATTACCATACGTAGACCTATGAGGCCGAACGCAGGCACACCTGCGCTTACACTATTATCACTTTTTCAGTAAACGGATGTGTTTCGCTCATGGGATTACGAGTTGACGTGTTTTTACCCCTTTTTCCAACACGCAACATCAGGGAGTCAACAATTGAGAATACTGCTCTCCGTAAACAATAACGAAGCATCATTACTGCGAAGCACAAAGTGTTGACCTTTTCAATCATTCAATTGAGCCTGATGGCAGCGATGTAGAGATCAGAGACGAATTGGCGCAAAAGGCGCATCAACAGCAATGAAGACGATTTTTACCCCGAGTGCAGGACACCACCCAACAAAGTACAGGCATTGCATACAACCGATCTCGATGAGTTCAAGATGACATCAATCACTTCAGATAGCTGCAATCGACCACCAGACATCGGAGAATTCGCGAATGCAGCCGTGAACGCATCAATTCATTGCGGAATCCTAGAGAGCTCAGAGACCAATTGGCGCACAAAGCGCATCACTGACATTGACGATGATGATCACGAGTACAGGAAATCATCAATTGAGCGCAATCACCAGGTGAAGCACCTACAATGGAAGGAATGATCATAACCCTAAATGCCACAATATCAAAAACCAAAGGCGAAGTCCAGAGACTATTTCCCCGTCACCACAGTTATGAATAAAATCCCATCTACTTGAGCGAAGTGCACCTATCCCAGTATGCGTGTACACCTACAGCTCCAGCAACCTCGCAGAAGCATTCTACGGCCAACCTAGGGATAAAATACTCGAGCGAAGATTACCTACGCAGGATGATCAGTCTACGATTGAAGCCCTCTTACCGCCACAAAAGTCTGAACGAGCAATTACAGTTATGGAGATGACACCTTACGATTGAAGGACATTGAGAATGAGAAGCTTTCCTTCAATTGAAGCGAACTGATAGCGGCGATGCATTGTGCTGTGTGAAGTGCATTAACGGCTACAAACCGACACAATTCTGAAGACCAAGTATGACGATTAAGACGAATACAGTGACTATGATTTTCCATGAGCACTGGGTTTATGGACAATCGAAGTTAGGCAGCCATATGAATGATCTTTGACTGCAATTAGATTAATGACAAAGGGGGCAATCAACAAATCAAGCGCCAACAAGCTTTCAACACTCAGCCAGCATAAAACGAAAGTTGGCAGCGCAGGACCTAATGGCAACTGTGGACAAAAGTGTTAAGTCAATATCTATACGACACAGAAACACCAGATTCGGCAATGATAGTTCACGAAGTACATTACCGGACAAAAGTAATGAGATTCAATGCATATGGGCAATTGTCGACTGCGGAGCAACCAGCATTTTTATGACACCGAGGCTTTTCAAGCCACTCGGAATATCATACAAGGCGGCACACATAGTGTTAGCAACGGGTCCGGGTAACCCGGCAGCGGTCCGGGTTTGGACCGCAAAAACGGGTCGGTTCGGTTCCAGAACCGTCAAAAAACTTGACCCGCAGACTCTTGGCGGGCCAAACCCGGACCCATACCCGTCAACCCGCGGGTTTCGCCGGGTTTGGCTAGACCTGTCGGTTCCAATCTCCGGTTCTGCATTTCGGGTTTCATATTTATGGTCACATTCAGATATGCGACTGTTAATCGTAAAATATTGACCATGGTACGTCACGGTTCGTTTTGGACGTATTAGCCGCCTTGATGTGCAAAACAAGAATACTCAAGCGCCCAACTACATCCTGAAAATGAGCATCAACAGAGCGTCAACGATATTTGGTCTTGCATCTTCGGTAATATGAGTGCTGCGTGATCACAAACATACATAAAGAAGGATATGACAGCCTTTATAGGCATATATGTATGGGATATTCTAGCCACATCCCCCGGGACAGTAACAACTTATTTCATTTAAAGAGCTACAACTAAGTATTCTGGAGCCTTTTAGAGTATAATAACAGTCAAAACAATGTATATAGACAATAACCGCCACGTCATGCTGTGATTAACCATGATGGAATGGCAACAATCGTTGACACTCTATTGACACTCATTTTGAAGATGGGGCAGGAAGCGTTTCACTTTCACTTTTGCCTATAAAGGCAGTCAATAATCAGTTTATGACTCAATACACCCTATCGGAGGTGTCATTTCCCAAGACGCATGACTAAAAATCGTTGACGCTCCATTGACGCTCATTTTCACGATGGGGCAGGGAGGGTATTGCTATCTGTTTTGCCTATAAAGGCAGCCAAAAATTCTTTTATGACTGAGTACAACCTATCGG